>JAABUP010000038.1_pt1 | contig 300825 bp, 505 predicted proteins | sample 5559201 | NCBI WGS metagenome assembly JAABUP01 (sample SAMN10711887, study PRJNA513373) | rock metagenome | isolation source: Antarctica rocks | place: Antarctica
CATCGTGGCAGCTACGGTGTTGAAGTATGCCGGACGCCCTCGCATAATCGTATTCCCAGCCGTCTTCCTGAACATGGGGACCATCTGATCGGATGCGGTGAACCCAGAGTCGGCTAGCAGGTATTCGCTGCGGGATAAATGCTCGTCTGGGTGATTCAGAGGTTCAGCGGCACGTTGAACTCGCATATCGCTCGATGATGCTGATAGCCATAGTGGAGGGAGCGGAAGCGCTTGGTATCGTCTATAACCCCGAGAACGTTGTAGCCGTACCTCTCCTTGCGGCTGTGGAACGCGTCGGCGTCATCCCTTGCCGGCGCAGCTGCTAGGTTGACATGAAACCCATCGATGATGCCGATACAATGAGGAATACCGTATTCCTGAATGAAGCTGAACTGGATATCGTTCCTCTGGCGAGTTGTTGGCCAGGAGATGAAGGGGGAGCGCTATCTGAGGAAGGCTATGACGCATCTACCGGTCCAAACATGGACAGAGCCCTCTGCAACTCAGATCAGCTTGACCGGCAACAAACGGGAACGACGGACTGGAAACTTGAAAATGTGCGCTCTATGACGTTCAGGGTGTGTCCATGAGCCATCCGATAGATGAAGACGCCTAACTGGTACAGCGGACAAGCTTGGGGCTTGCGGTTTTGAAACTGGAAGATGACGTCGTCCTCGAAATATGCGACAAGACGAACTAGCTGGTAATGAGACATTCGGAAGGCTTGTTGATGGCGAGCGCCGCGTTCAAGGAACGCCTGGATAGGGCGAAAATAGAAAAAGGGATGATTGATGTTGGGATTTACCTTGGGTTAGCGACCCCAATAGCGGTTGGACGCGATATGGCGATAGATAGCTGCCAGAAGGTGAAGACGTCGACGATGAGGGACCAGCGCTAGGATGAGGGGTCTCCAGAAATTGGAGGGATTGCGCGCAGAGGGACTGCAAATGCATCGTCAAGAGATATGGACGTCTTCAAAGGATGCTCGGGTGGAATTGGTGGTGGTCTGTGCTCAATCTTACGTAACCACTGCTCATAGTGCCAGAATTGAATAGCCTCGGGTCAAAGGGCGAAACGCAAAGCCGGATGCCCGATTTTTCGTCGCAGATTCAGGAATTCCGGCTTGCTTCCAAAATGATAGTGCCGGTGAAGACCTCCTGTCAACAAATCTCATGAGGAGGCAGACCGCGGAACGGCTATGAGCTTGAAGCCGAAGCATAAGGATGTGCTTCAAAAGCCGAATTGGTCCCGCTGTCACGTGATCCATCGTCATCGCTTTCAACAAGATTTCGAGACGTCGGGCATACCTTCATACAAATTCTGCGCCACACTAAACACGACGAGCAGCGAGCGATGGTACGTGCCTCACCAAGTATACCACACGAACTGATGATTTTGAAAAGCCGTTGCATCGGACCAAAGCCAATGCTTCCGGACTAGGCAAAGCCATCATCAATCGTCGAGCGAAGGAGGCTCATATACCCAAGGAATCACAGCTCGTGGGTCGCCGTCCATGATCGAAGACTGTGGGTGTTGATGAGCTATAAATGCACATAGTATGCTCTGGATGAGTCGAATCCGCTTCAATCGGTGACGCATGAGAGAGATCTCGATGAATTCCTCGCCAATGCCGCACTTGCAGATGCGGACTTTACTACAGGTATGTCATCTTTCGCGATGATACCCAAGTTGCGGCCAGCAAGAATTGGGCTGATTATCATATGAAGAAAGATCGAAAACCAGGATCGTGGCGCCTTCTGCCGGAACGGTTGGGAAGAATCCATTTCTCCTGTCTGAAGAAGAGGAGAAGGAGGTAGCCAAGCGACAAGAAGATCTACAACATGGCTTGACAGTACCTCGAAGGTGAGACAAACCGTTTTCCCGCTTCAAACGTAGCAGAAGCTGATTATGGCTATCACAGACCGCCCTGGACTCGACAAACCACGAGGCAAGAGCTTGAGCGGCAAGAACGGGAATCCTTTCTCGACTGGCGACGGTCGCTTGCACAGTCCGTGGAACACAGCAGCTTATGCGCTTCACTCAGCTGATGAGGGGCGTGCAGGTTGGCAGAAAGCTCCAATCTCCTCCTGACCCCTTTCGAGCGCAACGTCCAGCTCTGGCGTCAACTTTGGCGAGTCCTCGAGCGGTCGCACCTCATTGTGCAGATCGTGGATGCGCGGAATCCGCTCGGCTTCCGATGTGTTGACTTGGAAAATTACGTGCGGGAGGTTGGGGATGAAAAGGCGGGGGGCGAGACGACCGTTCCGGGCAAGGGAAAGAGACGGTCTCTGCTGCTGATCAATAAGGCGGATTTATTGACTCATGATCAAAGGTCTGCGAAGCCGCTGATTGCTAGTTCTATGGGCTGACGAGGGGTAGAATGGCCTGGGCGGAATACTTCGAGGCGCAGAAGGTCGACTATGCGTTCTTTTCAGCGACTGATGCAGTGGCAGCCCTCGAGCAAGCGGAGAAGCATCGACGGCGGGAGGCAGGCGAAGATTATGAGGAAGACGAGGCTGAGGAAGATGAAGAGGACGAGGGTGAGGAGGCCGACGAGCATGCCGATGACTGTTACGAGGATGGAGATGAGGTGGGGCCTGAGGAGGAGAAGCTGAGCGATGGCTTGCGCGAGGCGTCATTGACGGAGGGGGAGGAGGACGGGTGTTCAATTGAGGGAGAGGGTGACGACGATGAAGAGAAGGACGGAGAAGTGGACAGGCTATTAACGAAATACGAGAGGCTGCCGCTGGAGGCCGTTGTCCGAGAGGTGCAGATGAGAAATGGCGACTCTGAGGAAGACATCAGAACAAGAGTTCTATCGGTCACGGAACTCGAGGATCTCTTCGAGAACGCGGCGCCGGATCTGCAATGTCCGTGAATAAAATCTTGGTTCTCGACTTAGCTGACAAGATTTTGCAGTATTCGCGACTCCCCGAGAACCCAAACCTGAGAAGCTTGTGGTGGGCCTAGTTGGTTACCCCAATGTCGGCAAGTCATCAACAATTAATGCCCTCCTTGGCGCCAAGAAGGTGTCAGTGTCGTCAACGCCGGGCAAGACGAAGCATTTCCAAACCCTGGTCCTCTCCGACCGGATCACGCTGTGCGACTGTCCTGGTCTCGTTTTCGCCCAATTCGCCAATACACAGGCGGATATGGTTGTCGATGGCATCCTACCTATCGACCAAATGAGGGAATACTCTGCCCCTGTGGCTCTTGTCTGTCACAGAATACCGAGGGAGATCCTGGAGCGCACATACGGGATCCGGATAGATGTCAAACCGGTCGAGGAGGGAGGAACGGGAAGAGTGGGCTGGGAGGAGATGCTGTCGACCTATGCCAGTAGGTCCTGCTTACCGATCGTTAATACAAAGCTGACATCTCCAGTCGCGAGAGGTATGACTCGTGCCTCTTTCGGGATGCCCGACACTTCCCGAGCAGCTCGATACATCCTCAAAGACTACGTCAATGCGAAACTACTATACGCACATCCACCCCCAGGTATCGAGTCGGACGACTTCATGAAGTCAAGCCGAGATCGAAGCCTGGCTCAGCTCTCCAACGGCCGGAAACGAGCGCCAGTCACACACGTCGGGAAGAACGCAGACACCTTCGTCAAGGCCGCTCCGAGTTCGGACCCTTCGATTGAGGAAGCATCGCAGATTTCTGGACCATCACACCCTCAGCTTACGTCCCAGTCTGTTCGATCAAATGCCGCCTCGGCGCCAATGCGATCCGGGAAGGAGAAATCGGAAGCTCTTGACGGGGTCTTCTTCACCGAAGCTGGACCAGCACCACGTCCCGTCCTGACTGGCCGGAATCATCCCGGCGATCAGCAAGAGGCAGGTCTGGGTTTCTCGAGACCGATGCAGTACCCACATCAGAGGATGTTGGGGCCCGATGGGATGCCTCTGCTGGACACTGGACCTAAGGGACGATCCGGAGGGGGGAAGAAACACTTCAAAGGGAGGGAGGGGAAGAAGAGGAGCGGAAGGGGGTATGATTAGGGGTCGAAAGATGTCGAAGGTGACGGTCACCGGCTTGGTCTCATCTCACAGTAGCATCCTCTGTAATTCGGCATTTTGCATGATCTCCACATTCCAAATGTTTGATTCCGTAGTACGCATATGAGACCCTCCACTTCTAACGTCCACCGGCATGGAGACTTCGGACTTCCGACTACATTCCTTTGATCTCCGTTTCACGTCTCCCAGGCTGTAAGACATTGGAGCACGAGGCAAGTCAGGCGCCAAGCGATCGAGCACGGTACTCACCCCAAAACGACTCCATCAAAGTCGCCTGAAATCTGATGGCCTCCAACCCCATCCATCCCTTGATATCCGGCTACGTCGCCGCCCGCATCCTAGATGGGATTCAAACCTCGATCCCGACGCTCGAGACGCCGGAGGTAAACGCCTATGATGTGGCTGAGGCCCGGGACATATGGTCTCGACTAAACGTCGAGCATCAATCGGCGCTCTTCCTGTATCTTGGCGGCCGACAACCGCTTGATCCCGGTCGGGATAACGAGATGATGGGCGTCCTGAGCAGGCTCCAGCGGTATAGTCTCCCCCTCTCTATCGACGTAAGACTCATGCATACAAGAGAGACTTGAGGTACTGATGATGACCAGCCCGGACGTGTTGTCGAACACCAAATCCGCACCGTCCTCCCCTCCTTCGACAGCCAGATCAGAGAACTCCTTGCCAAGTCGCCGTTTACTCCTTTCGGTGAAGAGGACGCCCTGGCGATGGCGATGGCTCGATGGTTCAAACGCGACTACATGCGATGGGTCGACCCGGTCAAGTGCCCCATGTGTGGCGGGAGCACGACATCGACTGGTAGCGCCGAACCGAACAGCCAGGAGAGGATGGATGGCGGTGGCCGGGTCGAGATACATCAGTGTGAGGATGAGGGATGTAGAGCAGGGAGGAGATTCGCTAGGTATGGCTCGGTGAAGACTTTGCTGCGGACGAGGGAAGGGAGATGTGGTACGTTTTGTCACGCTATGTGAGGGACAATACTGAGATGGAGCAGGGGAGTGGGCACATTTGTTCTACATCTTCCTCAGAGTGGCGGGGCTGGAGGCACGGTATATCTGGAACAGGTGACTTTCCGTGCCAATTGCTCTCTGGTCATGCTAATGGACGGTCGTAGCGAAGATCACGTCTGGACGGAATACTGGTCGCCATCTCTGCAGCACTGGGTACACGTCGATTCTTGGTGAATGTGATCGTTGGCCTTTCTCTCTAACGTGCTCACCAACTGGCACAGTGAAGCCGCGGTCAACAAGTCTCTCCTCTATGCGCTCGGCTGGGGGAAGAAGCAAGCATTCTGCTTGTACGAGCTTGCGACTCTTCATCAGATCACGGCTAAATGGATCATCGCAGAGCCGTTGGACCATATGGCGCCGAAGATGTGACTCGAGCTTACATTGACGACTGGGACGGAGCGTGTCGGAGTCGACGAGTAGCTCGAGGATGGCGCGAGAAAGCACTCAAGCGGGTCTGTCAGGCCCGACTTATCCAGGAGAAAGACTAACTGTCATAGGCGTTACTAGAGCAAACAGTCAGCCTGCGACTCGCTCTCCGTCCCGACGAGCGCGCCAGACTGGAGGCGATGGACACTATGCAGGCTCTCTGGCAGGCGGATGAACGAGGCCGTTTAGCTGAAGCGGAGCGAGAGGAGTTGGGCGGAAGGACTTCGGGACCTGTGGATTGGAGAGCGACGAGGGATGAGCTGGGTTTGCAGGAGGCGAAGAAGCCTCCCACTTCGTGTAGGTGATCATCACGGCGGTCACCATTCTCGCTCATACCGAGCCAGTCCTTAGGCAAATCCACGCTGGCCATGACACCCTCGAGACTTTCGGGGACGCCAGGTTGACGGACGGCTTAATCCTGTTGACGTTAGGCAGCAGCCAGAGTGCCGCTGTGTTCTCTCCGTCACCGCTGCGGCAGGCGCAGAGCTTCCGATGTCAAATGGACTTCCGCCTGACAGCACCTCCCGGATCAGGTGAGGCCGATGGCATCGCGATGGTGTTCTGCCCAGAGAAAAAGCTGGGCGTGGGCGGCTATGGATTGGGATACTCCGGCTTAGGGGGACAGGGAGATTTCGCAGTTGAAGGTATCTCAAAACCGTACTGTCAACTCAGGTGGACGCTCATGCGGATACAGTCGACACCTATAGGACACAAGATCATGCGGAAGATCCGCCAACTCCACACGTCTCGGTACATAGCCCGCCTCATGCTCACCATCGACACTCTATAGCTTGTACCCCGCCTCACAGCTTGCCGTACTTGAGCGATGGCAAAGTATACACCCTAGAACTTCTATACAAGGGATCTACTCGCCGTCTCAGAGGGTTTCTTACGGGGGCCGGAGAAGGGGGAAGAAAGGACAGCGAGATGAGCTTGTTCGACGTGGTCATCCCGGTTGGAGGTGGTGGAGATTGGTATGTAGGTGTGACGGGGTCTTGTGGCGGTCTCTGGCAGAGGGTCAGCTTGACCTTCTCACCTTGGATCGTGCTGATGAGCATCATAGCAAGAGATCTTGAAGTTGAGCTTGGATGAGATTGAGTTTCCGTCCGAGGCCCCAGCACAGTCAGTCGAAGGAGAGAATGCAATGGCGGACACGAGGGCATGTGATCGTAACCAGTAGCTATATCCAGCATTCATTATATCCCAGGGATTCAGCCGTCATACATCGACCTCTCATGAGGAACTTCTCAGCGAATTTTTGCTTGCTTCTTTGCCGATGGCATGAACATATTCCTATTCACATAAACCCAAAAGTGGAGCGAAACGTCTATGGTAGTGAATACATAATATCGTCAAGCCGCCAAGTACTTGTCTGCTCTCCCCAATGCCCAAATCGTGAAGATGAACTTGTAGGCTGAATCGAATTAGCGGGACCTAGGCCGAGTGTTTGTCAACTCACAAGGGTTATATATCGCGCAGCTTTGGTTGAAAATCCCCTCTGGACCCTCCTGCTCCCACCGTCCATCCTTCCTTTGCCTATCCATGATCACCCTTGTCGCTCGTTCAACGACACTCTTGTCGGGGAATTCCGCGTAGATGAGGGCAAGGATGGCCCAAGAGGTCATGACGACCTGTGATCGTTCGTGATGGACGTATTTCAATGTCAAGCATGACTGCCTCGAGTCAATTCGTCGCTGTGTAGCTAAACGTAACAATCACCATGTATGTCTCACCCCATCCACCATCCGCCATTTGGTGGTCGATAAGGAATTTGCAGGCCCGCCGAACCCGCTCCGAATTGGCGTGCGTTTCACCAGCAATAGCGAGGGACTCGAGGGCGAACATGGTCGCGTAAGTGAAACACACGCCCCTGTGAAGTCGGGTAAGCTGAAGGTGTGCAAGCCGTCGAGGAAAGCCGACTCACCAAGAGCCATACCACGACCCGTCCGGACGTTGCTCTCGATGAATGAATTCTATGGCCCTTCTCACGGTCCGCCTGTAAAGGCACCGTCAGCGCTGCATTATTCGTTCATAATCAGCACTCACGCGATGTCCTCTGATCGATGCGACCGGTCCAACGTGGAAAAATGCTTCAACGCCGATAGCACTGATGTTGTACATCTGGCTGCATCAGCGTGCCAGGCCACTCCTCACCACAACCGTCGACCTACTCGGTGTAAGTGTAGTCGATCATGATTCTCCCTACGTCTCACTAAGTCGACGAACGGTATTAGGAAAAGGTCACGCACCGAACACCTCGGCCGCATTCAACCATTCCAGCTTTTCACTTCCTCTCTGCAGCTCGTAGCTCGCAAAGCCTCCATTCGGGTTCTGCATCGACAGGACCGTATCGACACAATCGCGCATCCGGTCAAGGCTGATTGGTTTTGGGGTATAAGGCAAGGATTGCAGAGCGATCGCTGCTTTTAATCCTTCGGATGCGCAGTCAGACACCTGAAATAAATTAATAGGCGAATCATCGCTTCAGGGTGTACGCAACGCACAGTATAGCTTTGCTCAGGCGTGGAGAAGCTCCATGCGCCTTTCGTCCGATGCCGATAGCCCTCTACGTACCATTTCGGGTCTTCCCTCATCTGTGCCTTGTCCAGCCAATCCAGCATGCCAAGAGCGCACTCCGTATTCTCCTCTTCCCCGGCCAATCCGGTCTCCACCATCGCTTGACCCAGAAACCCCACGTCCCAAAGTTGGGTCCCGTTGGTACCCGTCATCATCATGCCGTGCTTCCCAAGCCAAAGGAAATCGTCCACCCTCGACAGATGCGCTTTGAACGCATGAGAATCTGGTCCTTCGCGAGCAAATCGACACATCATGCTGTAGGATTTCCCCACGGGTCCGATCGTCTGGTAACCAGTATTCTCATCCTCGTATGTGACCTGTGCATACGCGGCGTCGTTGGCGACCTTGCGAAGCGGCAGATAGGTCGAAAGGACAGGCATCCAAGGGAGTTTCTCATACAAGCTGACAATGCCGTTGAGGCCTTGGCGAAAAGGATGAATAGGGCAGTAGAGGTCGATTGGATTGATGTTGTTCCGATGTTCGGCCCAACGAATCGACTCGTATGGTTGCGTATACAGTTCCTTTGGCGTTAGCTCTATCAGACAATAGGACCTACATTTCGGAGAGCGAACACGATGGGCGTCATAGGTCCAACGAAACGGGTGCCGTAAAGGTAACTCATGGGTGCGACTGAGCGCGTCGGTTGGTGACCTTACCGAGGATATAGACTCACAAGTCTGGCGGACGTGAATCCACTGGAGTCGACATTAGCTCGAGACCCGGATGAAGATATGTTAGTCACTCACAAAGCGCCAAGGTGCAATTGGCAGCCATTCCGGCAACAACCACAACTCGGGTGGTATGGGGTTCAACCCTTCCCAGTCATATACTCCAAGAATGCTCAATCCGCACTTGCCCCAGCTAGGGGTCGACGTTGCCCCGCCTGTCATAAGTCTAAGGCAGACCTCAACGACTTACCCATCCGATGTATAAGAGCGCGGATCTCGGTCATCGGTCCTTCGTCAGGTCCCATGCCCAAGAGTCGGAGCGCGACATAGTTCATCACTGTGCCAAGTGCGGTAGGCGGGGATTCTGTATGCCTAGATTGCCATGTCAGCACCAACAACGTGCTTCAAGGTCATGCACTCACAATCCCCAACCCCCTTCCTTGCGTCGGATATTGAGGAGATACCGACGCATTTCGATGACTTGCTCCGGTCGAAAGGACTGGCCGGTAACATGCATGGCAATGACCAGACCGGGAAGAAGGAAGAGGGGACCTGTAGTCCAGTCAGGAAACTCATACATACATTACTCACCCGAATACTCGGTCGCGAAATGACCATCTTCACTCTGCAGCTCTTTGTAGAATTTCAACCCATTCCTCGCCGCATCCATCGGCTTCTTGGGTTCGGGAAGGTTTTTCGCATCCTGAGAGCTCTCTTCAGCTCAGCGCTTCAGTGCTTGAGAGATTCACGATATTCAAGCCGATCCAGTACCTGTCCACCTTGTTTTGTGGCCAGGCGTCCCGCGCAGGTCCCTCTGGAAGGTAGACCCATTTCTGCTGACCATGAGAGTCCTCTCCGATCTGCAAGCGCCAACCCGCGAGGTCTGTGTGATCGGGATTGTGGATTAGCGCCGGCATCCTGGTCGCAGAGAGGATTGATCCAACTGAATCGTACCTGCCGCCGGCAAATCGGGGTAGTCGCTAGTGATTAAGAGAATAGGGGCCTATGGGATTTTCACTCGTCATGTCTGCTCAGCTTTCGGGGTCTTACCAAGCTTCAGGCACGAGAAAAGCTGAGTCGACCCGCGACCTGTCGGTCCAAAACGTTTATTACCGGCTCACGGGTGCGCCGGTCTCTTCCCCTTATCCCCATTCCCCAAAATACTATCTTACCACAGACATCTTTGAGAAGATGTCGGTCTAAGTGGTATTTATAGTGATCTTTTGACAGAACCTACCCATTCGTCGTTCTCACCATACAACCTTCAACTAGTTCCATATCTTACAGTACCATAACCAACACGTTGTCAACCAACATAACCCCGGTGTTCAATACCAACCATGTCGTTTCTCAATCATCCCCTGCGTACAATCATATTCGAGCGTCCTCCACCTCCATCCCCACATCTCCATCGTCTTCGAGTGACTCCCGGGACCTCGAGCTCGGATCAGGACCCGTTGGCCCCTCATCTCCTTGGCGATTGAGCGTCTCTTCCGCCCCGCTTGCGGATACCGATTCACTTTCTTCTGTGGACATCAAGACCGGTTCTAACCGAATATTCATACCTTCAAGTATCAAGAAAAATTACCCGACCAAGGCCACTAATAAGCCCGAAGTCGACATGCGCTTCACAATCCCCAATGCGCGACCGGCGCTGACCCCTCTGGGCCATCGCCTCCTTCACCTCTCCGCGTTCAAGCTCGCCAATCTCGAATCGCCTCTTGGCACGCGCGAAGAAGGCGGCGCGCTCTGGAAGGGTGTTCTTGTCCGCGAGGCTGTAAAGAGCGCTTGGATCTCAGTCGAGGAGGGTTTCGAAGGTGACCTGACCGACTGGCGAGGTAAGGGAGCCATGGGCCTCGATGTGATCGGCGAGGAGGACGAGGACGAGAATGAGGGGATGGTGATGCCTGGCAAGGGCGAGGAGAGGTGGTTCGAGGAGCTACTCGGGAGTCTGGGCGATGACGAGTATACTTCGGCAGGAAACGAGGCGGCCCAGCACGAATGCGTCGAGTCGAGCGTGTCGTTACCGGTCCTCGATGACTTCGATTACGATGTCGAGGATATGGAGGCTTTCACTCTTCCGCCGGCCCCGACATCGCCGCCGGAACCGCCAATCAACTCACCGGCCACCTCGACGGTCGTGCTCACCGAGGACGAGGCGGCCGTCGCCATCGACGAGACTCGTGTTGATGTCGAAGCGGTCGACGACTGCTCCGATTGCGTGTCGACCTGCTCGGACGACAACGTCATCCAAGTCATCCCCACTTCCGCTTCACGAGAAGACTCAGCTCGCCTCGACTGGCTCACCATGCCGTATCTCGTCGGCTACCGCTCACCCGAAACGCCTTTGCCGAGCCCAGTGGAATCCATCGCGTCGCTCGAGCTAAACTACGACGACCTTGACGAATGTGCCGATGACTTCCTTCTCCCACCGCCGCTTCATCGCTCGAAATCGTCGTCCTCCACGTTCTCGGATGATCAATGTGTCACGCCTCCTGCGAAGTCGTGCGAGGACTTTGAGGAGGAGCTGCATCGCGCAGGCAACCTGGATGTGAGGACTGCGGATTCGGAGGGCGGGCTTGGACTTGGGTTGTATGTGGATGATTTTGTTTGTGCTTCTTATTAGGATTTGCTTTTCTTCATTCGGATTATGGTGTCGAAGAAAACTAGAAAATCCCAAAAAATATATGGCTGTGCTTTTCGGATAGGATGCATTACCTTCAGTTGTACTGTGTGTCCAGAGAAAATAGCTCAGCGAGGCTGAAACGAGCATCATGACGAGACGTCGAAGATCTCATCAGCGACCGACTAACGTGCTTCTTGCGAACAATGTAGCGTACATAGATACATCGATGATCTTTGCTACCACTGCATGCCTTCCCTTCCCCTTGCGCACATGATTTTGAGGCCGCAATTGAGCAGCATGTTTTGTCGACCCCGGAGTTCCGCAACTCAAGCCCAAGCTCCCTCGAGCGCCTCGATTTCAGTATCCCTTATACTCATCCCCAACTCCTTCATCGCCTCCTGCAACCCCACGGCCTCATCGTCCGCAGCCTTACCCATATCGCTCTCGACCTGCTCGCCTCCCTTCCCGAGGGAATCATGTAGCGCGTGAGGGGATGTGAGGATCAGTATTTCGGTACCGGAGTATGAGAGGAAGGAAGGTGGATTGGCGGGGATGAAGCGCCGGCCGTTGAAGAGGGACATGAGGCGGGGTGGGTACTGGAATAGAGTCAGCCAGCTTCCAAAGGAGTAATGCGCCTTCGGTATTAGGCAGAAGGGCAGACGTCTCCGTACTATACCTGACCTGCTAACTCACTTGTGCCCTCTTCTCCCTTGGAATGCTGGCTGCTCTCGGATTGTTGTTTGACTGAACATTGGGATCTTTGACCTGAATGACCACGGCGCCCTTTGGCTCGAGACCCAGCTCGCTCTGGACGTTCCCGAAGTCATCCGGAGCTGGAGTGGTGATTTCGTACGCGAGGAGGCACTTGAAATCGCGTTGCCTGTTGTGGTCCGGATCATCGGCGAGCTCGTCCCGCGGCGAATGGAGAATATAGTGCCCTCGGGCGGCTGGACGAGCGGCAGGCTGATGACGAGTACCTGACCATGGGTCGATCAGTACGGTTTTCGACATGGTTCACCGTCATTTGCTCGATCATAGGCCAAGGTGGCGCAATGAGTCAACCCAGTCGACCCACCGCGAGTCTTCGTCTCATAGCTGTAAGCCCCAAAAGCAGTCTTTATCGCCCCTCTTTCCGTACCTACGGAGCCCACCAGACCCCAGATGACCTGATACCTCGCACCAGGGTCTGGCAGCTTCTTTTTGCCGACCTCGATGATGCGATGATAGTGACCTTTGTTGTGCGGGGCGGAAGTCGGGATGAGGAGAATATGGAATCTGAGATATATTCAGGTTGGGATTGCAAACAGGACGATTGGCAGGCATACTTGGATATGTCATCGATCCCGTCGACCTCTTCGGCATCGATCTTGGGACGATAAAGGAAGTACACATGACCGGACTCGAGAGTACCTAATCGGATATTATATGGTTAGAACTGGAACAAATGTAGTACAGCTCACATACCATGTTTCGGCTCATCAAGCTCCGCGACCGCGGAAGCCTCCTGTTCCTTGACCGTGATTTCGTCCCCCTACATCACAGTATCAATAATGGTAAACATCTCGAGACAAGGTGTCTTACCTCCTGCTTCGTCTCCCCAAGTCCGCTCCGCTTCACCTCCTGCTCCTCGTCCTCCTTATCACTAGCCACCGGGTCTTTCTCCTCCGTCCCGCCTGGCGCATCACCGCTACGGTCCACTTCTTCAACCTGCTCGGACTTTTCTTCCTTGTTCTCTTTATTCCCACCTTGTCCGTCGGGTGTGCCAGGGACATCCTCCTTGTCCTCCTTGTCCTCCTCTCCTTCCTCCTTGCTCTCTTCCTGCTTCAATCCCACCTCCCCATCCGTTCCAACTTCGAGCTTCCCATTCTTTACGGGCTTTGATTTCTTCGCAACAGGCTTGGCCTTCGTACTCGAAATTGACGGGGCCGAACGCTTCCTCCCGGTTTGAGTTGGTCCGGAATCGGAGGTTTTGTCCGTGCCGCGTGTTCGTGTGGACACCATGGCACTTTACCCCCAAAAGCTATTACCGATGCGCAGATGAGGTGGTCCAAAACAAAAGGACACGAGCAGGGTACCGGGTCGATGCAAGGTCGATTCAACAGAAGGAAAGGAAGGGCACATACATGACTTAGGGACTAACATGACGACAACAATGACACAGGAGAAGAGTGGGAGGTTCAAAACACCGGGGGCCCATGCGAGGGTTTTACGTAAGCACTTCTTGCCACCCTTTGGACACGAACGACGATACGTCACTCAAGGCATCACCTATCTCACCAGTTTCTCCTTTGTCCCCCCAGCGACAAGTCAACATGCACTTTCCCCTCATCGCAAATCTTCTTCCCTCCCTCCTTTCCCTTTCATCCCCTCAGCCCGATCCATCTCGATCTCTTCCCATATCGCCTAGAACGCTTACGTTCCAGCCCATCCACGCGTATACGCACACCACCTTCAATTCATCCACACGGCCATCCCTCCTCCTCCACAATGCCACGACACCCACATCCTACCTCAATATCCCAGATCTCGGTTCGTTACAATCACTTGATGAGGATAATGCATATCTCATCGACAACCCCGCGCCACACATCGCTTCATCCCCCTTGACCATCCGCACCACCCCGATCATCGTCCGTCGACCCCGTATCCGACCGCCGAGTATCCTATCTTGGGCGCTCTCTGCTCGCAATGAACGGTATACCAGCGGCAACACCTCTGACAACTGGCTAGCACCCGACTACGCAGACGTCGATGGCGATTGGGAAGATGTCGAGGTCATGGGACCGGATGTGACCGATCGACAAACACTGCTCGCTCTTGCCAAGATCAGCAGTAACGCGTATGTCACGCCTGATGGTGGGGAGTGGTGGCCTGTAGAGGGATTGAACCAGACTCTTCCGTTTGGGTGGGAGGCGGACTCGGACGGGTTGAGGGGCCATGTCGTGAGCCGCGCACTCCTATTTGTGAAGCATCGCTAAGGATACGCAGTTTGCGGACCCCACGAACTCGACAGTCATCATCTCGATCAAAGGCACATCGGCTGGTGTCTTCGGTGTCGGCGGACCCACAGCTAAGAACGACAAATTCAACGTGAGTCGATCAGGACAGAGGGTTGAGACAAATATTGAGTTCATGGAATATCCAGGACAATCTCCTCTTCTCGTGCTGTTGTGGGCGAGTCGACTTCTCCTGGACACCAGTGTGCGATTGTTACGCCGGCGGGTACAAGTGCGAGCAGACCTGTCTCGAGGACTCGCTTGTAGCGGACAGCGTGTACGCGACGGTCGGGACGGTTAGTGCTCCTTCTGGCGGCCAATCATTCTCGATTGCTAAGTCAATAAGACGTCGTGTGCTGACATCGTGTTTCGACAGAACCTATACAACAATGTCACTTACATGTACCCGAACTCCACAATCTGGCTCGTCGGCCATTCGGTAAGCACACCTCTTCCGTGGTTCCTTCCTCGTGTAATACATTCTTAGCTTGGCGGATCGGTCTCCAGTCTCATTGGATTGTCTTTCGGCGCGCCCGTATTGACCTTCGAGGCCCCTGGCGAACGACTGGCTGCTCAACGACTTCACCTCCCCTTGCCTCCAGGTATGCCATCCGATAAGACTGGCATCACCCATGTCTTCCATAGTGCGGATCCGATACCTCAGGGCGCGTGCACCGGTGCCTACTCAGGCTGCTACGCAGCTGGCTTCGTCAGTCCTAGTCAGATACACTGCTATGAGCAAGAGCTGACGGCTTGCAGGCGCTGGAGTCGAAATGTCATACCGGCAAGACCATCTTCTATGATACCGTTACGGTGAAAGGTTGGGCTGTAGACGTCCGAACGCACCGGATAGGCGAGCTCATTAACAAGATCCTCGTCGACCCTTGGCCGGGGACGGATGAGGATCCGGATGAGGTCGAGATGACGCGGACGAAATGGAGTTGGTGGGGCTGGGGACGGAAAGGTACCGGGAAGGGCAAGGGAGGGGAGGATCATGGGGGCGATGATGATGGGTGGGAAAAGCATGGGGGCGTGCCGAAGGCGCAGACAGATGAGGATTGCATTGATTGTTTCAAATGGTGTGTTTGTCTTCCCAATCTGAGGCCAGCGCTGACGATGAACGGCTGATAGGGAGTACGGAGACGGCTGGTCGAAGAAGACATTCGAGTAGAGCGCAGTGGAAACGACAGCAGACAGCAGGGGACATTTCAACAGCATTGCAGTTTTTAGAGGTTGTACTTCTCTAGCATGGGTCAGACAGATGTTGTGGAATGCAGTTTTATATCATTCTTCATGCAGTCTCAACAAGATATCGTCTTGAAGACATTGAAGGAGTCTGACGCGGTACTGATCAGCATCCCCGGGATTTGTGGATGCCAGTGGCACTCCTTGACGTCCTTCTGACCCTGGTGGACGAACAGCAATTGTGGCGGGATATTTGGTAGCCCATCCGCTACGGCCGGAGCTTCATCCTCGTCGAGCTCCACCGATAGGTCCCATAGTGTGAGCTGGTCGTCGGAGCCGGAAGCGGCGAAGACGGAGGTGTCGGTGGGGTGCCACTCGACGGAAGTGATGGGTGCAGTATGCCAGGAAAAACTTGCGACCGGTGTCGGTGTCCTATCATATTACACCCCATCAGCAATGCAGCGAATGCGAATGAGTAATAGGAAGAACGACTTGAACATCCGGAGATCCCAGACTTTCAATCCCCCTTCATCCCCTCCCGAGAGCAACAGATACTCCACCCCCTTATTCCAGCTGATGACATTCACATCCTGCTCATGTGCCTCAACACTAACCACGCTCCTCCGATTCTTCGCTCGTACATCCCATACTCTCACAGTCCGATCTGCGGAGCACGACGCGAAGACCGTGGATTCCGAGGGACTCCATTGTAGGTCCTCGATTGAGCTGGTATGTGAGAGGTATGGATTGGGGGATGTGTGGAAGCCGGTGGGGGTGAGTGTGGTGAGGAAGATTCTGGATGAGACGTCGCCGGACAGGAGACCGGTTTCTCCCCATTCAAGTGCGAATCCCTCGTTCCGCCCGTGAATCGAGATGGTGTGTAAAGGTGTTTTTTGTCGAGGTCGAGAAGGTCCAGCGAGGGTATCCATATATGGTCGAACATCAAAGACGTGCACCTTGCCCGTCTCGGAGAAGGTCGCGACGTGATATGGATCGGGCATGTTCGTGCTCGGTCGCGCTCGTATCCGATTGACCGAGCCTACATGAGGTATTGTCAAGAAATCCAACGTCGCATCCTCATCCGTCCCATCCTCCTCCTCCTCCTCCTCATCCTCATCCTCATCGTCCGAATCGTGATGCTGAGTCTTGCTCAGACTTCCCAGACGCATGACGACCACCTCGTCCTTCGCCTTTCCCTGACCAGGTACGTCGCCAGCTTGGGTACCAGCGACGATCCAAGCGGTATGGGGGAAGGCAGCTCGGTCAGATCCGAGACTATCGAGGAGAACGTCGAAGGAAAGGCAGGGCCAGGCGTAACTGAGGGAGTGGAGAGCGAGGTAGACCGAGTTGTCAGGAACGAGCTGCTCGTCGGGTCCGAACTTCAGCCCCGGAAGATAGGTCTGTTTCGGTGGAAGCGGTTTCTCGTCGTCCTCCTGGGCGGGGGTGAAATCTGTAGTATGTCAGGGGGACTGACTACTTTCAAAGAAGGATGCCTTACCATCCTCGCCCTCCTCGGCATCTGCACCCTCCTCGGCATCTGCACCCTCCTCGGCATCTGCACCCTCCTCCTCGGACTCCACTTCGTCCTCCCATCGATCCTCGAATTCGCCCATAGGCTCATCCTGCTTCACAACCCGAGCTGTAGTCTGGCCTATCGCTGCAGACTTTGAAGCGGGAAGCTCGGCAGCCTCAGACGTCCGCTTTGGCATGGTTGAGTGGTGTTTTCGTCAGCTGATGCAAAGATCAGGAGGCAAAAACAACAATTCAAACCGAAGCTCATCCACTTTCTGGAAACATCCGTGGGAAAGTAAGTGCCAAGCCTTGATCGGGCCCGGTAGCTGCTCATCTTGGACTGCATCGAATCTCTATCCCCACCTCCGCTCGATGAACGCTCAGTCCTCCATCATGGCCTTGCGACGTTCTGCATCAGCCATCGGAAGATCACTTCACCCCTTCACCACCACCTCACGCCGGTCAGAAGAACAAACCCAATCCACATCTCCCTCCTCCAGCTCCGGCTTCGGTGCCCTCCAAGACATCTTTGCGACCCCCTCCCCCTTGCCATCCTCATCCAGTAACGTCTCAACCACAGGCTTCCTCCGACCTGTTATCCCCACCCTGACCGAAGCTGGAAGAGGATACGATCCACGAGCCCTCCCGCCTAAAATCGATCCCGTCATCGATATGTTTACGAATCTGCTCATGAAGCACGGTCGGAAGGCTGAGGCGCAGGGCAAAGTCGCGAAGATACTCTCCATGCTGTTCGTCTTACCCTACGCCTTTTTCTTTCGCAGTGACTTGACGGATGGATAGGCAACAAGCGAGCAACCAAACCCCCATCCCTTTACTGCAACGAGCCATAACCCTCTCCTCCCCCTCCATCCGAATCCGTAAGGTCCGTCGATCAATCAAGACCATCCAAACCCCTCGAGCGTTGGACGAGCGACAACGTACACGACAGGGGATCATGTGGATCTTCAGAGCGGCCGAGAAGGGGAGGAAGGGGGCGCCGAGAGATCAGAGGATCGCGAGAGAGATTCTGGGGGTGCTGGAGGGGGAGAGTGAGGTTTTCAAGTGGTTGGAAGAGAGACATAAGCAGGCGGCGCTGACTCGGTCAGTGATCCAAATCTTGATCGAGAGTGCATGCTAATGAAGGTACAGGTCAAATATCAATTTCCGGTGATCACAGGGGACATTGCAGATCATGTGTATTGCATCTTCGCAGCGAAGCCTTCAGCGCTGGTCACTCGTAAAGTGTGATGACCAGAGCTCTCTTTTACGTTTCTACTCGCTGAGGGGCGAGTATACTACTCAACGATACATCCATGATCAGCTCGTGGCCAGCACGGTACGCGTCACCCCTAAAATACTGAGCCGCACTATGCCTTCCTCCGTTTTCTTGCGGGCCCGTCCTCCTCTTCCAGATCGATCTCCTCGTTCTCGTCACCACTCTCATCGTTGAGCTCGTCCTCACTGTCATCGTCCGTCTGTCCCGCCACGTCTCCCTTACCCGAAAAATACTCGATAGCATCGGGCAGTAGATCTTCGCTCAACAGTACCCCGAGCTGTATCGTTGCCCTCAATAAGCGAGACTTTCCGGAAGCATGGTCGAGAAGCAGACTTACCCTGTACGGATCTCCCTCTTGGGTGAAGTAGCAGAAGAACGACCCGATGTCCCCGTCGACTTCATCCTCGTCGTCCGCCTCACCATTGCCTTGCCGTTGTGCTCGCGAACGAGGATACTTCGCAACTAAGTCATTCTCGCTCGACTTCCAGTCAATCTCCGTTGCCTGAATTCGATCAATACAGCCTGAAGCTCGAATCGGGCAGACTCACCGAGGCAAGGAGATCGTCCGCGTCAAACTCCCTCATCTGCTGCGTGATTGAACCATCCGCGGGTGCAAGTGATACGCCTTGAGGCAGTGTGTAATGCTTCGATAGGGTCGTATTGCTGAAATAAGGGTTCTCTCGGAAGTGCTTCTCGGCATCAATACCTCGTGTTGTACCCGGAAGGAAAAGAGGCACACAAATACGACTTCAAAGGGCCGGTGATCCTTTGGGTCCTGCTTCAACTCCACATCGGAGAGATACGAGAAAGCGGTCCGGTCGTGATGAGCGGTACAGAGCTGCTTGAACAGCGAATGCGACATCTATCCTAGCTGTCAGATTTGTTCTGGATGTAAGAGGTGTAGGTGCGGACCATGGTGAACGGCCAGAACCCGTCGATACCTTGGACCTTCGACCGGATGGTGGTGAGATAGTCGATCGTCTCTTGACGTAGGAATCGCTGTAATCGGACTTTCTTATCCCCGTTGACTGGAATGCGGTCGGCCCTTTGATGCGGTAGATTGACTCACTCTGCTCGAGGTCCCTTTGAGTACTTTCGGGAACATCTGATATCGAACATCAGCCCTGAACCCTATAACGCATGGAAACAGCGGCAACCGACCCGGCAGCTCGAGCAATGGCGAACCATTTTGCTGTTGTCGGGCTGCCATTTTTTTGGACTAGTGACAGGATCAACAAAGGTGTGAAGAACGCTTCAGACTGCTCGGAAATAAAGTCCAAAAAAGGGGAGCTGTTAGCTTTGAGCCCGGGCCACATGTACACGTCATTGCTTCACAGCCGAAATCAGTAGTTCATCCCTCTAGGAGGCCTTTAGGACTTTGCTACCATATACAAGGCACAAGACACTTCCCACAAATCAGCAATAGGCAACGGATTTTTCTATCAGGACCTAGAGCAAGCCAGCTCCGCCGCCGGTGATTCGGACCGAAGGTGTGTATGCACGTGTCGCGACGAGACTGTTCCCCGACCTCTTGACCGTAGCGAGGGGTTCCATAGTACATCTCTAAACCCTTACTGAGCAGTAGAAAGAGCGCCGGCAATATGCCCGTCGTCGAGCGAGACCTCACAGGCTTTCAGCTCGCCCCGTTACCGCCTAAAGCTGGCTCTTCCCTCACCTCGTTCACCCTTGTGACCGCGCAAAATGCCGTCTTCAAGGACTTCACGTACTCCCTCTCCTTTCCCCTACCCAATTCCTACCGCGTCCTGCTTACCTCGCCCGATCGACCTCAGCCACCTCACGATAATATTATACTCGAAGCCAAGCCGTGTTCGTTCAAGCTCAATACCCTTGACGCGGAGAAGTGCACAGCGACTTTCGGCCTCCCGTCTCCCGGCGGAGACGGCTTTGACGGAGCGAAGAGGAAGACACGAGAGCTCCGGCTAGATTGGTCGGACTCGATATTGCTCACGGTGTGGGAAAATGACGCTTCGTCTTCCCCGGCGCGATTGATTGGTGATCTTCCCGGACGATCATACGCTCTTACCGAACACGGTATCGTCCGGCACTGGTGGATAGAGCGAGACAACCTCCATCTCGGACTGGGCGAGAAAGCGGCACCTATCGACCTAACAGGCCGGTCATTCCAACTCCACGGGACCGACGGGGCATGCTACGATACCTTCGAGAGCGATCCCTTATACAAGCACACCCCATTCCTCATCTCCACACCTCGAGCGACTCCCGACGGGAAGTCCCTGCCATCGACATACGCGATCTATCACCCGACAAACTCGAATGCGGTATGGGATCTGGGGAGACTGCATGATGATCCGTGGGGATACTTTAAGGGTTTTACGCAGGATTGGGGTGGGCTGGAGGAGTCGGTGATGGTTGGGAAGGGGGTGAAGGAGATGGTTAGGACGTTTGCGGAGATTGTGGGGCGGCCGAAGCTGGTAGGGCGGGACTGGCTGGGCTATCTCGGTAAGTCAGCATTCTCTGCTGCTTCAGGACTTGCTTAAGAGCCTCCTTCAGCTTCAGGCATGGGGCTTGGCGAATCGGTGAGCTTTGCAGGGGTGGCCTCATTGGTGACAGCTGATACAGTGGGATGCTGCAGGATCACCCAATCGCTCAGGATCTCTTGTCCACATGGCCAGACCTCTGCAGGAAGTACGACATCCCCTGCTCTGCCATGCACGTAAGTCGCTAGTCATGTCCCATAACGATATGACATTCGCAGCTGTCATCAGGCTACACGGTCGGCGACGACGGCAATCGCTATGTATTCCACATGAACAACCCGATATCCGGATTTCAAGGGTATGATCGCGCTCTTCCACCGAGCGGGTATCAAGGTCGTACCCAACATCAAGCCTTGTACGTCTCCGCGCTGTCCAGGATTTCTGCTGCTGCTGAGTGGGTTCCAGACGTCCTCTCGTCGCCCTTCCAGTATACAGGCCTCCATTCGTCTGACGCGCTCTTCCATGATCCATGAACGGGTGCGCCGGTCCAAACGCGGATCTGGTCCTCCGGGGTTGGCATGTCAGCCAAGGGTAGCTGGGTGGACATGACCAGTCAAGAAGGACGGAGATGGTGGGCGAACGGGGTGAAGAGCTTGATCGAGCTGGGCGTGAATGGCATGTGGAAGTGAGTCCTTATATGTCTGGACTCCTAGCAATGAACTAATTCGAGCTCCAGCGATAATAACGAATACTTCCTCCATGACGACGCTTTCGTTTGCAAGAATGATTTGCCTATCAAGATGGCCTCGCCGGCCGACGGGAAGACCAACGTTGGCCTCATGGGCAGGATGACCAACGTAGGTCGCAGAAACCTTTACAAATAGGGGCTGATCCTTCTTGAGACCGAGATGATGGGAAAAGTCAGGTAAGCTTAGCGGCAACTGGGATTCATTCGTCGTTGATGCTCGCAGTCACGACATGCTCGTCAAGCACAACCCCGAACGGCGACCATTCGTTATCACTCGATCCGGGAACGTCGGGACGTTCAAGTATGTCCCCTCGACCTGGTCAGGCGACAACGAGACAAGGTACATGATTTCGCTCTTCAAGCTGAAATATCGCCAATACGTCACAGCTGGAAGAATCTGCGCGGCTCGCAACCCATCCAGATCAACGCCGGGATCTCGCTTATGCAGTCATACGGCTCGGATATCGGCGGTTTCGGTGGCCCGCTCCCCGAACCCGAGCTATTCGTGCGATGGGTTCAGCTCGGCGTGACTCATTCGAGGTTCTGTATACATTCATTCAAGCCGAACAAGACGGATCCTAGTGGAGCTGCGGACACTATTACCCCTTGGATGGTAAGCACCGCCACAAGCGCCGCATCCTAGCTGATGCACCGCAGTATCCCGAGGTCTTGCCCATCGTTCGAGAAGCTATAAAGTGGCGATATGAGTATCTCCCCTTCTTGTATGGTTCTTCAACTCTATCCCAGAATGCTGATGGTACAAGCAACTCATTGATGTGGGACTCCCACATCAACGCGAACCCGACCAACGCCTGGCTCGGATGGGGTGATTTCGCGACCGACCCTGTCCTGTTCAGCCCCGAGATCCTCGATGGCTTCGACAGCTGGCTCGGCGCCGGTCAGATGCTCTCCACCCCAGCTCTGTTCGAGGGGATGCTCTCTCGCGAGGTGTACTTCCCAAAATCATCACCGGAAGACGGGAGCCTCTACTTCGACCTCTATGCACCTTACAAGACATATGTCGCCGGGAGCAGGGCGACGGTGTCAACCCCGCTCGAGCATATGGGTCTTTTCGCGCGAGAACGGGCGGTCATCCCGATCGGAAAGCCACAAGCTACAGTTACCCAGACTTCAGGACCGGCACGGACGACAGGCGACGGCGTGGACGTTGTGCTCGAGTCAGAAGGCGGTGTCGTGGGACTGGATGATTGGCGAGGGGTACAGATCTTCCCTGGGCAGTCTGGGACATACTCGGGTAGCTGGATCGAGGACGATGGGATCTCGGCGGAACCAGCACGGTCAGTCATCGAGGTGATTTACATTGCCGGGAAGGAAGAGGTGGAAGTGACGGCGACGTTCTTGGAGAAAGAGTTCAAGCCGCTCTGGGGGAGGACAGTACATGTGCTGTTGCCGTTTGGGGACAGGAGGAAGGTGAAGGGTGCGGAGGAGACTACAGGGCGTGATCGAGCGGCTTGGGTCATACAGGTTTCTTGAGGGATGGCTACGAATCTCGGGTTGTCGGATTTTCATTGGATTCTCGGAACATATACTTCAGGTCATCTTGTGACGGATGAACTGGAAAAGGCGTTCCTTTACATCGGTAGTAGCCCTAGGAGCCGGATTCTTACTTGCACAACCGCATGTCTACCGCCTTCTGTCTCGTCCTCTAACCTCAATCCCTTAAGCGTGCCCCACGACCGGACCCGGCTCATATCCTTCATCGATCGACTTGATCTCGTCCTCAGTCAACTCCAGTGAGCACCCCTTGATACAATCCTCCAGCTTCTCCAGACTCGTCGTCCCAACGATCGGCGCGCTGATAAATGGTTTACTGATGGACCAAGCGAGCGCGACTTGCGCCATCAAGACGCCTCGAGCTTTAGCGATGGACTCGACTGCGTTGACGATGTTGATGGCGGAGTGGGGCAGATCTCACTTGTTGGCCTTGTGTCTTTCGGTGGAAGGATCCGTGGAAACGCGTCGACATAGGTCTTAGGGGGCATTAGAATTTTGATGTGTCAAGCGAGGGAAAGACTTACTGCCAGCGGCCAGAGGGGACCAGGGGATACATCCAACGCCAAAATGCTGCAGCGTCGGCATCATCTCTCGTTCCTCCTATTTCCGCTTCTTCAGCACTCGCCCGGATCTCGCTTAGCGGCCACTGACCTCGCGGTATAGAGCACTATGACGGTTCTGCATTGAGACGAACGGGGTGAGCCTATTCTGGATCGCATACTCTGGACGGCAGTCTAGATTAGCGGATGAACGGCGGGTATCTCGAGCGACTCACGCTGCATGAGCTGGAACTGCCACGCCCAGCAGCTGCTCATTCCGATGTACCGTACGTAACCGGCTTGAACGATTCATGGAGCACTTGTATCGTTTATTCGATCTGAGTATGACTCAGTCGACGTACTGCATCACCGGAATTGGACACATACAGGAGTGTCATTGTCAAAGCGGTGGCACTGGCGAGTGGGCCTGGCGTTAGATGCGGTTGAGTCATGTGTATCATCGACGTACCTGGAAGACGTCGATGTAGTCGAGCTGCAACCGCTCCAGGGACTCTTTGACAGACGCGAAGATCCTCTGAAATGGCCTGATCAGTAGCATTCGAAGACAAGGATAAAAGAGATCAAACCTACCTTCCGCGATAGGCGAGAATTATTGACAAAGCCCGCTGGACCATGAGCCGCGGGATCACCCCAACTCATGTAAGTCTTGGTCATGACCACGACGCTCTCGCGTGGGATATTGTTCTGCTTCAAGAGCTTGCCGAGGATCCGCTCGGAGTTGCCCTGGGAGTAGGTGTCTGCAGTATCGAACGCCTAGGCACACTGTCATCAGCTCAGGTGGACTGCTAGGATAGAGATGTCGCACGTTGATACCGGCATCATAGGCGACCTGTATGAGCATGTCATCAGTACTGAAAGCAGAACGCCAAGACGGGGCACTTGCCTTGAGATGCTTCATCGCTTCTTCCTCCTCGAGCACCCAAGTCCAGTTGTCCTTGGGCCGCTTGACGCCGTATGACATGCAACCGAGCACGATCTGTGACACCTAGAGATGAGGGACAAGGGAGTCAGCCCTATCAGACCTGTTTGTTGTACCTACCTTGAGACCGGACTTGCCGAGGTTCACGTACTTCATCTTGGATGCGGAATCTGCGGACATGGTGCGAGAAGCTCGGAGGATCAGTGAGCGATGAAAAGTCTGATGATGTATGATCAAGCTCGACCGACCAAGGCTCGAGAGCGGGCGCATGTATCAGCTCAGCTTCGCCAAGCGGAATGCATGTTCTTGTCTTCGTCCTAGAACGGGCAATTTTGTAAGGGCAACAGGGCAAGAGTAGTAGTGCTGAATCATGTGCGTCATTACGTGTACCTCTCCAGGTCACCTTTGCAGGAAATCCGAGCAACGACTCATTTGTCCGGCCTCGGGGGCATCCACCCACTTTACTCTGCAGAATCCGCGAGTCAACCCGGAGCGTATAGTCATCCGTTCACCGCCTTACAGGCGACCGACGTGGCCTCATCGTTTCTACGCTGAGCCTCCCGACTTTCCACCATGGTGAGCGTTCCGCCCCCACCTTCACCCCGCTTTGCAAACGCAGTTGATTTCTATCTTCGTTCCTCCCTCTGTAGCCGACAGCAGCAGATATCAAACGCAAAAACGCAAACTTCGCTGCGAGAGCCCAATCCGGGAAGAGGACTGCTCGACCCGCTCGTTCAGGTCAGAAGCGAAGCGCTGGGGCGTGGGTCTTGATTGGCATGGGATTTTTGCTTGTCGGCGGCAGTGAGGCTATTCAGTACCGCATATCGACGTCTTGAGCTGACGATGGGATTTGCTCAGCGGTTGTGGAGCTGCTGAGATTGATATTTTTCGGGACGTTGTGAGCATCGCATCCTGACGGGTCGAGGAGTCGGCGGAGATGGGGGTGAGAGTCTGGAGTACTTTGAGGGTATCACGGAATTAGGGGTTCTCCAAGCGTGACGATGACAGTAATGTATGGTAACGATGTCAACCAAGAAGTTCCCTGTCATAAGATCTTCCGACTTCCTGACCTGAACCACATCTCAGCGGCCCATCCTCACCCCTTTCACATCTGCTGTTCCTTGCACGCCGTTCAAGGTAACCCCCGTCGACAGCCCCGCCTGTACCGAGAAGGCTTTTGCTCGCTACCCAAAGCCATTCCTCTAACGGAAGCAGGTCACGTGATCCCATGTTATGAGTATCGTCTCCGTTCAGTCTTACCTATCTGCTGAATCTTGCCGATCCATCCAGAGGATCGTAACATGATACAAGATTTTTGGCTTACGGTGGACATTGCCTCGACTTGGCTCGGTACTGAAGCGCCAGAAGGCTCAGCTGGACGGACGACTCTAGATATGGCACCGAATCAACGAAATCAGACGGCATGCCAAGTATGTGATGTATCAAGGCCTTTAGGGTAGAGTGCTGAAATATCATAGTACTTGCAAGCTCCCCACGACCCACGACCTCACGCACACGGTCATCGACCATCATAGGCATAGGACCCGCACCGGCCGGTAGTGCTCTGCCTGGTCCGCCTGCCAAAGATGTCTCGGCAACTTCCCTCCGAGTGGTGACGGAGCCCTCGGTATCTGCAGCTGCGGCTGCACTGTCAACACTTCATGAGAACGCTCGACGAGCTCCTGGCGCTGGACATACGAGGGTTTCATCATGGCCGACTCCACCGATACCCTCAAAGACGGTTCCTTCGGCTCCGGCTGTACCAACGAGGTCTTACTCGTCTACTGGGGCAGATGGGCTGTTCCCGGTTGATCGGGTGCAGCTTACCCTCTACACCTATAAGGCATCCACCGGTTCATCGATCAACACCCAACCCTCACCGCTTCCCTCCACCTCTACACCTACTGTTGCCGTGCCCTCTGTGGTCTTCTTCTCTTACGCGGCATTGCCATGGACACCGTTTCCTGGCGACTACCTTGAGATCCGGCGAATCCGCCGGCCCGATGTCCGAGCCGTCGCGAGGACCCGAGGGATGGGTGGTGAAGCGCCTCAGGTCCGCATGGGAGGAGAAGCATTGAGAGGGGTGATGAAAAATGCGGGACGGGATGGATATGTCTTCAAAGTGGGAGAGAATGCGACGAACGTCCCTGTATCGCAGATCCAAGTCCCGGAGTCAGTGGCTGCAGCGTTCAAACTGCAGCACCGCACCGATATGGAGGTTGTCCGAGTGAGTCGTAGGCACATGTCAGCTTTTGTTTTCTGCTTATCTTTGCTCAGATCGCTGCTTCATCATCGGCGTACATCGACTACATCGAGCTTCACTTCTCCCAGTATCTCGGTCGCGCTGACATGTGGCGTCTCGGCATGTCGCTCGAGAACTCGACTGTCCACACTGGCGAAAAGATCACCCTCGCGGGTGGAGCAGTTCGAGCCGAAGTCCACGGTATTTGGAGAGGTTCTCATCGCTTTTCGAGTGGAATCGTCACCGCGAAAACCAAGACGATTTACCGGTCCAAGAGCGCCCAGGTGTACATCTTCATACAGCTGTGTCAGGAAACTTGGGAGTTCGACGAGGACGGAGAGAGATACTATGAGAAGATTGTTCACGGTCAGTGCATCCGATGGAATTGAGTGTATCCGGCTAATCCCGAGATGAAAGGCTTTCTGCCGGAGCTCTTTACACGATGGGCCAAGATGGGCACTTCTCACCTCGTCACGATCATCTTGTTCGCTCGTGTGCACTATGACGACGAAGAGGTGGCCTACATGCGGAAGCAAGACCTCACCCTCGGTCTCACCAAAGACTACCAGGGCCGTTGGTGCAAGGACTTCTTCCGAGTGGCAGTGGATTTCGAACGTCGAAGCGATTGGAATCAGTCACTAGGTGAGATCAAGCAGAGACTCGAGAGGAGCGAGCGAGAGATTCTGCTGGACTTCCATTTAGCTCAGCTGAGGGAACAGGGTCGTGAAGCTGAAGAGAAGCGGATCGTGGGGCGATGGAGCTTTGTGAGGCTAGGCGTTCAGTGGCAGTACACTGCTGATCAGTATTCAGGCGTACGAAGGCAACGTCCTCGAAACAATCAGCCTTGCCTTGAACCCGTTCGAGGAGCATTACATCGATCGTGACCTCTCGCGTACGGGTTTATCAATCACAATCATCACGCCTGGCACTGGACACTTTGCGGTGGATAAGAACCTGCTTCGGCTCACAACTGAGCGAATGATCGACAACTGTATCGCCCTCGATTTCGTATGTCTCACGAAGATGCCACTGCACAGCGTGCCGCTCTTCAGCTATGTCTCGCAAAGACCGAGTAACTCTCTCATCAACAAAGACCCAGGTGCGAAGACCAAGCCCGCTCCTCCAGATCTACTCTATTTCGATGCTCATTCGTCAGGCGTAAAGGATTGCGAAGACGCCGATTGTTATTGCAAGTGCTCAATCATGTCAGCCCAATACCGCTGACTAGTCGCAGCAATCCCAAAATGGGTCAACTCGTCCTACTATTCGAGAACGCACGACAAGCCGTTCCGCAAAGACCGCTTTATCCCCCGGTGCAAGATGTATGAGATTCAGATGCTCGGTATCCTTGACCACAATCTTACCACTGTGACTGTCCCGATGCTTGACGGCGAGGATAGGGCAATTCGCGACTCTATGTCAACCGAAGATCGAAAAGTCGTACATGACGACTTTGACGCTACCATCTTCGGCGGAAAGTCGGACTCATTGACCATTGCCGACACAGCGTCTGTCGAAGGCATGGAAAATTCTCTTTCGGTGCCGGCGAGCTATGCGTCTGCAAGATTATTGGCACACAAGCTGGAGGACAGGAGGGCATTGTCACCATCGTCGAGCATCGACATTCCTGGCCAAAACGCCGGGCTCTCTTCGGGTTTGGGCGTAGCTGGCGTCAAATTGTCTCCGGATACTGGGGTCGTAGACTCCCCGGCGTTCGAGCGGCTCAACATACAGCGTACTTCTCTGCGAAGCGTTTCCCCTGTGCCCTCTGCGCTCAGTTTGGGTCGTTCGGCCCGGGAGATATCACCCTCACGCTCGTCTGAGATTTCGGTCGATGCATCATCCGGCAATTCCACCCCAAGAGAGACACCGGTACGACGATTGAAGATTCAAGGCAGTAAAGGTTCTTTGGCCAGTCGTTTTGGCACCAGGTGGCTCTTCAGTGCCCTAGGACAGAGATCACAGCCAAGCTTTCCGGCCGCCGCGGCGGAGACGGTCGGTAGGCATGATGTGATAAGCACCGCTAGCGGCCTGCCGGGATCTCCAGCCCAGTCCAATGGCAGAACCAGTCAATCTCTTCCCCTCTCCGGCGCTCTGGTCATCACACCCAGTTCTCCATCGCCAGCGAAGCAGACAAAAGATACGAATATCACTCAACCGGTCCCGATAGCCAGCCGCGCCACTCGCATGATGTCTCATGAAGACCTGTCCAAGTCCCACCGCGGCTCTGTCAGGCTGAGCGGATCGCCCGTCGCATCATCATGGGGAAAAGTCAACACATTCAATCGGGACAAGACGCATGTTTCTCTAAATCCCTGTAATCCGAAGGAGAATATCGATACGTCGTTTGGCGAAGGACGGCGATGGCAGCATGTGCGTCCCAAAGCCACGAACGACTCACAGCACCTCGTCAAATGGGCTAGTCTATGCGCTCCAGCCTGCTTGCCTCTTACGACCGATTTCATGCCTACTCCTTCTGAGATTCAAGAATTTTACGAGTTCCACCCTTACAGCATCGCTTGCTACCCGAATCAGGTTTCATTCCTGGTGCGACCGGACGCAGCTCAAGTCAACTTACCATTAGCAGTGATGCGGGAGATGGCATCGCAGCGACTATCTCGTGAGTACAGTCCTCAGCTCTTTGTTCACGCTGACCGCTGCAGAGAACTTTCAATTTATTGTTCTGCCTCATGACCAAGACACCCCGGACGACGAGGAGATAAAGGCACAAAAGACTCGCAAGGTTCTTCTGCCGGGCGATGCTACACACGATGGCCTCCGCGCAGGCGGGGCATCCGAGGTACTTGGTGACGCTCACGGGGCGATCTACCTGCTGTGGTCCAACCATATTCATCGCATCATGTTTGACTCTACGAAGATGTCGGTCAACATCCAGCGATTCGTCAGAAAAATGCGATACGGGAGGGATCCCGTCTCCTATCGATGCCTGGTGTGGCCAAGCCAGATGAAGGGCTTCCAGGAAGCGAGCGCGAAGTTCGAGTACCCGGTGAGATATATCTTTTTCCGAAGGCAAATCATCTCACGAGGCATAGAACGTGGACGCCAAGTTGAATTTCAATTACCTGGATCGCCTCATCGCTGGCGAGGAGCACGAGCTGACTTCGTCTGTCCGCTGTTGGCGCACTCGCTATATCCTCATACCGTCCGGTCGAGACCCGATGACCGTGCAAGGCATCGTACCGAAAGGCGAGAAATTCAACTCCTCCGACATCCTCATCGCCGGCGCGTACAGGGTGCTGGAGGTCCTGGGCCGAAGTCAACGGACTCGACCGGGAGAAATCTCGCGAGAGCTTCAATTACTGGCGACCACCTTCGACCCATCAGCCTGCGTTCTGGATCATGGCTTGATGACCGAGCTGGAACGGGTGATCAGTGGGAAAGAGACTATTGACGGTGGCAATGCATTGGAAGGGATGACACTGCAAAAAGTTGGCGAGATGATGTGCCAGCCGAATAACAGGCTCGTCATTCGAGACCGATGGTGGAACTGTAAGTAGTCTGGCTAGACAGCTCACTGATATCCGCAGTCACCGTTTATGAGGAATGCTTCACTGGCGAGCAATTTTGCGCCTGGTTGCTTCACACTTTCACCGATGTCAAGAACGCTGAGGAGGCTGCCGAGTGGGGTCGATCCCTTTTCGGCAAGGGCTTGTTTGGTGAGTTAAGAGCATAGAGATCTCGCTTACGACAGAACACGTCACGGGGCAGCACGGATTCATTCATTATGGTCATTTCTTCTACCGCCTCCGCCCATCATACGATGTCAATGCAAACAAGCAGAAAAAGGCGACAAAGTCGTGGTTCGGTGGCAAGCCCGCGCAGGATCCACGCGACCTTATCGAGCGCCATGCAGCCATGTCGACGTCGCCCAACGCCACTGTTCCGCTCGGCAAAGTAAGAGATAGTACCAGTAAGCCGAGCAAGCCGAGCGAGGGACCAGGGAAGAGGCGGAAGATCCAAATGAGCCAAAGCGTTATACTGGACCTCGACCCGGGAAGGAAGAGTGACCGCGCGGAGGTGGCGATCTTGCATGCCGATATTATTCACAATGATCGGAATGCGTGAGTCCGAACCCTTCGGACGAGCTGACAAGCAGTTTCCATTTCGAGCTGAATTGGCTGGGTGTCACCGCCGCTCTTCTAGATGATCTCAGGGCCAGATGCGCTGCTCAAGCTGAGCGATACGGTCTTCGCTTTGTTGAAGCTCCCGTCGAGCAGATCAAAGACGTCTCGCTGAAATGCGCGTACCGTACTGCGATGCCCATCCCGCTCGCTGTCGCCCCGCCTGTCGTGCCCGACCTCCACCTTCGTCTTACCGAGCACGGGACTGGTCATTCGGCAAATTTCTTCGAATATGCCATCTTGACCGAGAAGTTCGGCTTCGTCCTGGACGTGGAGGCGGATTCCCGGTATCCGGAGACCATCGAAGTCGAGTATAGCTACCGAGGGAAGGCGACTTTCGAATACTCGCAATTCTGCCATCGCTCCGGCGTGGCTCTTGTGCAGTGCATTGGAGGGACGGACGGATTCTTGTGGTCCGACAATCGGCTCTTCATCGCCGCACCTGCTCGAGGACGGGGAGGTGCGAGCAGCTCAGAAGCTTATCCGAATGCGCCGCTGCCGTTGCGTATGACCAAGCAAGAGGAAGCGAGAGCGTTGCGGACGGAGCTCGAAGCTTTTTGCGCGGACAGCGAGGCATTGAGAAAATTCTACGAGGAGGTGCTGCCACCGCTGCCAGAGGAGAAGAAGGTGCAAGATATCGAATTGCAGGAGGAGACTATTGAAAAGGCGGATTAGACAGTAGACATCTACAAACATCTCGAAGAGAAGGGAATCCTGGACATTTCGTGCGGTTATTTTTGGGTCGCGACTCATGATACCATGGACCCCATGACATGAAAATATTGTAGTACTCGTACCCCTTGCGTCCGGTGCATCTCGTCAACCTAGTCATCATCGGGCGAGGAGTTCGTCCTTGCCGATCGCGGACTCTTCCCCACTATCATATCCTCCTCGGATGTTCCTCGCCTTTGTCGCTTGGCAGGACTTTGGGACCTAGGGCTATCCCCTCGCCGCTTCAACATCGGTGAAGGTGACTTCGACTGATCCTCGCTCGACAAATGGGAACCGCGTCGACCTCGTCGAGGCGAGGGTGAGGGGGAATGGGAGTCATCGGATGATGAGGACGTGGCACGACGTGTTCGACGGGGTTGAGAGTCCTCCGAATCATCTTCTGAATCAGACTCCGAGCCCGAGCCCGAAGCCGAGGATGACGGAGTGGCGGACCTGGCCCAACAGATCAGCCTTGAACATGTTCAGTCAGGATGAAGCCCACTTCTTCCCCTTGACGTTCCTAACCTCCTTGGCCCGCTCCACCTCCTTCGCCTTCAAGATCTTATCGGCCAAACCGACTCCCGCATTAGCCTTGAACTCCTCCGGCACCTCGACCGACGGTTTGTCCCGTGATGGTCCACCGCCCATCGCTAGCTGCTTCGATCGGGAGGGACGGGGGACATAGGGACGTGGGTTGGAGCATTCGTAGGTGTGATGCCCGAGTTTGAGGCAGCGCTGGGAGGGTCAGCGGTTGAGACCACCAGCGAGAAGAGGGTCTGGCGTGGAGAGTTTGAGTGGGTTGAAAGTGAGACATACTTGACATCGGGTGTTTGAAGATGCTCGATTCGGGTTTTGGAGTTGCTTGGGGCCGCGGACGTACATATTGCCAGGAAGGTACTGGGAACGGTTTGAAGCTTCGAATTCTCGAGATTTGTCGAATTGCTTCGTTGTCGGGCCGCCTGACAACATGACAATTTAAAAGTCGGCTTTTCATTCTCGTCGCATTCAAGGATATCCTTCTTGGAGTCCATTGATGATCGTCTTTGAGGACTCTTGGCGCTACACAAGCTTCACAGCTCACAGGCTCTTGATTTCTATTCCGAAGGTGTGTGGAACTCTGATCGACCATCGACAACCCACATGACCCACCTGCACCGCAACAGCTTCCCCCTCCCCGCCTTCCCTCTCACCTCCCTCTTATCCGACACGTCATCCTCTTTCGGCTCAGCTTCCTCCCCTTATGCTTCCACACCCAGCTCGACTCAGTCCATCGACCTAACCCTTTCCTTCATCGGACACCCTCCACCATCCAACCCTTCCACTCACTTGCCGTCTTACTATCCCGAAGCGAGACACCGCGATACACTACCATCCCAACGGTCTCCTGGAGCAGCGGAGAGTAGTAGTCGACCTGTAATCTCCGCGGACAGAACAAGATCAGCCGCGATTGACCCATATGGAATACACCTGTTGGACGGAGTAGCCATCTCTCCCCCAAGACCACCTCGCTCCGTCGTCTCACCTACGTATGACCTTACACCCGGAGCTTCGTCGGGAGAGAAGGGTGCATCTTCCAGTCGACCTCCGGAATTCGTCTCACTCCACCGCAATCCGTCCGCGACATCCCCTCGTACAAAGCAACAGCAACCTATAGAACAGCAACAGCAACCTGCAGACGGGTTCCCATCCAGCTCCTCACCCATGCAACGTCCAGCATCCCCACGCAGCCGTCCTTCCCAATCTGGTCTGCCTCCTCCACCAATGCAGTCATCCATGGGAGCAATCCATGATGTGACTACCTTACCCGAACCAATACCCAATAGCGCCTCGTATCCGGGGATGCTGTTTGATGGTCTACCCCTCACAACGACGGATGGGCTGTTGCATGCCCCGAGCTGGGGTATCACGGGACCAGAAGCCAAAGTCTCGGGCGAGGATTACGCCCAGGTACGCTTGTCTCTGACATTCCTTCCCGACTTTCCTGATTAGGTGGGGCCCAGGCATTGACGGTATACGAGCACATCCTCTCGGCGATCCCTCACATCCGTCATCACCCAATCTACTCCCCTCCCACTCCGCCATCCGCAAAAGGCAAAGCTCAACCCTTCGACTCCCTCATCCAATTAGCAGCCGAGGGGAGCCAGATGATCGCTGGCGAGAGTTCACCCGCCGGGTCCAATGCTCCCGACGAGGGCAAGCAAATCACGTCACCTCGGGCACAGGGCAAGAGGCTGTCGACGGGAGAGAAAGCGAAACCGACGACGAAGTGTCTGGGGTGTGGGGCGACTGAGACACCGGAGTGGAGAAGGGGACCGATGGGGCCGAGGACGCTGTGTAATGCTTGTGTGAGTACTTTGCCTGTCGGAGAATGTGGTGGAGGCGAGCTGATGAGATGTAGGGATTGGTGCATATCAAACTCCAGCGGAAGCGGAGAAAGCTCGAAGAGAAGGCGGCGGCGGCGGCTAGTAATGGGGATGGAGGATGAGTCTGGACTGTGTTATATGAGGTGAGGCGGATTTATCGCATTTCGGTGAGCATTTGGGCGCTTTTGGATGGTATAGGTGTAATGGGAGAATCTACGCGTCAGTTGGAAGTGACGTTCGGCTTGATCGTCGTGGTCTGTATGTTCAAATCAGTCCCATGGCCCCTGCTTGCCAATTCGGGTTTGAGCCCCGCTGAGTGATTTGCTAGCCTCTGCGTCTTGAAAGAGCATGAAGCCAGCATGAATGCCTTTGACCTTACAAAGGTGAAAACTTCGGGTCGAGAGAAATGTCTTCAAGTTTGGCAGTTTATGATGAGGAAACTGAGGTCTCCCTCCCTCTCGCTAAATACATTTCCCCTGCCCATTCGGCTCAAGGTCACCGCCACAAACGGAAACTAAATATCACTCCCAAGAGATGGCGACGATTCTTCACTTCAAGTCGGGTGTTGCGACCCCTGAGAGCCATTTTGGAGGACGGCATTCGACATGGACTCGAATTTGCGGCAGATCTCGGCGTGCCATCGTCAGCGCAAGCTGTGGGCGCAGCATGACGATATACTTTGGGAGCAGTGAACTCGTCGCTAAGCGCCTTGAACCTATCGTCTTGGTCGTTCGGGTTGAGAAATGGCACTGTCTCGTCCGTGGCTACTGGCGACCCATTCTATCTTAGAACTGTCGTTTCAAACATGGCAAAACTCACCGTTTCCCCACAAAATAGCCGGATGGACATCCTTTTGCTTCTGGTCATGCCCAAGTCAGGAAAGCGCGCGATGTTCAGATGATGCGTCTATCCACCAAGGGAATTAGCAGCCGCCCAGTAGGAGCGACTGAACTGACACAGTGACCTCTTTGCATCAATCCAGACCTGGGAAAGTCATTTGAGAAGCGCTCAACATAAAGAGGATCAAGTGATATCTCACCTGGAGGCCGTTGAATTCGGTGGCCTTCATCGGATCTGCGAGTCCGAGGACGACGACCTTTACGGATGTCGTCGACGATGGCAGCAGGAGGGGAGTGATAGAACCAGTAATAATGAACGGGATTTCAGAATGGAAGGGAAACAAGAATCAGAAGGGAAAGTGAAAACTGAAAAAAGAAGCGGTGAGGACTCTGGGCCACGACCAGCCCACTGCGCACGGGACCCTTGTCGTTCCGTCCAATGTGCATCAATCTTCATCATCAACTCGATATTGTGTACGCATACTCCGATGGTCTCAATCTCCGGTTGCGTGCATCACATCTGCAGCCCCTCAGCGTCAAAGTATATCCGCGATACTGTGAACGTACCATCTTTCCTCCCGGACCACCAAAGCCATCGTCCCTACCCTGCAACTTTTTCGCACTTGAGAAAATGACAGAATCAATCAAGCTAGCCACAGTGAGGACGCCTCCGATGATCGCACATGTGCTGATCCAGGCCGTCAGCCTTCGCAAACCGCTCGGCACACAATCAGCCTACGAAGTAAGGAAATGTGCGAAGGATTGGCGGATTTCTGTGTGGATGACCTTCATAGGCGATATCTCGTAGCTGCCATACACACCGTCAACCCAATCCTTCCACGAGACAGCATCCCCTTACTTGAAGAAGACTCCAGGCACGGCCATCTGGCTGTGAGTCGTCATGTCTACGGAGAACCCTTCAAAAACGGAATCTGATCTGTAGAGCAGCAGCACTTACGACCATGAGCGTCACGGGATGGAGCATTGCCAGCCTTCAAGTCTCGCTCATATTGGGTCACCGAGTACTGGTGAGACGGGATCTCCTCGTTGTTGAGATAGACAAAGTTGGTCGAGACCACCTTGAGGAAGTCTGCGTACTATCAGCACTTCTGTGGTCCGTCGGGCCGGTTGTCGCCCACATTGGAACATGTAATCCGCTGCCAGAATGGATTAGCCAGCGCAGGCCGTGATCGTGGGGGAACGTACACTCCTCAGTATGCGCCGCAATGCTCTGAAGCGGATCCCGGATGCCCAACTTCGCTCTTGTCGCCATCTCTTTCGGCAGCACGTTCGCCTCCTGGTCCGCCGTCAGATCCGCGCCGAAGCGGAATTTGTTGATGATGTGGCCGAAATCGTGATGATTGTTGTCCTTAAGGTATGGTACCTGTATTATTACTGGCTCAGTCTGGGCCACGACTACTTGAAGGTACTAACAAGCTCCTGGATCTGCATCATATTGTTCTGGAAGGACTTTCCGGGGCTGAAGTGCAGGTTCCCGATGACCTTACCGCGGAGTTAAGCTTTCTGGTATAGAAAAGAAGAGTGAAGGCGTACCTTGTTCACCCGAACCCGTCCACTCAATCGGCAACCCTCGGTGTTCTGCTCCTTGACCTTGTCGATCCATCCTTCCTCGACACACTGATGACCAAATCCAGTCAGATGGGGAACCGCTTGTAGATCCGAAACGTACCTGCTCAATGCCGCTCGGATCGCTGAAGGACCATCCCTTCCTGACGTACGCCTGCCTGACCTCCTCACATGAGTTGCAGCAGCTGAGATTCCGATCAGTGATAGCTCGAAATTGTCTAGAGCCGTCCTGACTGACCCGCTCTCTGGCGGAGATGCGCCGTAACACGAACCGCAATAGCTCGGATCCCGGTTCTGATTGGCACGCTCGACATCACCCATGAGCCCTGCGTTTTCGACGCATAAGCTCTTAGCCAGATCTGAGACGAGACAACTGACGACCGCTGGTCGTCTCGAGTTCCTGACCGTCCTGGCTCATCCTTGTCTTCGAGATGTCATGCTCTAGATCCGTTTGGCGCTCCCCAGTGATGTCCATCACGTCGAGCGAGAGTACTGACGATGACAGCCGTGAGCAAACATACAGTCCAAGCGACATGTAACGCACGATAACAGGGTACTCTTGGGAAGGTGACGTCCATCTCGATGACGAGCTTCTCTCCCCGTGACCGGTCGACCATGATGGAGGGTTCGAGCTGGATCCGACGATAATCGACAAACTCCAGCAGGACAGATGTGAGGATGATGGAGAAAGAGATAAAGGTCACTGAAAGGTCAACATCTGAGTACAAGCCAGAATGAGTGATGGCAGGGAGGGCGTACAGAGGGCTCCTGTTCGCGTCTTGATCTTGACATCCTCCATTGTCTACACCACTCCTGGATGAGCGGATCATTTCGACGTTGAGGATCGCGTACCTTGCCGAAGGCATCAAGGCCCTGGAAGCTACCCATGAAGCCGTTACGACCCATCTTGGCTGTTGTGGAACACCATGCACAGTTCTCAGCGTCCAGAAAGGATGAGTTTGAGGGGGCGTGGACAAAACCCGGTCGCCCGGAAGCAAAAAGTTGGCTATTGCCTTTCGAACTTTTCTGACCAGATGTTTCGAACGGCCAAAAACACATCCAGACCTGCGTGCCATTCCCCGGTCCAGAAGTTGATCTCGCTCCCTCTGTTTCATCCTCACAACCTCGTCTGTCGACTTTCAACCCAAGCCAGGCCGATGATGGCCGCTGCAACCTATGTAACCTTCGACACCTCCGTCGGCCCTTTCACCGTCGAGCTCTACAACGCCCACGCACCCAAAGTACTCAACCATTTCCTTCTTGAGACCTTCAATATACTGACACCCACCTGGCCAGACATGTAACAACTTCTCGAAGCTGGCCGAAAGAGGTTACTACAACGGCGTGATCTTTCACCGAGTCATCCCAGTGCGTCTGTCCCCTACCTTGGCGGCTTTTTGCCTCATGAAGCTTTGAAAAGGGCTTTATGATCCAAGGCGGAGATCCGACGGGGACGGGACGAGGAGGGACATCGATTGTTGGGGATAAGTTTGCGGACGAGATACACACGGAGTTGCGGTTTGTGGGAGCAGGGATACTGGCTATGGCCAATTCTGGACCCAATACCAACGGTGCGCTGCTCTCAGTCGTGTACTGGTCCGGCTAATGGAGAGACAGGGTCCCAATTCTTCATCACTTGCGTATGCACCCCTTCACTAGATGTGGACCAGCACTGATGACTTGGTTGACCAGGCACCGACACCCTTTCTCGATGGCAAACACACCATCTTCGGCCGAGTTTCCTCGGGTATGAAGACGGTTCAACGATTAGAAGCAGTGCGTACAGACAACAATGATCGACCGGTGGAGGACATCAAGATACATAAAGCGAGATTGGGAGACGCTACCCCGCTCGCTCTGCAATAGTACGAAATGCATCCTTGCCAACACCGGATTGTAACAACAAGCAAATGAGCCGCCCCGCCGGCCATATCGCCGAACAAACTGATCAGAAATTGACAATAGTGTTGCTGCCGATCCGTCAGCCGGGATGGACCCGATCACTGAAGAACTCACGCCCTCGCCCTCGCCGCTCGCTCGCCCTCCGTCAGCTCTCCGTTCAGAGCAAATGGCTTCGAGCCCATCCTGGCATTGCGACGTCAAATCCGCTCAGATCAGATCGAAACGGTGACTCACGCACTCCTTGCCGTCGGATCCACGATATCTCCATCTCTCCCCTTGCCTTAGGCGGCGGTCGCCTGGCCAGGAAACATCCTCGCTGATCGCGGACGTAGTCCGCATTATTCGCAGTGAGGGGTACCGACGAGATGTACATGACCTCCGACGGTCCGGTCCCGGAGTGCAGCGACTCGACCGCGTGGATCACGTCTAAACCTTCATCAGCTCAGATTTCGCTGAGAGGACTCACCGCAGTGCCACCATGCTTGGTCTCCGGGTCGGACCCTGGGAATGCTGACCATGGTCCGATGTAGCTGAAGATGGGGATGTGTCGTATCGTTGAGCTCCTGTCCGCGAGCTAGGGGAGCGCCGGGGAAGCGCGAGGTCTCGAAACCCAGATCCCAGTTCGAGGAGTCGAGAAATGCGGCGTGAGGCAACTCGGCACGGGACTGCTTCTGCCTGGTTGTTCGATCGGAAATGGTTCAAGAGGCGAGGAAGACCTACCGGAAGAGCGGACGGAGGAGGGCATAGGCAGTCATCTCGCGCAGGAACGGGTAGACGCGAAGAGTTCCCTCGTTAGGGCCGGTATTAGAAAAGTGAGGTCCATCCCTGAAAAGCGCGGAATACTCTGCACTACGACCTATCAGCACCATGTCCCACACAATCGGTTTCACCCGCAGCTCCCGCACCGTCGCACATGTTCTGGTTCACTTCTGCCCTCGAAGCTGCTCTCCGTCAGCCCAGCCCATCAACTTTAGCAGACGACTCACCAATCTCCCAGGCATCAAAGTCCTCCCAGCTCCCCTTCAAGATCCTCTGATACACATGCCGATACATCGGATCCTCCCATCTCTCCGCTTCCCCCATCGATATGCGGACCGAGCGCGAACTTGGCGTCTCCGGGGTGACGAATCCGTAGTCGATCGGCGTGCACGAGAGGGGAGAGAAGGGATACAGATGCAGATGGGGGATGGCGAAACATCTTCAGTAGAGCTCGCTGGACAGACATTGATCGAGGATGGGAGCGAGCGGCGAGTCGAGATTTGAACCAACTGGAGCGAACATCGGCTATTGTCAGCTTCCGGGAAGAAGGAATGGAAATCCTTTGACCTTGGGATTGAGCTTGATATAAGCCTGGGGATCTTCAAGCCATTGCATAGCCTGACACCATCAGATTGACCCTACGTGAAGCAATAAAGTGCGCACCTGCTCTTCCGAGACGACATTCCGGATGATGGCCGTTCCACACTTCTTGATATCCTCGATAAGCTTTCCAGACGGTGAATCAACAAACGCCTCAAACGTGGTCTCGGCAATACACTGTTGCTCAAGATCAGTCCTGCTTGTAAAGGCGTCGAGAGACTCACGGCTTGCTTCTTCGCCTCAATCTCCGGAGCGAGTCTTGCGAGCCGCTCCGTCAGGGCAGTCCAGCTTTTTCGAAGGGCAATCCGATTCGCCTCGTCCCCGATGATGGTCCTGAAGATCCCTCAGCATATGTCCGTATCATTATGGCGAGGTACCGACCGCTTGAGCTCTCGGAATCGGTCCGGGAGGACTGCTTCTGACCCGCCGAATAGGGACGCGAAAACTGAACCATTCTGGTCTTCCTCAATGCTTCATTCCTGAAGGTACACCGAACGTACATCACCCTCCTTCCTAGCTTGACGAGGTTGTGGCTGCCCCATGCCCATTGCTCCCATATTCCCACGAAATGCACCCCCGTCAACCGCTTCGGCAATACCTGCAATCGTCCGGCACGATGTCCATTGACATACCCCTGTGAGGACATGGGCGGAGCACGGAACTCTTGCCATCATCAGTGGGTTCACCAACCAGCTGCGAAGGATCGGACTTCTACATCACTCATCCGCGGAGTGTACAGGCGATACAAGCGGACCGGCGTGTTCCCCGTTAACATGTTTCACCGACGGAAAAATCTCGGAGATCCCGAACAATCAGCTAACAGTGACCCTGTCTGCATGCCTGATAACGGATTTACTTCGCGTCAATAAGCTCATGCTTGACCTCCGCATCCTCTCGTTTGAGTAGTTTCTCCATCGCCTCCATCCGCTTCCGCAGTTCCTTGATTTCTCGAAAAATCGCCGCGCTCTCGGTCATTGCCGTACTGCGATCACATATTAGCCGTTTAGCAAATCTCTTGAAGGCAAGGGCATACTCCGGGAACACCTTGACCAGATCGTCAAATCTGACGCGACTAATCTTCCCGTCTTCATCATCACACGTCGGATCCTCGATATTCAGATCACCCTCATCTTCTGGTGAAGGACCGCTGAAGTAGGCATGAAGACGCCGACTTCGTGATTGGGAGAGCTGTGACTCGAAGAAGGCGATGACGGTGAGCGGGATGAAGAATACGCAGGACATGACGACCTTGTTGAGGTTGATGTACCACTGGGTCGGGAGAAGATACCTGGTGAATGTCAGCGCGGAAGTAACACTCGGACAACCAAGGTGCTCACTCGAGAGGCGCAATGAGGAACGCCTCGACGAGGTTGAATGGTGCGGGACTGAGACAGTGCAGTCAGCGATGGTTCTCGCCGAACACTGTGGTCCACTCACTAGACATATGAGTCAGGTGCGCGGACTGCGCATGACATCAGTCAAGTTGGAGACGAATGCGGGGTCAACCCACTCAAGTCGATGGTGTTGTGCGCAAAGAATGCCAGATACTCGTCAGTGGCATTTTCCTCAACGTCCGAATAAGCGGACCCAAACAGTGCAATGAGCACATTGACAAGAATGATAGTAGTAAGGAAGTTCCACGAGTAGTAGACGATGAGGCCGAATGGGTATCCAAAGCGCTCGGAAGGCGTATCGAAGTCTGGGGAGCTGATGAAGGGGTAAGGTGGCGCGCACGGAGCGGAGAAGGTGATATTACCCTAGCAAAGCTTGAACAAGACCGTTGATAACGATCCCGCCGCCACCGCTCTCCCCATCGGCCGCATCGAGGGCATATAGTGATTGCAGAAAGCCGACAGCCATGATCGCAAGTCTATATTCAGGTATCAAGATCCCGCAAGGGCAAAGGTAGCTCCGGTACTTACAGGATGAAGAAGATGGCAGATTCTCGGCTGAGCAAGATAAGCGTAAACGAGCTTCAGATCTGTCTTCGATCGACTCACAGCATGCGAAAGATCACGACTTGCAAGGTCCCAACGACTTTGAACCCATCGAAGACGGTCAACTGTGAAACGCGTTGATGACGTAGCTCTTGCTCTAGAGGAGACACAGGCAATCACTCACGAGCTTTACCCAGATCAACGGCGCCACGCAACTGAGTACCTGGAAGCTCTTGAAGTGCAGCTGCTGTGCCTGCTCGCTCTTGCTTTCATCCAAGCTGAGGCCAGCAATACGGAGCGCAAATGCGGAGAGCAGGAGCACGTCGGTCGCGAAGTTGATGATAGTCCAGAAGCTCTGCAGAGAAGGGTCAATACAGAAATCATTGGATGATGCATTAGACGTGCGATCGTTTTGAATGGCTTGGGCGCAAGGTTGATGATCTTGAAAACCTTGGTACCCTCTGTATATCATATCAAATCGCTTCGCCCCCAACGCTGTGCCTTCTCACCTTCGATGAAAAGGGAAGCTGTCATGATATATAGAATATACTCCCATTTATCAAAGTTATGTTCGGGATCGAGCGTTTCGAGTGGACTACAACGTGGCGTCAGTGATAGCTTGGCGCGACGGGCTCGCCCAAATGTTACATCACCTTTGCACCGTTTGGGAGTATACTACCATCCTCGAAGATCAGCGGGGTTCACAATATCCGCTGCTCAGGAACGACTGACCAAATAGGAAGAAGATCCAGACTATCTGCTTGAAAGCAGACTGATACCTCGGTACACCGAGTCTGTGCGGATTCAAATGATCCCAAAAGAAGGTCGAGTTCGACTTCTCGTACTCCACATAATCAATGTCGTCATTCTCGTTGTTCCGTTGAACCCAGTCGCCTCGCCAGAGTGAGTTGACCACATGTTGGGCTTCAGAGGTGGAGAGGAAAATCTGGAGAGCGTTGTCAGCTTGGTCTGAAATCTATACATCGATGCTCCGCCTGGCATGTGAGGTAGACGATGAACGGACATACTGTACAGTGCTGATCTATGGCGGTCTCCAGGCAGCTCGTTGCGGCCGAGACGTCACCATCGCTCTCTCGATACCTGAAGCGTGTACTCATGACACTCTCCAGCCGGTGAACAGGGAGGATGTGTAGTATGCGTCGGGCAAGCACTTCGCACGCCGTAGCCCGACAGAGACATTCATCCCAATCTGGCGGGTTGTTGTATCCGTCCCGCAAGAAGGTCGCCTTTGCTCTCAACAAGCTGGCGCAATCCGTCAAGAGGTCGAGGGAAACACCAAAGAAGAGACTAACCAGAAAGGTACGGCCTCGCCAAAGTCACCCGCACACTTTGAGAACGCTTCGATGACCTCTGGGGTGATGATACTAGATGTCGCTTTGGAGATATCGTCAATCTCGACCTGGACGGGGAGGAGCCTGATGGCTAGGGCTCGGACCCGTTTGACGATCTCTGTAGATCTGCATCAGCTGGTATTACACCGCACATAGGGGGAATGAACTGGTGGTCGTATCCTACGAAACACCTCAGACAGCTCTAGCAGTACGGGGAAAATTCACAGGTTCTGGGACTATTGACCGGACACTGTTGATTGAGCGCTGCTCCTCAATGGCCTACGGAGCACAGAACATACGATCAGCAATCTTTTCCCTCTTGGTTCCGATGGTGGGACTTGCCAATGCGTCCCCCATCTTTGAGATCCCGTACCAGAGCTGAGAGCTTCGTCGACGCTGCTCCAGCCTGGATCACCAGGACGGTCTTCGCACTTTTCATGTGTTGAACCGTTTCAGGAACGAAGTCTGATGTCATATGTTTTGTAAGGCGGTTAAGGTATTGAAAGGAGGACGAGCTTGACCTTCTGTGGCCTACATATCATTATCCGTACATATTGTAATGGGTCTCCTCGACAAGCTCATGCACAAGCCCTCGGACTCTTCTTCCGCTGACACATCCTTCCCTCCCGCACCTCCCACTCAACCCCTTGGACCCAATGACATCCCGCGGTACAGGAAACAACGAGGTGTCAACTTCGGATCCTGGTTCGTCCTCGAGCGATGGATCTGTCCGCAGGTCTTCCAGGGTGCGGTCCCCCCGGGAAAGAGCGATTTCGATGTAGCTAGGGGAGGAAATGCGAAGCAGGTGCTGGAGCCGCATTGGGATTCCTGGATAAAGGATGAGGATTGGAGGTGGATCAAAGAGAGGGGCTTCAACAGCGTCAGGATACCGGTGGGGACAAGCGGGTACCTTTGAGGATGTCGAGCTGATGGAAGAGATAGATAGCGTACTATCACCTCTGTGGAGCATGTCCCGGCGTGCTTGAAGGTACCGACTTTGAGCCATTCCACGATGTCTTTGAGGGAGCATACGGCCGGTTTACGCAAGCGATCTCGACTGCGCAGAAGTACGGCCTTGGGGTTCTCGTCGGTACGTACCCTCAGCCTCGTGGTTATTTCATTATTGACATAGTATAGACCTCCATGCAGCGGCCGGCGCCCAGAACGCGGATGGTAAGCGATCACATGAAGAGCGTCAATGAAGCTGATCCAGCGATCTCTGATCAGCTCATGCCGGCATGTCAAACGGCAAAGCCTCCCTCTTCTCCTCCTCCGCCAATCTCCGCTCCACCTCCCTAGCCCTCCGCTTCCTCGCTTCCACCCTCTGCCACAACCCCAACGTCATCGGCCTCGAACTCCTTAACGAGCCAGCCAACAATGGCAAACTGCAAAAGTGGTATGAGACCACTCTAGCCGAAGTCCGCGCTGTCGCCGGTCCCGACTTTCCAATATACGTTAGCGATGCCTGGGATACACACCATTACGCGAGCTGGGTGGGAGGACGGGACGATTTTGTCGTCCTCGATCATCACCTCTACCGCTGTTTCACGGACCAAGACAAGACGATGAACGGAGACCAACATGCTCAGAAGCTGCGCAATGAGTTTGCCGGGACGTTTGGTGGTCAATCGAGCGCAGCGAAGGGGAATCTGGTAGTAGGGGAATGGTCTGCATCGCTAGACCCGAGGAGTTTGCACCAGGGTATGCCAGACGGCGAGAAGGATCGGCAAAGGAGGGAATTTGTGAAAGCCGAGCTCGAGCTTTTCGAGAGGGGTACAGCAGGGTGGTGGTTCTGGACGTATAAGAAAGGCGAAGGATGGGATGCCGGGTGGTCAGCCAGAGATGCGAGCCGAGCGGAAATTCTTCCTTCTTGGGTTGGAAGTGGGAAATTCAGAGGCCCGTCGGACGGAAGCGTCAAAGCTCGCGAGCTGCAGTCAGCCCACGGTACGTCGGCATAATCATCTAACGAGTGTTAGCTCATGGTGACAGGTGCGCACACCTCATACTGGCAGTCCCATGGGGGATCGCCCGACCCGGCTGTTTTCGCACCAGGATTCGCGCAGGGATGGGACGACGCGCTCATCTTCTTCTCAGACCCGTCGGGATCAAGCGAGATGGGTTTCGTCTCACAATGGGCGCGACGGAGGAAGGCGGATTACGAGGCGGGAGGAAGGAAGCTGGGGAGGGCAGCTTGGGAGTGGGAACATGGGTTTGCGGAGGGCGTACAGGCTTGTAAAACAGCATCGCTACAATGAGACATCGTTCGACATAACGAATCTGCTGGAAGACCGGGCTGCACATATTATCATTGATAGGCATCACTTAGGGATCATGTTTTGCATGTCCCCGCTCCTTCAATCGGTACAGTCCACTGTCTCGTGAGGCGAGAACCGCACCGAAATTCATGGGACGGAAGTCCCTCTTGCCTCATTCTTGGAAAGCCTTTTGCCACGGAGCAATAGGCAGACGCTTTTCTGTATGAGGCGACGGAATGGGCGTAGATACGACGAAAGGACTGGCCAAGAGAGCAGTTGCATAATCTGGACAGCTTCTCGGGGGATGATTCATGCGATCGGAATTCATACGGCATGTACGTGGTTTCCTACAGAGCAATGAACAGTCAGCTATAGTCTTTGAGTTTTGCTTTGGGAAGAGTAGGACGAAGAAGAGAGCTCCGATACCGTTGAAGTTGGTGCGCGCATTCTCCCATGGGGAGTAGCACAGTGTGAATAGATTAGATAAGTTTTCTTCTTCATAGCTCGTAAGAAGGAATGGAGATAAGAAAGACCAAGGAAGAAAAGACTCACCCGCTGCATGAAATCAGGCGATTTCGGAGAAGGATGAGGAGTCTTGAAGCAATTTCTGCCGGACGCCAAGCAGGCCACACGATGCAGCCACTCAATGCGCCCCAGCAAGCCCGCTCGCCAACCAAGACGGTGGACGAAGTCTCCCTCGTTCTTCAAAGAACGAAGAGAGGAGCAGCGATCTTCCACGGGTTGACTCAAGCTACGACCAATCGCGCAGCTACAAGGCTGGCGGAGGACACTCGCTGACCCGCAAAAGCTCTCGTCTGGCGATGGCATCCATGCGGGGGCGAGGGAGGTGTCCTCCTGGTCGTGGATCTAAGAACCGCGGGATGGAGATAGATTGAGGTCAAAGGGATGAGCTGGAGCCTGAACTAAGCTGAGGTAATTATGCTGCATGCAAGTGAGGTGATTAATAGACGTCAGGAGAGAGGATTGGCAGTTTTGAGAAATCGGCCAGGATTCGTTGCCACCCGACCATGTTTACTTGAATTACCGGTAATACCGAGCCAGCTTCAATCGTGGAGGAATCGACTTCGCCTTCGAGCATCCTGCACAAGTCCCTCACACCCTGGTCGTTCCACCGGCAGCCATCTTTCGCCGCTGTGGTTCATCTCTCGTCCATCCGGCTTGAAGTAGACAGCTTGGACGCCATTCCTGCCGCGAACCGGGGTGACTCATCATGGTAAGTCTTTCATGCGGTGCTGAACCTGGACCAATCTCGCGACAAAATGGCCGCCTCAGTCCGGGACAACGTATTGGGCCTGAGCGGGGAGGATGCGAAATTCGTTTTGGGTGCTGACTTGGATTTGCGCTCCCTCAGCAAACCAGCGATGTTACCGACATCACCATTGACGACGGGCCATCACCTATGGAGGTAGAGGAATTACCAAATGTTCACGAATGTGAGTGGGACCTGGTCGAGTCTTGGACGGAGGAACAGCTCGGCGAGCCTCAGGGTAGCCTGCATTGCTGTCTTCTACCACTTGACACCAACAGCCAGGAGAGTTTCAGTGGCTGACCGACCCTTCATAGATGAGGCATACGCGGCCAAGGCGATGCCTGATCTCGGGTTGGAGATTGAGGATTTTCAAGCACAAACATGGCGTATCGAGCGGTGGAGTCAACAGCCGAAGCGAATAGTCGGACCAGAGTTCAGCTGTGGTGGTCACAAATGGTGCGGCTTCCTACCCAAAATGATAATCTGCATCGCTCATCGTGCCGCTTCATAGGCGTATCCTCCTCTTCCCTCAGGGGAATGCAAACGGGCAGTCCAATGATATGGTCTCGGTCTATCTCGACTATGCCAACCCAAAAACAGCGCCTGAAGGATGGCATGCCTGCGCTCAGTTTTGTCTCGCTATCTCCAACCCTTGGGACCCCACAATCCAGACCTCCAGTCGTGAGTCGCGGGTTATGTACATCCTTGCCAGTGCTGACGCGAGACAGATGCACATCACCGATTTGTCGCTGAAGAGTGCGATTGGGGATTTACGCGTTTCGTCGACCTTCGGAAGCTGTATAGTCCAGACACGGCCGCTGGCAAGACACGACCGACGATTGAGAGCGATGAGGTGGAGATCACCGCATTTGTGAGGGTCTTGAAGGATCCAACAGGAGTTCTATGGCACAACTTCATACAGTGCGTTGAGCGATATCCTTGCGACCGCTTGCTAAACGAGGGCCAGCTATGACTCCAAAAAGGAGACAGGACATGTCGGCCTCAAGAACCAAGGGGCGACTTGTTATATGAACTCTCTTTTGCAATCCCTATTTTGCTCCAACTACTTCCGCAAAGTATGCCCTTCTCGGCCTTCTGCTTCCGTGCTTACTTGATGATGCTCAGGCCGTGTACCAAATCCCCACAGACGGAGACATCCCCTCGGAAAGCCTTGCCCTCGCCCTACAACGCGTCTTCTATCACCTCCAGACTTCGGGTCAGCCTGTCGGTGCGTTCACTTTCATTGAATTACGGCCCGGCTGACACCCATTTTGCAGGCACTACGGAGCTCACCAAATCTTTCGGCTGGAAATCTCTCGATTCTTTCATGCAGCACGATGTCCAGGAGTTCAGTCGCATCCTTCAAGATAAGCTGGAGATCAAGATGAAGGTGGGTAGTCCGATTCATGTGCAGGTTCTCGCTGACACCTTGAATAGGGCACGCCGGCCGAAGGAGCGATCCCGAGACTGTTCAAGGGCTCCATGAAGAATTTCATCAGATGTATCAACGTCGACTTCGAATCAGCCGTCACCGAAGACTTCTATGGTGGGAGCGACCTCGCTGCAGGTATTCATCGGCTGACAGGACAATTGCAGATATCCAGCTCACGATCAAAGGGATCAAGAACCTTCGAGATTCCTTCCGGGAGTATATCTCCGTGGAAACCCTGGATGGAGAGAATAAATACCAAGCGGAAGGTCTTGGCTTACAGGACGCGAAGAAAGGAGTGATCTTCAAAACCTTCCCGCCAGTACTACATCTTCAGCTGCGACGGTTTGAGTATGATGTAGAGAAGGATGCTCTAGTGAAAGTCAGTTGAGCCGAACTTCGCGCTCAGGGTCGATGCTGAGGGCCTGTGCAGATCAACGACCGGCATGAGTTCCCTTTCTCGATCGATCTCGCCGAGTTCTTGGATGAAACCGAAGACCGGTCTCAATCCCTCGTCTACAAGCTTCACGGTGTTCTAGTACATTCCGGTGATTTGCACGGCGGCCACTACTTCGCTTTGATCAAGCCAGAGAAGGAAGGGAGATGGTTCAAATTCGACGATGACCGGGTCACGCCTGTGACGGACAAGGAGGTGCTGGAAGACAATTACGGCGGCGACATCATGAACGGCCTTATTCCTCCTCATCAGCGGACACAAGCGCGGACGCTAAAGAAGTTCACCAACGCGTACATGCTGGTCTACGTGCGGGAAACGGAGCTGGACACTGTTTTGGCGCCGTTCACGGACATTGACACCCCTTCCCATCTCAGCGAGTCCAACCTGACCACAGTTTAATCATGCTGACGTGACACAGAGGCGAGACTCGATGCGGAGCGGGAGCAGCTAGAGGCAAAGCGGCGAGAGAAGGACGAACAACACCTATATCTCACCGCAAAGGTTAGTCAAATTCCTGCTGCATCGGCGGCCACTGAAGGTCATAGGTCATCACCGACGACATCTTCTCCCGGCATCAAGGCTTTGATCTCTCATCTTTCGACGACAAAAACCTTCCCGCCACCGAATTGCCGACATTCCGAGTGCTGAAGACCGAGATATTTTCCACCTTCAAGCGACGGATCGCTCAATGGTTCAAGATCTCGGAGCGAGACTTCCGGTTATGGGTGCTCGTGAATCGTCAGAACAAAACCATTCGTCCAGATGTTCCCATTCACGACAGCGATAACTCTCAAAGTAAGGCACTTCCCCGTAGTCCCCTAATGTCGTGGCACTGACGTCCTCCTAGCCATGGAATACATTCGGAATAACATGGCCGCTCGGGCCAGCGACTTGCGCCTCTATCTTGATTACAACCCAGACCATGCCAAATTCAACGGCGTGAGTGGCTACGGGACGAAAGCGGAGCCTTTAGCTGATGATATCCAAAGCTCCACGCGGATCCCAACAATGCGCCGATCATGATCTTCCTGAAGTGGTTTGATTGCTCCCGCCAAGCTCTGCTTGGTCAAGGGAAGGTCTTCGTCAACAAGAACAATAAAGTTAGCGAGCTGCTTGGGATCATCCAGGAGAAGATGGGTTGGCCGTCTTCGACTCCTATCAAGCTGTTCGAGGTATTTAGGAATTGGCTGTCGCACTATGTCTAGCTGACGCCTGACGACCCGCAGGAAATCAAAGCTGGCATGGTCGAGGGCATGAAGATCAAGCAGACCTATCAGCAGAACGAAATCCAGGATGGAGATGTTATCTGTTATCAGGTTGAGATGACCGAGAAGGAGTGAGTCTCCTTGAGGAGATGGTGCAAGACTGACAATGGCTCATCAGGGTGCAAGACCTCGAGGCGCAGTCTCTGTACTCCAGCACTCCACAATTCTACGACTTCCTGCAAAACCGTGTGTTGGTACAGTTCAAGCCGCGTTTCGAAGATCTCACCGGCAAAATACCCGACTTCGACCTCGTCCTCAGCAAGAAAATGACATACGAAGTGGTGAGCCGCTCAACGAGCTTGGTTTGCTCTGCTCATTCGGACAGATGGCACACCGGGTTGGCGACTACCTAAAACAGGATCCATTGAAACTCCGCTTCACCTCATCTAATCCGCAAAGCGGTACACCGAAGGCTATCATCAAAAGGTCACTGAACCAGAGTGTCGCGGACATCACCGGGACCAATTACTATAGTCAGCATCCGAACGTGATCGTATACTACGAGCTCTTGGACATCAGCATCATCGAGCTAGAGACGAAAAAGTCGTTGAAGCTGTTCTGGACGGGTCGTAATAATAAAGAGGAGGTGAGCGATATGCCTGTCATCGAGTTTTCCCCTGACGCTCCTCAGGGAGTGCACTCCTTCTTGTTACCGAAGACGCACACATACGAGCAGGTGGCGGAGCGACTCCTTTCCGATGTCAAACTGCAACCAGGCGGAAGCGGCAAGATCCGGATCTTCGACATCTCTTCCTCGGGCCGGTCGCAAAGGGAATACACAAGTTCAGAGATGATAGGGAACCTGACAGATCCAGCTGAGCTGTTTGCAGAGGTAAGTACGGGGAAATTTCTTGCTACAGCAAGACTGATGGTTTGCGCAGGAAATACCTATGGAAGAACTCAACGCACCCGAAGGCAGCAAGGTTGTGAACCTCTTCCACTACGCTAAAGATCCCTCACGAACACACGGCGTCCCCTGCAAATTCGTTATTCTCGAAGTGGGTTGCCTTTCGCGCTTGACCGCATCCGCTGACAATCTCAGAACGAGCCGTTCTCCGAGACGAAGAAGCGAATACAGCAGCGCATCGGGATTGCAGAGAAAGACTTTGCGAGGTATAGATTCGCCCTTGTCACTTCAACGGTATTCAAACAACCTGCAGCTGTGGAAGAGGGTGAGTGAAGCGTCGTCGCGCTGGTCCGACGGTTTTTGACAATGGCTGAATTCTCAGTGGGGCCAGAGGACGTGCTTTTCGATCACAAATGGGCCGCGGACGATGCGTTGGGGCTGGATCACCCAGACAAGCGACCGAACAAGGTGAATGCGGAGAAAGGGATCGTTATGAGATGAGCGGAGGTGGAGCTTGAGATTGTGCATGTTGTTTTGTCCGGTCGGGTCTATCTCAGCGGTCTTCGCATCACTTAGCCAAGACAGCTTTTGCCATCATCAGAGCGTAGAGCGTTTTGGTCAATATTGTATGTACGGAACGACGCCATGAAACACAGTATATTAATCTCCTTCGGTCTCCGGTGTGGAAGAGGGATCGGAACAAGAAAGATGCAATGGAGTGGGTCGTAATGCGGCGAAGCAATCTTGCCCAATTGCCGATGCTGGATGATTACTTCTTCCCCTTCTTCTTTTTCGATGGAGTGCTCTACCTCCGTCAGCACAACGTCACTAGGAGCCCGCTAAACTCACTTTTGATGGTGTACTACTCCCGCTCCCCGGACTGCCCGTCTTTGACGAGACTCCTAATGCTTCTTCCAGCGCCTCCATCCCCGTAGGCACTTTTGGTGGCGACGCGACCTGCGCGGTAGATGCGTTCGGTGGTGTGCTCTTGAGCGATCCTGGTGTCGAGGTGATCTGTGCCGGAGCACAAGGAGATGGTGTGATAGCAGATTGGTCTCCAAGGTATTTCTTCCTCTTCGCCATCCGTTTCTCTGGCAATCCCGATAGAATCAGCTATCCACTGCTAATTTTTGGATGGGTCTGTCCCACCTTCCAGCGCCTTGACCCTCGGGATATTCATGACCGTCTCCCTCGTCTTCTCCGCCTGCGCCATCTCCGTCGCCGTCGCGAAAATCATCCCACCCCAACCTTGCCTAAAAGTATTAGCCTCCTGAACGACATCCACAATCTCCGCCTCCAACTCCTTCTCCGCCGCACCAAATCGCAACATCGTATCGTCCCCTACTAATCCACGCGCGTGGAGAGAGGTGAGAGCGGATTTGTCGTCGCGGATTCGCCAGATTCGTTTCACGTCGGCGGTGGCGCGGACGAGGAGAGCGGATTTTATGAGGCTTTCGGGTACGGGGGGAGTTGTGGAGAGGAGGGTTATATAGATATCCCGAGAGGGGTGGGTGGGGAACCACGGTTCAAAGGAGGTCTTTTCGGCTGGAGGGGGGGGGCGGGGGGGGGGGGCGAGAAGGAAAGTCAGCAGGACAGAGACAGGGAGAGGGAGGGGGGGGGGGGACAAACCGATTCGGCGTCGACGGTAAACGTGGGAGAATATCGCGAGGGAGGTGACGAGGACGGTGATGTATGCCAAGGGTACGGCGAGGGAGGTCGCCATTGGGTCAGTGGTGTAGAGACTGCACCCTCGCGCTGGATGTCAAGACTTGTGATTTGGAAATGTAGTAGGTGAGGGGATGACACAAGGTTTCAGCTTGGCGGGGGCCCCCAGGGCTCAAAGACGATGCTTTGGTGTAGCTGATATAGAGAGACAATACACTTTCAGCCCGAGATGGAGCTCGAGTCGGACACTTACGATGTGGTAGTGATCGGCACAGGACTAGCCGAGAGTATCGCTGCGGCGTGAGGGGCCCTACTTTCTATAGGGTACCGGCTCATACTGTTCAGGGCGGTAGCCAAAGCCGGCAAATCCGTCCTCCACCTCGACCCCAAAGAGTACTACGGTGCCGAGCAGGCCTCGCTCACACTCGACGAGCTCATTCACTGGTCCACCTCTCGCGTCGCCTCTTCGTCCTCCGCATCACCAAAGGCTGCAGCCCAATCCATTCAGTATACCCATGCTTCCACGTCAGCCCTCACCCCTTCCCTCGAAATTGACAAACGTCGATACGCCCTCTCGCTCTTTCCCTCCGTTCTCCCTTCCCGAGGTCCGCTCATCTCCACCCTCATCGCTTCCGACGTGAGCAAATATGTTTCGTTCCGCCTCCCCGACTCCGTTTCCGTCTGGGACAATGCGTCAGGCGGGGTGAGAAGGGTCCCAGGGAGTAAGGAGGAGGTCTTCAAAGACAAGAGCGTGCCGCTGGTGACGAAGAGGAAGTTGATGAAGTTCCTCATGTTCGCTGGGGGGGAATTTGAGGCGGATCCGATCTTAGCCGGTGAGCTTTTCATGAACGACACGACCAGAGACCGTATTGATGTCTGCTAAGGGAAGGAGCAGCAGCCTCTCCCGGACTTCCTTGAGAGGTCGTTCAGCCTTCCACCCGACCTTGCCCAATCCGTGACATATGCTATCGCGCACTGCTCCTCGTCGACAAATCCTACTCTTCCCGCTTTGGTCCGAACAAGACGATACCTCCGATCCGTAGGACGGTATGGGAAGGGAGCTTTCCTCATCGGGCAATACGGAGGCGCTGGCGAAGTCGCCCAGGGATTTTGCCGGTGTGTACAGCTCTGAGGTTTCCGGTATCAGCTGAAGGAAGTGGGGTAGCGCATGCGCTGTATATGGCGGGACATACGTCCTTGGCCCACAAGCAATGTCGGAGTCGATTGAGGCGGATGAGGTTTCTAGAGTGAGCTTGAAACTGCCACGCCATCCAAGACCGATCACAGCGAAGAATCTGGTCTCGTCACCAGATCATCTGCCACCTTCATTGCTCTCTCCACCAAGCGAGGATGACATATCAACAACGGCGCATTGCATCGCCATTCTTCCCACTCTCCCGCGAGTCCTTCAAAGGGGAATATCCGAGGATCATGCTGCAGAAGAGGAAGGTGAGGAGAGAGGGAAAGACGACACGGCGGTGATCCTCTTCCCACCAGAGGGTGACGGGCAGCTGGTCAGAGCGCTGGTCATGGGCGAAGGAACCGGTAGCTGCCCATCTGGCCAATGTGCGTCTTCAGGCAGTGTCCGGCCTCATCATGCTGATCCACGTACAGACATCTTATACCTCTCCACCACTATCCTGTCGTTCATCTCCTCCACTCCATCTCCCGAGGACCTTTTGAGACCATATTTGAACAGGTTGTCGACAGAAACGCTCTTCGAGGCGTTCTATCTATCTCACCGACCGCGCTTGCCGTCGACCTCAAGATCCGCGGGGGTGACATTGCTGGAGCCGTATCATGACGATGAGCTGTTGACGGAAGGACTGGATTGGGAGGCACAACAGGGGGAGAAGGCCTTCTGGGCGGTCATGGGTGGACGAGGTGAGGTCGAAGTCGAGGAAGGGAAGGGGTTCTTCGATAGAAAAGTGGAAGAGGGGGAAGATCCAGAAGACGATGGAGACCTGTGATGCATACTCCGTACGAAAGCATCGATGCGGGAGACTAGAGCATTTACGGACCATCAAATTGGTTCCGAGGCACACGGAAATCGCGTGCCTAAAAGTCTACTCGGTCTGAGTAGGTCCGGCGAGGGCTTATTTTGACAATTTTGGGCCTCGGTATCCGGTCATACGCTTGGGTTCAGGGAACTCAGCTTGCGGTATGGCCGCTGTGAGTATGTGCAAGCGGTAGAATCAGTCCGCAATCGCGAGCCATGTCGAACTCAACAAATTCGATGGACGACATAGGCGCTTCATCCTCGACAAATCACCTCACCTCGGCCAACGGCTTCCGTCAACGACATGGAGCGGTCAAAGGAAGCAGCCGTGAGGAGTCGAGGGACAGGCGGAGACGCGATGGGCGAGCCAAGACGTCGAGGCCAAGACGTCTTGGCGACTTTTTGGGCTCTCGATGGGATATCGTACGGGAAGCTCATGTAAAGGAGGGTTTCCGACGGTTCGGAGATCATTGTGCGCGGAATCAGGTGGGTTTCTTCGCACAAGCAAGCGCTCGCCCTGATTTGCTGTGCGACTTTCCACAGATCCGCACCCTCCTCATCGACTGCTTGGTCATGACCAACCTATTCTATCCCGCCCTGGCCGTCTGGCTGCAGAAGAAGTTCCCACCCCTTCATCCGCCCTCTCCTCCGTCGCACAATACACACCGGATACATGCACAAGGACAAAGCGGACCTTCGCGACGGGTCCAGAAGGAGCATCCGCTGTCGCTACTGAGCACACCCGTCCTCGACAGCTTCTTCCCATATCCGCCGCCTCTTCTACCCCGCTTGACATGGGCTGGATGGTGGGGGCGAGATAAAGGCCAAAGGGGACACGAGGGATGGACGGTGGTACGAGTTCCAGAGACCGACGAGGAGCCCGGAGGAGGTGGTGACGAGGTGAGGATCATGCGCTTAGGATGGGCGGATGTGGGAGATGTCCTGGATCATGAAGTGCAGGCGGACGCTCGAGCATGGGCGGAGCGAGATCATGTCCTTTTACGACTGGTCCGTAGTACTGCGGAGGGATGGGAGCGAGATCATCCTTCGACAGGCGCAAGCTGCGTCCGCGAGCTTTCCCCAGCCTCAAGCTCGGGCCAAGAAACGACTTCGACCGGGCCTTGCCATATCATCTCGCCACATTCCGGACCAGACGATGGAGACATCACTCCTCTCGGATACCTTTCGACCTCATCTGGACATCCTTCCGCCAATGGCTCGGAGACTCCCGACACCGTACCAATCGGATGGCGACCGAATGCCGGAAACATATATCATAGTGTCGCCGCGCTCTTCCGAGTGCCACGATCATCCAGCATGGCATTTGAGGATAGTTGGCTAGAAGTGATGGATGAGATAACTATGGATTGCGAAGGAGAGGTTTTCTTGGAGGCGCAAGGACCGCAAGGCGGGGCTGGTGACCAGACAGGCAAATGGCTCCTCTCGGTGCGATTCCTTCTCTTCGTGCCTGCTGTTCAATGTAACTCAGACAGCTGATCGTCTATACTATGACAGTATATCTCCAACTCCGCCAATGAGTCATCGTATGCTAGATCCGGGGACCTTCTGCCTCACTCGCCTTCATCACTTCAGGCGTCCGGTCAGACACCTGGCCTCGTTCTTCTCCTCTACGTCTTATTGGTCGGCATCCTGGGCGCCCAAATATCCAATGCCCACAAGGTGCACTCGCAACTTGGGCTTGCTATCACCGGCATCGTCCAACTATGCTGTTCTTCCGTGATGAGTTTCAGCATTCTCGTCTTCCTGGGATGGAACGGCTGGGGCTCGTCACTACAGGAGCCTACATTACCTACTTACATCCTGCCATTCGTGGTTGTTGTGGTCGGTGTGGAGAACATGTCGACTTTGGTCCGTCCCATTTCGCGGATCGGGCTCAGCTGATTGTCATCGCAGACGAAAGCTGTCTTCTCCATCCCCTTCAACTTTTCTGTCCCGGTGCGGATAGGTCTCGGTCTCAGCAAAGTCGGAACCACCATAGCCCTGACGTCGTTGACCGATCTCGGTCTGCTCAGCCTTGTCTGGCTTTGTGTGAACCTCCGTCCTGTACGGGAGTTTTGCCTCTTTGCAGCTGTTGTCATCATCACCGACTGGTTTATGCTGCATACCTTTTTCCTTACCGTAGGTCCTGAGATTATCATACTCGATAAGGCTGATTCAACTTAGGTTTTGTCCATCGACGCTCAACGTCTGGAGCTTGCCGATGTTCTGGCTACTGATGGCGGAAGTCCCACTACAATAACGGCCGGTCCTCGAGGTGTTCCAGACGATCAAGAGACTGGAGGTAAAGGTTGGCGGAGAATACTACGGACAAGGACAACTAAGAGCGGTAGTCTCATCTTGGTTTGTCGTTCTGCGGGGTTGCGAGCGGTCAAGCTGAGACCGGCATAGTTATTGATCGCTGTCGGCGTGGTATATTATGTCTTTGAGGTGCAGCAGTCGAAGGTCACCAATACTGCCAGCCTGTATGGCTACAATCCCACAACTGCAGGAGCCGCCACCGCCTCTGCAGCTACCGCTCGCGCTTCCGCATTCGTCACCACCGCCACCGATCTTCTCAGCCTCTCCGCTCCTGAGAAGCTATGGCGCGCTCTGAATCCACTTGGCTGGCCTTTCGTACGGGTCGTGGTCCCTGCCGCTTCAATTGTCGTTCTCCCCCGCGCAGGCCATCACATGCTGCCGGCCGATATTCGCAAGCTGTCGATTCCCACCAGTCGCCTGCTCCTCCCGAGGCTCAAGCCGTTGTTCTACCTGTTCAAGGTCGTCATACTCCCTCAGGCCGTTACAGCCACTGCTCTGTATATGCTTCTCCGCTACTTGCTGAAGGACACGGAACTTCTTGAAGCTCAGCGAGACCGACTAGGCAGGAGCGAAATCCAAACCCAACCCGAGGAGGAGACGGAACAGCCGACGGGCCTACCGAAAATAACGCGATCGAGGATCTTCACACCAGACTCTGGACCGCAGGTCCAGATGTTACCAGGTAGTCACGAGTCTGACATCGATGTCATCGCCTCGAGTTTCGATGGTCAGCTTTTGGTCTCAGTGGGCGTCGACAACACCGTATGTCTCTGGCGATTCACGAATGGCCATGCTGCGGCTGGGACTCGCGAATTGTTGCAGGCACCAGAAATACATGCGGATGATCCTGTTGTCACGGCCACGATCAGCAGGGACATGCGGTGGGTCGCTGCGGGCTCCGCAGCAGGTCTGGTTCAGCTCTGGGAGCTCCTTGATGATGGTCCTCCATCTCCGCAAGAGTTGCAGAGATTGCCTGAAGATCGGTCAGCCCGAATTACCTCCATCGCCTTCGATGATCGCGTCGTAGTGCCGGACGACCCATTCGTCGACAATCCTCATCCCGCTCTTAAGCCCGCCAACCCTCCCTCACTTCTTACGGCTCGCAGCGATGGTGCGGTGCTGTCTGTGGGTATCGGCCCTGACTTGAGAACTATCATACCACCTCCTGGGACGCATTCTCGGGTTTTCTTCCTACCGGCCGCGGGCGAGACCAAGGGAGACATGCGCATCATCTCGGCTAGCCAGTCAGTGGTGACTTTGTATGAGAAGAACGGTAGGATGTGGTCCGGCCTCGACATCTCTGTCGATCTCGCGCCGAACGATCGCATCACATGTGTTTGCCAGTCCCGCATCGGATCGCACGATGGTCCCGCCGACCTGATCGCCCTCGGCCACCGCTTCGGGCTCGTGGAGATCTTTGACACATGCGGCACGGTCGTGGCGGCCATCGGCCAGACTCCTTCAGTCGGTGCGATTCGCCGAGTCGACCTCGCTGGGCCCCATTCATCACGATGTATCGGCTGTGGTGCCGCAAATGCGGAAGGCTTCTTCGTCATCTCATCAACGGCTAGCCATGTTTATGTCGATCGCGTCCTTCCTCACGGAGCTGTATTTTGCCGATGCGCCACTTCCCGACGGACCGCTTCGAAGGATAGTGATACCTCGAAGGACTCGTCTCCGGCCAAAGGCTCCCCGTCAAAGGCGTCCCTAGTGGTTCCTCCCGCGGCAGGACGCGCTCGATCCTCCCCCCACAACTCGCCGAAGCGCTCGCCCTCTCTGCTGTCGCCGATCTCCAATGGCGAATTCCCTTTGTCCTCTCACGGCTCGAGGCGGCTCAGCAGTATGCACCGCGACGGGCCGGATCGACCCCCGAGCCCGAGACCAAGCCCACTGTCCGCGCCGAATGGTTCGGGTGGACATTCGGAACATGGATGGGATATGGAGGTGTATCCCCTTGGCGCGGTGGTCCTATCAGGCGGGAGTAGTGGTTGGGGCGTCGTGCGAGATACTCTTATCGGTATCCGAAAGGCAGGAGGCGGGATCGACGATTCACCCTGGCAGATTTGGGCGATCGATCTTACCGTTCCGTGGAATGGGACGATATTGCAGGCTGAGACGGCCAATCTCAGCTGGCTGATGCGGCGATCACTCGTGCAGCCTGTAGGAGATTCTGGAGTGTCGATGCGCGATCGTCGATCCGGGCGCCTGCTTTCGCTCAACGGTCGGGCACCTTTCCCGTCGATAGGCGAATCGTTCTCCATACCCACCCATCCGTCACTCGGGTACGTCGAGGTGCACCCCTTTGTTCATCGCGGACCTGGATCCGTTGTGGCGGGTTTTGGCAATCGACTCGGTGTGATCTCCCTACCCGAGAAAAGGGCGCCGCTAGAGCCAGGGCAAGGATCTGGGTCGACATGGACGTTGGCTAGGAGAACAGCATATACGCAAACACCGCCGCCGCCAAGGCGACTGAGTGGTGTAACGGACAATACGGATGGAGTCAGGAGTGCAAACAAGGCCATTTGAGTCGGAATCTGAAGACACATTTTGAGTGTAAATAATGTTGTATCTGCATGAAAGGGATCTTGGATGCGCCTCGATGTTGTATGATGGTACATGCCTGTCGCTATCTGCCTATAAACGGGACCCAAAAGCTGGCTACTAGTAGTCTAAGCCGGAGGATGGTGAGGATAGAAGGACGTAGGGGTAGATAACATGTCGGGCGGTTTGGTTCTCGAGCCGAAGGATCGCATGGGTGTATGGCGAGGCAGGGCAGAAATGTTGATTATATCTGAATTACATGGCGAGCTCGGCTTGAAGTTGTCGGAGTTGGGCCTCCTCGTCGTCCTCCTCTGCTTGCGCTGCGACCCCTGCGACGAGAACCAGGTAAACATACAGCTTCACAATGTCGGCAGTGTAAAGCAGCTTACTTTCTCTTCCCGACGATACGCCGACAGGTGACACGGGCGTGTGTACCGGTACCCGCTCTGCTCCCCGAAGCCGATCGTCCAGCTCCTCTTGCTCCAACGCCTCCAGCTCGTTCCTGAGCTCGTCCTGCTCAACCTGTATCAGCTGCTGCGAGACTGTGCGAGACCGGGTCAGGCCCACCTCGTCCACCATATTCCCCATCCCAACGGGATTTGAGATAGCCTCTGAGATCTCGTTACTGAGCTCCATCTGTTCCCTGATCGAGTCCATCGTCTGGTCCACCCGATCCACATTGCTGATTCCGAATCTCAGCAACTGCTTCATCGGATTGAAGGTGGGACACGCACAGGCTATTATGGATACCCCTTAAAGCATCTGCACCCCGTCTCATCGCGACCATCGTCTCCGCGTTCAAGTTGGCGGACTCCAGCGTGTTGACCTGTTCAGGCGTCTCAGCGCATCGTCATAACAGAGGGGTTACGGGTGACAGACCTGCGTCTCCAACGTCAATCGAGTCCCCATCATCTTATCCAGCTCATTCTCGTGCGCCTTCTTTTGTCTCAACGCCGCGGTGGCCACTAAATCCGCCCATCATGCCATCAGCGATACTCTCGAATCGCTTTGCATTGTCATCGTCTGGGAGAGGCGACCTACACCGCTTGTTCGTCGTCGCGTTCGCTCTCGCCCTCTTCAATTCATCATCAATCTTCTGCTGCAGGAACTCTTCCTTCTTGGTGAGTACGAGCAGTTGTTGTCGCAATCCGACGATGGCTTCTCGTGCCGACTCGCGGCTGTCTCCTCGACCGCCGAACCATCCCATCCAGCCGGCCATCTCGTGAGGGAGCGATGGGGAACAAATGGATCAAGAGATGGAAGCAGAGAGAACGTTCGGTCAAGAATGTGGAGGATGTGCGGGTGTGAGTGGTGGGGATGCTGTTTTGATCTCCGTTCAAAGGGGTCCGAGTGGTGGCCAAGAGTTTTGAGAGGCGTTGACGATTAGGCGGTAGTACGGTGAGGCCACCTGACCCAGCGAATTGATTCCGCTAAGCATGATTCTTTCCCAGGATCCCTCTGCTCTCTCCTCGAGTCCCACAAAGTACCCTCTCTCTCCCCGTTCGTCATCCATCATGGCCCAAAAGCAAGCGGTACGGACGAATCAGGCGATCACACTGAGAGGTTCGACCGCGTTGGTGACCGAGTTCTTGGAGTACAGCGTGAACAGGTACGACCCCTCATCGCGATCCAACATCTCTCCAGCTGATCCTACATCTCGGACCACAGTGTACTCTACCAAAGAGGAGTCTACCCATCCGATGACTTCCGGTACCTTCCGCCCGATCCCACTTTGATGATTCAAAGCTGAGCTACTTGCAGCATGGTGAAGAAGTACGGTCTCCCCATGCTCGTGACATCCGACGAATCGCTCAAAGAGTACCTCACCACCATCCTCTCCCAAGTCCAAGGTTCGTCCGCTCCCACCGTCAAAAGACTCATCACTCGTCGGACCACCAGAATGGCTACTCTCAGCCTCCATCACCCGCCTCGTGCTCGCTATCAAATCCGTAGAGAATGACGAGACGCTCGAACGATGGCAATTTGATATCCACACGGACGACCCAAACACGGATCCAAACGCGAATGGCGGTCTAGGGCAGGGCAAAGCGAGTGTAGGGACGGGGAAAGGGGCGAAGCGGAAGGAGAAGACGGAGAAGGAGGTCCAGGGGGAGATCAGGGAGATCATGAAGCAGATCACGTCGAGTGTGACGTTTTTGCCTATACTCGAGGAGCCATGTGGGTCCCTTGACTCTCACATCTCACTACATTTTGATGTGGGTCAGGAGTACCTGTTGACGTTTGATGCATCAGGCACATTCACACTACTGGCATATACGAACGACTCGCCAGACGTGGCTATACCAGCTACGTGGGGCGATGCGGATCCCCATTTGATCGACCGGGGGAAGGTCGAGCAGGTGCGATTGCGGAGTTTCAGCACGAATGTACACTCGCTGGAGGTAATTTCTTTGCCAATCGTCGGGTTTTGCGCTGATGAAGCGGCCAGGCTATGGTGGCTTATCGAGTAGGGGAATGAGCATGTTTTCGTTTCGACGAGCTAGACAGCATACCCTAGGCATTCATATCCTTCACCGTCTCCCTGTGTTTATGTTATCTCATCGCGTTCCGCGCGCTAAATGCGGTCGCTGGCGTGCAAGACCTGTCGCTGGGACACACCCGGCAAGAAGCTTGAAGCAATGCGAACTGGGACACGGAGACTGGACAAGAAAATTCATCCATGAGGTATAGGTATAGCTGCTGCCCGATATCTCCGGACGTCGGCTAGGATCAGGTGCCACGGTATTAGCTCACACGCATCGATTGATACACCTTTTCCGCCGCAGATTCTGGCCAAGTGAGCCAAACGGCTAATTTAGTCGCTCAGGTCGGTGAGGTCGATGATGTTCGGTGAGGTCGATGATGTTCGGCTTGCGCTTCGACTGCCGCGGATGCTCCGAGCCTGACTTGCCGGGCTCGTGCATGTCAATCCGCGGTAGCTTCGATGAACCGTGCGGCTTGAACGTGTGGTCGGACTTTGCTCCATGATGGCGCCTATAGCGGAGTCTCGATGATGGTCTCGCCTCGAAGGCTCGGCTTGTGCCATCTTGGACATCACTTTCCGCGCATATGACCGGGCATCGTCGTACGGCTTCAGCTTCGACGTCGTGGGGTGCTTGTCGACTTCTTGAGTATGTCGAGAGAAGAGGTGGGGCGCGGGTTCGTTGGAGTGGAAGTCCGGATCTTGACTCGGTGAGAGGATACTGGTACTGGTCGCTTATTGCCGGGAGAAATCGCGGTATCGGACATCTCGGTCGGGTATGATAACTTGGCCATTCGAGCTCGGCTGGGGTGTTCCAACCTTAGTCGCTCGATTGTCTGCGGAAGCGGAGGTTGAGGTCGTGGCGGTGCCGCTGATGCTCTCTGGTGGAGAACCGTCTCTTCGGGCTCGGGCGAAGCTGGAACAAGGATCGCCATGGCTCTTGATTCGGCGATCTGTCCAGTCTCGTTCATCGTGCCCGCGTTGAGGTTCATTGGCGGGTCCAGCTGCATGGGCAGGTCGGAGAGCTGCAACGCGGAAGCGAGACCTGCAAAGTCGGGCTCCGGCAAGGTACTGTATGCTTCCGGGATGATACCGTTTGCGATCAGGGCTTCGCGGGTGCCGTACTGCGGGCGGGTCAGCTTGATCTGGCGAGGAAATGCAGTAGCATCACATTGAAGACGACTCGGCACCACGGATCGACTTCATCGTAGGCCTCGAATTTTCCAGCTGCGGTCATCGCCTCGCTCGGTTCGGGACAGCTAAAATCGAGGCGACTTCATACGACTGGTCAACTTCCGAGACATCCGGGGAATGGAAGAGCTTACGGTGTCCCGTTATGATGTCTACCCTTCACTTCCGGGATTGACAGCGCCACTTAAGCCGATGCTTCGGCTCTGCAGAGTGGTCCTTTCACTCGCATGATTCGGATAGACAGGCTCTAGGAGGTCGCCACGGAAGATCGAGATTGAGATCCGCCGAGAACCTCTTGAGCGCTCCCAAGGAGAACGAGCTCTTCGGTAGCATCCCCTGCGTTGACCTGGGTCTCTGCTGTCAGCAGGGACTAGCGGTCAAGGACCTCGGTCATACCTCTCGACTAGATACTACTCCACCACCTTTGATTCTCTGCTCAACACCAGTAAAGTGCCCATGCCTCACTTCGCCTACGCCACCACGAATGAAATCGGTAATGAGCGGTCGGCCATCGATCTCGGGGTCGGAGAGGAGGTCACCGGACCAATCCCGCTTGTTGTGGGCCTTGACGACGACAGCGAACGCCTAGAAGCACGTCCAGAAGATGATATCGTTAGGCGCAAGGACGGACTGAGGCGAAAGGCACATCAAGGAAGCAGGAGAAGGTCTCCGGGGATCGGACGGTGGCAGGTGTCGAAGTGTGCTGGTATTCGTCTGAGCTGTCAGCTAAGTAGTTATCAGGTTAGAGGTAATGAGACGCGAACTGAGACTACAGCCGTCGGCTTCGACCCATACCTATTCACGAGCCTTAGGTGGAAAGGCTTGAGCAAAGATAAGACGCATTCCGATCCCATTGAACTCCTTCGCGGCCAGCATGATGTCGTGCCCGTCAACGTCCAGCTCCCGCTTACAAGCGTGGTAGATCAAGGTTCGAACCAGAATCACGTCAAGAGGTATTCAAAGCATCAGAGGAAAAATCAAGCATGATCAGTAGTCCGTCAGCTCTTCTGCCTCGAGGCGCGTGGGGATGGCTGGTCGTTGAGCTCGGGCTCTCGTGCCCATCAGGTTGGACAACTGATGAATCGACGACAGATTATCGCATCCCGGTATACCCTCCCGCGTGTGTCTTACCTCCTACTCGTGTATATAGACTATCCATGCTCATAACATCAACTCATGCCTCCTCCCCAACCTATACAGCCGAATCAGCGACCTATCTGACGTTATGAGACGGCGGACAGACCTTCCAGACCGGCTCGATAGGTCAATACTTCCCTATGATGTAGAGAGCGTGGATGATACCGGGAATGTAACCGAGAACTGGGGAAGTGAGTTTGCCGTTCAGAGGGAGTTCAGTGGAGGAACGAACTGGTCAAGAGGATGTTGACTAAAAAGGAGCTCTGTCAGCGAAGCATTGACATGTGAGGGATCGAGCTCACTCAACAAGTCGGAACCGCATCCGACCTCAAGGAAGACGCCGAGAGGCTGAAGGTGGGGTCAGCACGAGCGCGTCGAATCGATGTCATCGGGACAAAGGAGGAGAGGGGAGAGCAGATTTTGAGGCTCTGTGTACAGTGGTACATGGTGAACAGCAGTCAGCACGTACAGGAAGGATGATCGCCAAGATGATCTTGAGAATATCGCTGCACGCTGTACATCAACATGATCAGCACAGCTTATTGGGCATCATCATCAAGGGGAACAGCGTTCCCCAGAGCTCAACGCAACCGGAGCTGTCGACTCACTGAAAGCCATGATGAAGACTGCTCGGCTGTTCTGAAGAAATGAGGAATTTGGGATGAGTGGCAAGTATTCTGTTGACGAGGAAACGTTGAAGCACTCCCCCAACGGAAAAAGCTGAGATGGCGTTCGGGGATGATGACGTACGTTGGAATCATGTGACGTGGATATTCCTGCCGATGTATCGACTATTCTCTCCCTCTGCGAATGCTGCCTCTACCACCTGTTGCTTAACCGGACATCAAAAGTCTCTCTTAATATTCTGCAGTGCCCTCCTATGCCATCCGTCAGGAATCTCACCGTTCTAGGCGATACAGTCCTCACCCTGAATCAATGGGCGGGCGAGAAGCTGCATCCGTCATCCCGAGTCATTGTCCTTAACGACGGTGATTCAATCCAATTTCTACCTTCTCCATCCCGATCATCAGCGTCTCCACATCATCCCTCTCCTCTTGACTCTCCGTTTCGCTCTCCGCTTCTCCTTCGTCAGCCTCGACACCGTCCCAGCCAGCTCCGGTATGATTCGGGTTCGCCTGTAGCAGATCCCCTTCATCATAGTCAGCTATACTTCCATTAGCTTTGCCTCGCTAAGTTTGCAAACCCTTCTCCGCTTTCCGCTTCGTTCGGTCGTCCACCATCTCCTTTTGTATCAAATCTTGCATCTCCATGACCTCCTCGTGGGTATGGCAAGTTCGATATCGCTTGATCAGATCGGCGTTCATTTTCCAAAAGGCATGACCCCACGAGAACTTCGCAAGACTGCCAATTGTCGTCAGCTTAAACGCTCGGTTTGAATAGGATATACCTGATTTACAGTATCTCCGCCCATTTCTCATGCCCTGTGATATAAAACCCCGCTGCCAGCGCTTCTACGCAATTCAGGCGCCACGGCCTCCCATAGTTGACCGGATTCGTAGCGATGAGGAAAGGTACTAGCACGATATGTTTCAGTACTCGGATCCGTGCACCAACCTCGGAGGGCTCACGAAGTCGCTCATTCGGGCTCTTGATATTCCCAAACGGCACCTCCTCCAGTCTCGCCCAACTGCATTCCACCACAGCTAACCCGCTCAACAGGACCACCTCATCATCGCAAGGCGCGATCGGCTTCTTGCCTTTCGGTCTGCCAATCGTCAGCAGGGCGAATGAGGGATTCATACAGTCAGAGGACTAACGTCAGGACTATGCCCCGAAATCGCTGTCCAATCCGCATATTCGTGATCAACCCATGTCGCGCAAGCTTCTTCCCTGAACATCGCTTAGGATCGCAGTGGTCGAAGTCCCACATCGCGACGGGCACGGCGATGGTCAAAGGGTGCATATCTTGCTCTTCCTCGCCATCGTGGTCATCGTCTCTATCGGAACCAGAAAGGCCGGAACCCGAAGCATGCGATGAGGAGTCTAGTCTTCATGTGAGCTCTGAATCGCCTCAGTGTCGCCGAAGCCTCACCGGTATCTTCAGCTTCCATCGAGCTCTCTGGTGGTCTTTCCTCCTCTCCAGCTCGGATTACTCGTATCCGTCCCGTTCCTCGACCCCTAGCTGCGCTTGAACCCCCTCGACCTCGTCCTCGTCCTCGAACTGGAGCTCTCGCATTCTTCTCTTTCGCGGGCTTCCCCATGTTGGCCGCAGTAGATTGACACCTCTTTACAGTGTAATTCAGGAAGACGGCACGAGGTCGTTCACCTGTCCCCCGTAGACGCTTGTAACTCGGTTGAAGCAGGTCTGATGATCACGTGTTCTATCCCTGAGTACCTGAAAGTTTGAGCTTTGGGGTCCGGGCGGCATGAAAGTCTGGAGGTATTGCCCGGTCTGACCACTGTTGACGAGGTCGACCATCAGCAGCTTGCAGGGATCATCGGATCGAAGAGACTATCGAGAGGGGCAGCTAAAGCCCCGAACATGCCTGGACCCTCTCCTTCCGCCCACCAAGTCCTCATCTACTCCGGTCCAGGTGTCTCCCCACTGTCCCTCTCCCATACTCTCCTCACCTTCTCCCTCCTCCTTCTCCCTCACTATACTGTGCAACCTATCACCCCTCAGACCCTCGCCACACAGCCCTGGGAACCATCTTGTGCATTACTCGTGATACCCGGCGGACGAGATCTGCCGTATGTCGAGGAGCTATCGATGAAGACGAAAGTCACCAGGCGGATAAGAGACTTTGTGCATGAGGGAGGGCGATATTTGGGAATATGTGCGGGCGCCTACTTTGGTGCTGCCGAAGTGAGGTTTGACACCGGAGGTGATATGGAGGTGGTTGGAAAGCGGGATCTAGTGCGTTGCCTTGCGTCCGGTTGCTCAACGACTGATCATACATGGCAAAGGCTTTCTTCCCAGGCGTATGTGCCGGACCGACCTTCCCGGGCTTCACCTACGCAGCAGAGTCTGGATCCCGAGCAGTATCACTCATCCTCGATACGCCTTCGTCCTCTTCTCGCACACTCGACCATATATACTACAATGGTGGCGGCCACTTCCTGCTCCCATCACCAGCTCCTGACTCTGTACGAATTCTCGCCCGATACGCAGACCGACCGACTTCTTCTTCGTCGACCTCATCCGAACTACCCATTGCTGCCGTTCTGACGAGGAACGGTAAAGGTAAAGCCCTGCTCTGCTCGGTCCACTTCGAATACCCCTTGAGCGACCCACCAGCTCGAGATGCCCTTGCGAAGCTAGCGGACCCGCCTGAGAAGGAGGAGGTGGAGCGAAGTGAGAAGGCCAAGATCGAGTGGGCCAGGGAGATGCTCGAGATGCTCGGGCTGAAGCCACCTGATCGGTCGAAACAGGAGAACGGGACGACCGTACCGGATGAGGATGAGGATTCGGCTCTACTGCTTCACCCGACACACCCTTCACCCATCTTTGTTCTCCCTCATCCCGCCTTACCACAACTAGGCTCCAGCTCGTTCGCCTCATCGTCCCTCTCCGGGAAGCTGACGGACGATCCGATTGGGTGGAAGAGTCTCCGTGATGCGAATGACGAGCTGCGGATATCAGCGGTTGACCGGATCGGCGGCGGGAAAGGCAGATCCAACGAGGACGACGTGGCTCATTTCTTGGCTGAAAGACGACGGATCGCTCCTATACTCGAGCCGCAAATCGAGAGTCTCTCCCTCGCATCATCTTCGGCATCCCCTGCTCCACCACAACCTCCAGACTTCCACTCCGTCCCGAAGGTCGTCCTCCTTCCATCACCTGCCCTACCCTACACCCCTCGCTGGACACCGCTGTTCAACTTCAACAGCTACTGGTCGGAGCTGAATGCGGCGAGAAAGCGGAGTGGGCGGAGATCAGGTGTTTTGCAGGATCATGGGGAGAACGGTGGGCAGCGGGTTACGCTTGGGGATCTCGTGTGGTATGGCGAGACGGTCACCAGCACGCAAACGATGCTAGATCGGTATGTCCCACAAGACGCTTCCGAATATGGCTAAAGCCCGTCATAGAAACCCGCTCCTCCTCACTTCCTTGCCAGTTCCCCTCGTCTTCCTTGCCTCTTTCCAGCTCACAGGCCGAGGTCGTGGGTCCAACATCTGGCTCTCTCCCCCTGGTTGCCTGCAATTCTCCCTCCTTCTCGATCTCCCTTGCTCCCTGGCAGGCAAGCTCGTCTTCATCCAGTATCTTATGGCGCTAGCTGTGTGCGAGGCGATCGACGATGATGGACGGCTAGGAGCGCGCATCAAATGGCCGAACGACATCTACGCAGAAGCCGAAGGAGTTGGCGGGACTCAACTAGGAAGCGGAAGCGGAAGGAAGAGGAGGGCAAAACTGGGCGGTATACTAGTGAACACCAATTTCGTGGGCGGGAAATGGCGCATCGTCATTGGTGAGTCTACTCAAATCTCTCTTTACTCCCCGCTGAAAAATTTCAGGATGCGGAATCAACATCCTCAATGCCCTCCCCACGACTTCACTATCCCAGCTTCACTCCCTGCTCACCTCCCGCATGCAATCCTCTACGTCAGACAAGCGGCTCCCTCCACCGCCAACGATGGAAGGGACTTTCGCACGGGTCATGAATGCTTTCGAACAGAAGTGGGAACAGTTCATTGAGGAGAAGGGCTTTCACGGGTTTATGGATGAGTACTATGGGCGTTGGCTCCATACGTACATCCGACACACCAATCTCCTGTACTCAAGGCTGACTATGGGGACAGAAACCAAGAAGTCACGCTCACCACGACCGAACCTCACACCCGCCTCCGAATCCTATCCATCACACCAGACCACGGTCTCCTCCGCTGCGCCCCACTCTCCGCCTCAAACGGCTCGACACCCCTATACGACAAAGGCGACTACGGAGATGACGACAGGATATCGATTATGCGGACGAAGAAGAAGGACGAGGGCTTTGTCGACCTTCAGCCGGATGGGAATAGTTTCGATCTGATGAGTGGGCTGATCAAGCGGAAGACGTAGCTCGCATGAATCTCCTCTTGCTCAGTTTCGACACAAGCGTTATTGTTTGCAAACAGCCTGATTTGCTGCATGAGTCGCTCCCCATCCGAGCTTAGACACGTCTCCAGCCGATATCACGCTGCGGATGTCACAGCTATCGGAAGATCATCCCTGACTGGGAGCTGCTCACTCTCGGATCCACTGGATCTATAAATCTATTCTAGCGGTCCTCTTCGTGCAGAAAGATACCTTGTGAGCGGCACATGTAACATGCCTTGAGGCTTGACTGGCCTATCATCCACAATATAAATGATTGCATCCTAGATATTCTCCTGGTGCTCACAGCTATGTACGAGCCGATTTGCTCCCCTTCGACTTCCTCAAAGCATAATGTCCGTTGAAGGCGATCCTGATGGCCAAGAATCGGATATCCAGATCCTGATGACTCCCTGCAAGATGACAGATCGAGACCACGCGATCTTGGAAGTTGATTGAGCAGGAGCGGACGCGCTCGCGGATCGAGCGGAGCTGCTCAGAAGACCGGTCCGGATCGCCGTCTACCGGTGGCGCGGTGTTGTAGAGGCCCTGAGCACAAGTCAATATCAGGTCCTTCATGCTTGTGCCAGAGACTACGCACCCGCTCCTCATCTCGTTCTCGGTCTATACGAGTCGCCTCAGCCAAGGACCAAGCATAGAGGTCATCCTGCGAGAATCAGCGTCGAACAGAATCGAAATCGCCAAACCAAAGACTGACTGTCGCATCCCGGAACTGCAGTATAAAATCCAATACATCCCTCACCAGGTCCAGCAGTACCTCCTGCGGTCTTCGTCAGTTACAACCCGTCTGAGCTGGCGGCAGACTTACCTCCTTGTCCCGCTTGGAGCTGTGGAGCAAAACCTTCCTGACGACTCGATCGAGGTACGTCCGGTGCGCCTGAATGAGCGCGTCGAGATCGCCTTCCCGCTTCTCGGTGAAGTCGAGAAGTGATTGCCAGGAGCACTCGATGACCTCGAGCTGGCAGAAGGCCTGCATCTGCCGAAGGAAGTGGACCATCTCGGATTGGACGATGCGGGAGTGGTGCCAGTCATTGTGCAGATCTAGTTGTACAATCAGATTTAGCCGTGGGATCGGCCGACTTACGCGGGAGTCGCTCGAATAGCCGTGAGCCAGACGTCACTCTCATCCACCCTTGCGTCAAAGCCGTCTCGACCCTCTTCAAGCGCCAAAGATGATGGAACAGCCGATCATAATCCACCATCGCCTTTCCGTCCAGTACCGCGTTCAATGGGGCTTCGACCTTGTACTCCAGCGCGAAGCAGTCCCACCCGATCTCGCCATGTGAGTATTCGAGCACTCGAGCGTCAAGTCGGCGGAGGATGTCGGGAGAGTCATATTGAGCGTTTGAAGCACGGATCGCTGACTCCAGGTCGGAAGTGAGGTGATGCCGGTACAAGCTGATGGCTGGGCGAGACAACCGAGGTCTATGTCAACATCAGCTTGGTGACTCGCCGAAAATCTGGAAGCCGTACGCAAGCGCTTCCATTAGGAGCTCGGCAAAGTCACCGGCTCCGAGCATGAGGTACGACTTGAGAGCACGCAGGTGGTCGAGGAGGACAAACTTGTCGAAAAAGACCTCCAGTAACCGTTGACTGGCGATAGAGTAGGCATCATCGATAGATCGCTCCAAGCCAGCTAGATCGCTGTATTTCAGTGCTGCAAGACACAGCCGTGTCAGCATTGTACGATACTCATGGGAACCTGCCCACCTCGTCCGGCATTGGCCAGCTTCGCTTGGGTCTCGATCCAATCGCTATCCTGACAGCTGTATCGGATGAAGTTGAGGCTCCTGCCTGTCGAGAAGATCTTGCGGCCTAATTAGCCTGTGGGTTGAAATGAGCTCGATGATCTCACCTTCTTCCCAAAGTCTTCGCTGACAAAGCCCGGTACCATCGCCTTCTCGAAGACGTACTTCTTCTCCCACACCTTATGCGCCTCATCCTGACCATCGGCAGCGTCCATACCACCCTCGAAGCCCACGTCCGCGGTCTGAAATGGCGATATCTTACCATCGCGAAGGGACATATCAGAATTGAGCTGGACGAAGAATTCTTGGAATGGGTCATGCAGGTCACCGGAGAAGATCCACCGTTGCAGTGTCGACAAGAAGGGCTTAGAGACCTTTAGGATCGTCAGCATGTGCCGGGAGAAGGTACAGGAGGAACGTACGTCTTCAAGGATCTGGTCCATGAATTTCCGGACAAGCGGGTCGCCGTGGCTCGTATGCGAGTGTATCTTTGAGACCAAGGCTCCGCCGTGCGAAGCTGAGCAGACTGCGATCAGCTTCTTCACCTGGGCTTCACCCATATCTGCATCTAAATGACGAATTCACCTTTAGCATCATCCACGACCATCGCCATCAGCCGCATCTTCAGGCGCATCTCCTCTGTCCACAGGCCAAGTCGCATGAGCGTCAACCCTACACCTTCTGCCGGCTTGACTTCCGTCGCCTGCTCGCCTGACAAAGGCTCGGGACTCGGGGCAGACAGGGACATCTGCGATTCGAGAACAGCTAGGAGCCGATGGTACTCTGAAAGCTCCTGGTGCAAGAAGTGGCACAAGCTCTATTGTAAGAGAAGAACGATCAGCCTTGGTAGTGATACTCGCTTGTGGACCTCACTTGCTCCGTCATCCCGCCTTTCGCGGCCCCCGACTGCCGCTCTTGTGTGAACTCTGTCACCCTTCGATACAGCATGCCCATCTCAGAAAGCTGGACAAGGAGTGTCCGAGTAGGCTTCGAGATGAATCCATCCTGCACCTTCTCATCAGATTTGACGGGCCGACCAGTCTTCTTACGAGGCGTCCTCACCCTCGTCTCGTCCGCAACGATCTCGATGCCAACTACATCGCCTTCCTCGCCTTCCTCCTCGGCCACTAGACCGCCATCCGCACCCAGCGAAAAACCGGCCCCATCACCCGCTCGACCTCTTTCAGTGAGGTACGGGTTCTGTTGCTTTGGGGGTCGGATGGCAAAGCGGACGTATCGCCCATCGATTCCTTGCAGGAGGTACAACGTATCGCGGAGTATCAAGTGCGGAGGGAGTGGCGGTTGAGCTGAAACGCCATAAGTCAGCACCACATAGTGTGCTAGTTGAGGATCACGGACATTGAGCAGTCCGCCATGCTCTCAACACATCAGCCTTGCTCTTCCTCTTTCCCTTCCAGTCCGCCGCGGGGATGTTCGCTGAGTCGATGACATGCAGTGGCAACCTCGACGAGCTCACTGTCGGAGGCGCTGGCCGAGTTGACGGAAAGACGGCTGAGGGTATAGGCGGAGGAGGCATCGACCTGGATTTGGAGGAGCTTGCCGGATTGGCGGGGGGTGCGGGAGGGTTCGAGGGGTTCATTGCGGAGAGGGCTAGGAGAACTTGGAGGTGAGGTAGGGGTGAAGCGAGTGTGCGCTGCGAAGACCAATCTGTCAGCTCAACATGACATCCACTGGACCGGTCTCGGTCTGGCGGCGAAGGCATGAGGGATAGCAGGAGACTCACCCCCCGTTCAAGCTTATTCCATATCCCACCGAACCTCAGAGCTCTATCTGACCCTCCTTCCCGCTCTTCTCCTCGATGACTCTGCCTCGAAGTAGCTCGGCTTTCCGAGCGAGATGAAGATTGGAGCAACATGCGTCTAGCTGCGTCCGGCAGAGTCGATGCGTTCAGCGGGGTCGATGAAGGTAGTCGACTAGATTGAACGCTCATCAGTCTCCAAGCATATGGATGACAGCAGACCCCCGCCACGAGCTCTGAACGGGAGCACGGGCGAGGGAGACCGATACGATATCGACCCACCTCTCCATGATCTCCTCGCACCACTCCATCAGCTCTCTGACCCTCTCCTTCCTCTCCCTCTCCTCTTCATCCACCTCAACCTGCACATCCGCCCGAATCCCCGGTCTCGACCCGCTTACAGAAGCTACGGACGCTCGACCACTGCGGATCTCGCTGGAAGGCCGATATTTGGATGGAGGAACTAGAGAGGGGATCAAGGAGTAGATTAGGGATTCGAGCGGGGATTGAGTGGAGCGTAGGGTACTCCGAGGTCGGGATGACATCTCGGGCGTCCTTTTGGGGCACACCTCCGACTTGAATACGGTAGCCAGTCGATTCGTTTATCGGCGCTTCATGTCGTCGCGGTCGACTAGCAGATGAAAGCAGTATCGCCCTCGGCATCAAATGTAAAACAATAGTCTCGGACGCGCCAGACCTCCTCCCACGCGCAGACATACACCTCGATGTGGCGAATTTCCCCGAAAACCGGTCGCAGGTAGACAATGCATTGCTTCACGTACTAACAGGTATTCCAAGAGAAAAGCACATGCAGGAAGTTGCCCCTGCCATCCGTATGCAATGCAAGCACGAGATTTAGGGAAAGATAGAGGATACAGTAGGTGCCTAGATGATGAGGAGTCAAGCGACAATGTCCGTTTGGCGATTCGAAGTAAGTAAGCAGTATTAAACAGGTACCGATGCTATGCTGGCGTGTATGCTACAGAGAAGCGGGATGCAACCAGTTGCGACCGCAGGGATGCAGGCTGCTATCCGATTCGGGGAAGAGGAGGGGAGGGTGTCATCGGACGGTGGAGGTACCGGCGTATGAGGCGACCCGGTTGAAACCGACCCTTGCGAATCGACGTGTTTTGGCTGATTCAAAGATGGGCGGTTGACCGAGAGATGGGACTCGGGTACAGGGGCTCGTTTCGTGCCCCTGAGGGGAAGCATGTGTGCCGTGTGGCGAAGAATCATGCTCGTGATCCTCCTCCGTGATGGTCAGGCCATGCCGCCGCCCTTGTGCCGCTGAAGCAGCTGCGAAGGCTAATGGAGGGCAAGCGCCGACAGCTCGGGGTGGAGCTGGCTGGGTCTCGCCGTAGGTGAACGACCGGGTCCGGCTGAACTTGCGGAAATCGTGCAGGTCGGTATTGCGGCGTTCGAAGTGGCGGGGGTCATCCATAGGAACGTATCCTTGCGGGTCACAGCGTTCCTATACAGGCGTCAGATCTTTGTACGCAGCATGAATGAGTCTGACTGACCGGTCGACAGCTGTAAAAACCAGAGTACCCGCCCTCAAGGATGTACACCTCGGGATAGAATATCTTCGGGTACGCGTTGTTATTCCGCAAGCGATCCCGTGATCGAAGGTGTTTGGCACTGCGCGTTGATGAGCTCCGATTACTACTCATCCTGATTGAGCTCACAAGGTAGGAGCTCTCTTTGCACTGAACTCGCAATGGAGGATCAACAACACCTGCTCCCCATCATCCAGTTCTCCGCTCCGACTAGGAACCGGCAGTGCGTCGCCGTTGGCGTGCACACCCGCCGCCTCGGAAAGAAGGAGCTCATCAAGCGCATCCATCGACTTGACGTTGATAGCGCCGTCGATGTGTCCGCCATTGTACTCGTAATCAAAGCGACAGTCGAGAATGTGGAATCGTCGAAGCTTGGACTCGTATTTGCCGTCAAGCAGGTCATCGAGCTGAAGGTCATCAGCTTAGCCCGGCGAGCTCGCCAGAAACACTCACAGTGTCCGCGGTGATCCGTACCAAGCCGTCCTCCTTGACCCTGCGGCAGGGCAAGATCTTTCCGTCCATCTCGTTGTCCCCGAAGCCAGGTAATCCACCCGGTCCGTACGGACTGGGCTTCTTGCCTTTGCTTACAGGACTAGCCATTCCCTCGCCAGACACAGCGATTGACGAGCGTATTGGCTTGAACCCCGGAGATCCATCGATTCGTGGCACATACTTGTTCCCATGCCTCCGCGCATACTCGGCATGCACGCCATTGGTCGATGGCGAATCTTCGTATTCGCTCTCATCCTCTTCCATCTCTGGCATCGAAGGCTGGTCGCATACGGAGAAGGCTCTTCGCATCGGGGCACGTGCCCCTCGAGGGAACGTGCCAGCTTGACCGAGAGTCGCTTTGGGTTGAGCGTAGAGGATCGGGTAAGATGAAGCTGGCGATTGGGATCTTTGGATGATTTCAGCAGTCGGCATGGCCATCAGAGGCGGACGCTTGTGTGGTTGTGCTCGACGAGTGCCGATCGTACTAGGCCTTCCGCTGCCAAACAGCATCGCGCTAGATGATGCTGTCTTCTCAATGTTCCTGCCTGCTAATCCGAAAGAAGCTCTTTTTGCAGAGGGAGACGAGGGAGATGACGGTGACCCAGATGTCAGACTGCGACGCTTGGCCGGAGGCAGAGCAGAGGGGACGCCGGGGGACTCGCAGAAGAACGAGCCGAGACCTGGAGATCCACTGAAAGATGAAACTCCTCCAAATGCTGGTGATTGCTGTGTAGACGGGAGTCCTGAGCTAGTATGGAGTGAATCGACCTCCATCTCAATCTCGTCTGTGGCCGCAGTCGCCGATCGAGGGGAGATCACGATCGGCTCAGTCTAGTGGGAACGCATAAGCATGTACCCCTGGCGTGGTCGATTTTGACTGACCTCTCTTCGCATTTGCGAAGGCTGGAATTTGAGCTTTGCCACTCCAGGCTCTTCGTTGGATGATGTCCACTGCATTGGGATACCACCCCGATGCATGGACACAAAGGACCGGGTCTCCGGTATCATTGGCGGGAGCATCATCCCCTTGCTCGCCTTGGCTGTGGCAGGTCCAGTCGAACGCTGCATGGCGTTGGTTGATATTTCCCGCCCGAATGCCCGGCCGGAACCCATGGACTTGATGCCTAATCCTTGGAGCGGCCTGAGTTGGCCTCTCGGAGAGCCGCGCGCTTGTCTAGACTGGATCGGCACGGGATCAGGACGTCGTGGTTTCATGGAGAAAGCCGGGGACGGAGAGAGGAACGCATCGTATGTGCTAGTCCGCTGTGATTGTGACATGGTTTTTGGGAAGATGGGAGTAGGTGAGAAGCATGGGGAGTCGGCAGCGGAGAGAGACATCGAAGAGTTGAATGATTGATCCACCTCGATTGGGAGCTCGGATTCGGTCCTCGTCGGAGACGGCACCGGAGAGGAAAAGCGGGTGGAGGGGAAGGATTCCATCAGAGGGGATGAGGAGAACATGTCCATAATGTCGATTGGGAGGGTTGATGGACACGAGGTCGGAGATAACGCAAGGTTGCTGAGGTGGAGATATCGTCAGATCTCAATGAATTCGTTATATCCGTCGGCAGAGCTATGAGGAGGATTGCTGTATGAGGGAGCAGCGTGAAGAGGAGAGAGACTGGAAGATCAGCATCATGCGCTACTTGCATCTCCAGTGGGGGCGATACAGTATCCCTCCTTGAGGGAGAGTGCGGCATGAGACGATACTCACGATAGGGAACACCTTCAACCGCACCGGGCACCGGATACACCCTGCATGAACACCTGACCTGCGAGCCGCCTGCCGATGTTCAGGTTCGAGTCTCGCGTGTCTCTGTCTGATCGTCGTGAGACTTGTGTCGTGTTCGATGCGGACGCGGCTGATATCGGTGTCGCTCGGCTCGCCTCGTGAAGTCGAGGATAGAGTGGGGGAGAGGTTGGCTGGATTGCGAACCGGACTGGTAGAAGGAGTGTGGGCTCGAAACGCGGTCGGCCCACGCGGCTGATTTTGATTCTTTTCTCTGTGGAGATTAAAGACGAAGGACGGTAGAAGCGGAAAGGGTGCCGAGATGATGTAATATCAGATGATAGGGCCAAACTTTAGGTCGGATGGGGGCTGATCGTGTTCCCAGAGTGGAGAGAGCGTCTATCGGATCTGTCGCGTGCGGGGAGAAGGTCGGTCCGGGTTCCCTTCGGATCGACGCCTGATTGGCGAGTACCAGTCCGGACGTCGTCGATCAACTCCTCCCGAAGAGATGAGGGCTGCCCGCTAGGGTGTGGGTTTCACAGAGAATGTGAAGTGGTCGTGAAGGGATGATGCAATGGGCAAGCAAGTAGGTTAGGGTCGGGCTAGGGTCGGTTTGAGGGATCTAAATGACGGAGAGAGTGATGGCTGGAACTGAGAGGTGAGATGAGTCCAATGGATGGAGCAAAAGTCAGTCAACCGGAAACGTTCCCATGCGCGCCTGCTTTCCGCGTGCCTGATTGATTTTCAGGGTCGACAGGACGTGCTTGCGTCAGAATCATGTCGGGCGCAATCATCTGGGCGTATATTGTCAAAGCTGAAGCTATGCATTCTGTGTCATCACGCGCATCTTGTCTACCACAATCTGGGTTGGGCTCGTAGACCATTTTGGCCTGTGAAGCCTGTATGACCGGACTTTCGGACCCGAATGCTCCGGTGAGATGCCGACGCCACAACGTCGACGGCTCACTGAAGACCCATCCCGCGGACCTCACATGAAAACCACCCCGTCGGAATTCGGACGACGTCTCGGCGCACCGCCATGTACGATTGAATCTCACGTGCTAGCTTGGGGTTCAAAGCGCGTTGAAGGATACCCCGAAAGTTTCGTGATCGACGGACTTCCGGCTAGTGTTTCAGGGCAGTGTCTTTGCCCTAAGCTAGCCTATTCTAAAATTGTCAAAAGAACAAGATCGGGACGCTAAAGCAGTCTTCGACGTCATGGTCATAATCTGAAACGATGCTAGCATACTCCTGCATGACGTCGCGGACGTTGCCGTGGTCCACTGGATTCCGGCGCGTCGTGATCGCGGAGATAAACAGCATCGCCTCGCCGCTTTCATTATGATATGTATCGACGGACAGTCCAAACGTGACGTCATGATACGGCCCGCTAAGCCGCTGACGGGTCGGCTGATTGAAGGAGGCACGGATGTTTGCTATATTGATTGATCCGCTGTTTTGGGTCAGGGATAAGGCGGCATGTTTCAGATTGGGGCATTCGGCTGAAACCTTGAAACTAGCTTCATCGCTTCGGCCCAGCTGCGTACGTCTGTTCACTAATGCCTTCAAATGGTACCCGCACAGAAGTACACCGACAAAGCCTCTTTCGCCCCGACCTCAAGCTTCACAGACCCAGCCTGTACCTTGGTCTTCTCATATACTGAATGCCCCTCTTTAGCACAAGTTGCAAACCGTCTGTCCCGCAAACGTCGTTTCTTACAATGAGGTCCTCGCCTCATGAGCTAGGTAGGCCAGTGAGACTGACGTTGGTATAGCTCCTCGAGCCAGAGTCGAAATACGCGCTGTTGTAGATGACTGCTCGGGAGAGGGTGGAATCGGAAAACATCACGAAAACGGCAATGGGGGTGGTCGAGTCGTCAAGCTGAGAGATGTGGAGATACCGCTGAGCGCTTCTGCGGCAAAATATGCGCCTGGTGGATGTCAGCCAAGGCCGTGCTTCGCATTGGGAGAGCTGACCGTAATGTGGGGCGAAAGTGCTGTTTGGCCCCACCAGAAGCACAACCGGCTTAAACCAGGTTCCAATGGTACTCACAATTACCGATCGTTCCTGGAGAACGATAAGAGCGTTCTACACGGCAGAAAGCTTGAAGGCCACTCACCCTGGTAGAAATGCAGCCTCTCGTAACCCAGCTTGACCGATTGAATCACATAGTCCACAATCCACAGCGCAGCACCGAAGGTGTGCGATATCCCACCTCCACCACAGGTCGCTACCCGTCGTCAGCAACCACAAACCCCTAATCCTCCAAGGTGAATAACATACCCGAATTGGTCTCGCCGAAGAAGAGAGGTCTCCCCAACTTGCCGGCCGCCACGACCTCGTCCTCAAACGTACTCACATACTGCACGATACCGCTATGATTCTGCGACACTGACAGGTTCGTCGGAGCCCCACCGCACGCTGATTGGGGGTACGAATGATCGGCGACCGATTTGACGTATTTCTATGCTCCGGACGACTGCTCGATGGGACCGAGTTCTTGGATCGAGAGTTTCGCGCAGACACCGGCTTGGATGATGTCCTCTTTGCCCAATGCTTGGCCAACGGATTGCTGCCAGTAAAATTTGGGAGGCTGCGTCGGTCGCAGGCGTCCATGTATGGTTCATGGCGATGGGGTCCGATTGGACATAAAATGTCTTATATTAGCGGATGAGGGAGCGATGGGAGGGCGACATACGATCAGGCTCGTTCCCCAGCAACAAGGCGTAGAGGTTCTCAATGACGTCAAAGGCCTGTTGAGCAGCAGCGATGGAGTTGCTGAGTTTGTTGAGCCGGCGATTCAGGCCAATCGTCGTAGGTCCAGACAGCTGGGAAGCGAGGTCGAAAAATCTGCCTGATAAGCACGACCCATGACGGATGGGACTTACTTCGGGCCGTAAGTGAGGTGAAGAGGTGCCCCGCCGGGTGTGGGAATGATGTACATTGCTGCCGTGGTGAGAGAGGGATTGTACGTCGCGCGATCCTTGCAAGTGTCAGCCAGTCCCAGCTACCCAGGCAGAACTCACCGGGTTGTTCCGCCGACACGGATCCTCGTCGGCGCACCTGTCACCTTATCGAAGTTTGCGATACATCCAGCGGTGAGGGTACAGTCTGCACATAGTCGGGGGAAGTGAAGAATTCGAAGCTGTGAGCGTAGGTCATCAGCTTAGGTCGAGTGCAGAGAGGTACTTACGAGAAAGCCACCGGTGCTGGGTCAAGGACTGGAGCTTGAGTGCCTGAATTGACATCGGACGAAATCGAATGGGTCGAGTTGGTCGACCATCGTGGGATGACAGCAGCGGCAGAAGCAAGTGAGACGCCAGCGAGGCTAATCAGGATGGACGACAGCATTTTCCGATCTTTTCTAGGGGTAGAGGACAGAAAAAGGTGCAACTCGTGGGCATCTTCTACTTCTGCACGCAACACCGTTCGGACATATAAGTCCTGATAGGGCCGGCTGTATCAAGAAATCTTTGTAGGAATCCCAGAGCAGGGGTGCTTGTACGGCCAATCGTTTGAAAAGATGCTAAGGAGTCGGGCCGAGTGCGTGCTGGTACACGTATTCTCGCAACCAAACGCAACAAGCAGCAGTGACACCAGAGGTGCATGTGCGAACGTCAAAAAGCAGGTCGTGGTCGTCATTACGCCTCAATTCCGCTCTTCTTGCCCGTCGTAAACCAAGCTAAGATCTCCCTTCCATTACGCCGAGATCTGACAAGCTAATCTCATTACATCCCCGCAAAACGGATGATCACCTTGCGTGATCCCCTTCGTCCACACTTGCTCCCATGGGAAGGTATTCATATCCCTCCTCGTTCGCATCTCCCAATGGCCCCAATGGGTGGGTACTGATCTCAGTCGGCGGGCTGAACCGAGGATGATCCAGCTTCGATTCAAACGGGTTGGCTTCTCCTGTTTGCGGCGCTGATTGGAGATCCGAGGGTCGGACCCGTCCCTTCTCCTTGCCATGACCGCTACCATCGCTCGCGTTATCATCGTTATATAGTCTCGGACTATAGGGTCGTGGACTCCGACTCCGAAGTGGGTCTGCCGCTTCGTCCGGCTCGCTCGCTATCTCAACATCCGCAAACTCTCGCTGTTTACCCTTGCCCTTCGTACTGGTCGGCTGATCTTCGAACGGCATCTCCCATTCAGAACTCCGTTGACGGGCATAGGTTGGTCGTCCTAATCCGAGTCCGAAATGAGCCCCTCGAGGGGTCGATTGTTCGTCATCCGGGCCTGGGATGGGGTAGGCATATGGGTCGGAAGACGGGCGGGTGAAGTGGAGCGAAGGGAGGGCGTCGCGGAGTGATCTCTTTGATCCTGGTAAACGTCGACGATGACGATTGTAGAAGTAGCTTCCAACGAAGACGCCAAGGACGACGACTGCTGCGATACCCTATGGAGTTCAGCTGGCCATACAAGGATCAGGAAACTGAAGTCACCGCGATCAGACCGATGAATCCTCCCGTACTTCCTCCTCTGCGAGACAATATCAGCCTTGGCTTTTGTTTGGTACCCTGGACATTGGAAATCACAGCTCCCCAAGCTGCCTTGACACCCACATTTCTGGTCCCTGAAGGCCACGATTTTGCGTAAACGTTGTCGAAGGTGGTCCGGTGCCATACTTGAAGCAGGTCAATGAGGCACGTCGCCCCGAAGCGATATGGACCTACGGAAGTACTAGCTAGAGGGCAAGTCAGATACCTCAAGTCAGATACCATCTCTCGCATAGATCGATGATGAAGCAGCTCACCGCTTCCAGGATTACCTACGACGCCTCCACGAGCTTCAAGATCTCTCCGCTGCTTGGGTATCGGTCCATAGAGAAAGCGTCGGATAATCATCGTCGATTGACAACCTCTTCCTGACGGCCGACGACGACTTGACGGGCTGGACCTGTTGGCTTGCTAATGCTTCTTTGTTTGATGTCGGAGGCAAGTGCTAAATTGAGGCCGAACCATCACCGGGTCCCACTTGATACAATTGAGACCGCGTAGCAATCAACGTTACGTCAAGTTCCGGAGGCAAAATATTCTGCATGCCTTTTCCGAGGTTGAGAACCAGATAGAATCAAATTGCAACACCGCCAACAGACCTCCCGATTCAGTGTCTCCTTCTTTGATCACTTTCTCATTCCCTTCAGGACCATCTGTGATACAAGCTCGCTCTCGCCATGAGTCATCCCACTCCACCTATCGTCGCTTACCTTCGCTCCCTCGAAGCCGTCCGCGACCGCTCGCAACAAGTCTTCGACCTCGCCGTGCAGGGCAAGCTTGACCACTGGGACTGGCATGAGGAGAAGCTTTCGCATGTGGTGGATTACTGCGCAAAGATCATAGAGGTCAGGCTTCCACTCTGACGCAGATTGCTGCAGTTGATGACCACGGGTAGCGAGATTTTGGCAAGGATTATGCTAAAGTTAGCTCCCCATCCTTACATGTCTTTCATGGTGGTTCTCCAGCTGACTTGGATTGATCCCAGATTCCTCGTATTTCCACTCGGGTTTCTTTTAAAGAGAGTAACCAGGCTGATATCCGCAGCTCATTGTAGACACAATCATTTTACCACGCAAAGCAATAACCGCATTTCCACTCTCCTCTCCCACCCCTCTTTCCCCACGAACCCCGTCGAACGAGCAGGAACGCTGATTGACCTTTACCTTGTCTCCGTTCTGCTCGACGCTGGAGCTGGCAGCGCCTGGTCTTATACGGAGAAAGACGACTCGGGAGCGGTAAGGTGGGAGGGAGGCCGGAGCGAAGGACTAGCTGTTGCGAGCTATCACATGTTTGTGAACGGCGTGTTCTCGAGCGATTCTGCCGACAAGCTGCGGGTCGACGGTGAGCCTGGTACTTAGATATGGTATGCTAGCTGACTTGCTGGCAGCGAAGGGGCTTAAGGCCCTGATTCCCCAGGTTTTGACCAAGCACCTGCAGGTTTCCGATGGCAATCCGATGGCAGGCCTCGACGGTCGGTGTAACCTCCTCATCCAGCTTGGCTCGGCGCTCGAAGCACGACCAGACATCTGCAAAACCGGCCGTCCAGGCGACATGCTCGGTACGCCAGACTTCTTTCGTAAATTTCCAGTCAATCTCTCAACGCTCCATGCAGGCTACTTCCAGTCCCGCTTTCCTTCCACTTCGACCCCGTATACACTTCCCCTCACAATCCTCTGGTCAACCCTATTCGACTTGCTCCTACCCATATGGCCAAGTCGTACTACGCTTCCCTCACATCCAGACTTTGCGCTAGGCGACGTCTGGCCTTGTCCGTCACTGGCCAGATCCCTGAAGGAGAGGAAAGAGGGCGAGGACCTTGTACCGTTCCACAAGCTCTCCCAATGGCTTTGTTACTCCCTGGTGGAACCTATCGAGAGTCAGGCTAGGTGGAAGGTCGAACGCGGAAGGGGACAAACTGGTCTTCCTGAGGTAAGCTGGCATTGCCTCAAAGAAGGAAGATCAGCAGGCTGCTCATCTTCCTTCGATGGGTCACAGCTGACAGCTTGATCCTCAGTACCGCAATGGCGGTCTCATCGTTGATCTCGGACTTCTAACCATCCGTCCTAACTCCTTGCCATCCTTTTCATATCCAAGCGGGCGAGATAAACCGCCCGTCCTGGAACCTGGGCATCCGGCCGTGGTCGAATGGCGGGCTGTGACAGTCATCACCTTGTCCGTGTCCAGGCTCACCTATTTTGATTGAGGAGATCATATAACTCGTAGAGACCGCGTCCATGAGTTCATATGCGAGAAGCTCGGGGTCACCCAAACGGAGCTCACTCTCGCTCAAGTGCTTGAGGCTGCCACATGGAAGGGTGGCAGGGAGATCGCCAAGGAGAAGCGACCGGGCGGCGGGCGTGAGTTTTGAGCAGGTCTAGAGGTATCTGCTGATAATCCGTGGAGCGCCAGTCGACATCATCAGCGATGGGACCGTCTTCTGAAGACTCCTTGGTCGTCGACGTTCCGAAGCAGTGTTCATACGCCGCCGTGGACTTCTTCATATATGCATTGCATCTACACCTCCATCGACCCGCCTAATGCCCATGCGGATCCTCTCCACCCTTCTGCTCTGGCGTCACCTGTATACTATCATCGATCCTCAACAGACTCGTCGCCGCCTCCAATGCACTCTTCAGGCTCTTGATCTTGCTAATGGTCGGTTCCAGCACTCCCATCTTCAGGTTATCCACCACCTCGCCGTTGATCAGGTCGAGTCCGTAGAACATGAGTCCTCGCTTCGGATCTGCCAAGGGAGCGTTCTGAGCGGCATTGTGATATGCTCGGAGCTTTGCGACGAGGTCGGTGGAGTCTTTCGCAGCGTTTATGGAGAGTGTTTTGGGGATAGTGAGGAGTGCGGCGGCGAATTCGGCTATGGCGAGTTGTTCTCGGGATCCCTGTGTCCCAATGTCAGCTTGTCATCAGAGAGGTAGGGATGGGGCTGACCAATGTCGTGGCGAAGTTCTCGAGATAGATGGATAGCGCTGTCTCCACCGCTCCACCGCCAGGAACCACACTCCCACTCTCCAGCGTCCTCTTTACGATCGACAAGGCATCATGCAGCGCCCTTTCCATCTCATCCAGCATATAGTCGTTCGCGCCTCGAAGGACGATCGAGCTGGAACTGACCACCTTCGTCCCGTTGATAAGGATGAGCTCATCATCGCTGATCCGCTCCTGCACCACCTCATCTGCGAAACCAAGACTCGAAGCTTCGAAAGTCTCCTCTCCTTCAAGGTTGGCGAGCGATCCGACTAGAGTGGCGCCTGTCGCTCTGGCAATCCGGCGAAGATCCTCTTTGCGACATCGTCGGACAGCCATTGCGCCAGCTTCGACAAACTCTTTCAGGCAAAGGTCGTCGATGCCTTTGGTGGTGAGGATGACGTTGGCGCCAGTTGCGAGGATCTTTCGAACACGTTCGAGGGTGATCTCGGATTCACTGCATGTCATCAGCCGGAATACTTTCGGGGTCCAGACACTACTCACCGTGCACGGATCGCTTCCAGCTGCTCCGGGTCGTCGATAGTGATGTGCACGCCGAGGTGCATCCGCTGCTTCGCCAGGTTGATATCGAGACAGGCGATCTTGGCATTGGTCAAGCGCAGCTTCATCGCTGGTCCGAGTCAGCGAATCTAGCGGACCTGATCGAGACAGAGATTCAAACTCACCTTGACTCGCAACCGTGCAGTTCAAAGCATAACCTTTGACCATGAAGCTCTCCCTTGCGCTCTTCCCATGCGCCTTGAGCACATTCACCGCCTTGACCGGGTACTTCTTCTCGCCTCGCGGGTTGACCGTCTTGACTGCCAGCATCGCGTCGACCGCCAGGGGCGCGAAGAAGTCGTCGTCTCTACGGAAAACTCGTCAATCCTTGTTTAAGGCAGCGAGATCGTGTTGTGTAACGTACACAGCGAGAATCTTCGAGCTCATGGAAGTCTTGGCGACATTGACAAGACAATCCCGACCGAGCTTGTCGACCTTGGTCGATAGCTGCTCCGCCATGAATCGACATGCCTCTTTGCACGCCAGCCTGAACCCCACAGACTCAGCACGACTCGATAAGATTTGGCAAAGGCGCACCGGTAACCGGTGATGACTGTGGTAGGATGTATCTTGTTCCGCACCAGGTCGTTGGCTCTCCGCAGCAGCTCCGAAGCAAGTAATACGACCGAGGTGGTACCATCTCCGACCTCTTTGTCCTGCTGGGTCGCTAAGGATACAAGGATTCGAGCCTAAATTCATCAGCGGAAACTCGAGCTGCGGAGTGACAACGACGGACGGCGGGGTGGGTAACCTCGAGCAATGAGAGGATGGTCGCTCCGTCGTTAGTGATGGTCACATCTCCCACATTGTCCACGAGCATCTTGTCGAGCCTGGAAAGCCCGCTCCATCAGCGGAAAGAAGATGCCTTTTGATGGCCTTCCAGCTTACCCAACGGGACCAAGCGAGGATTTTAGGATATTCGAGACGGTCTGACATGCCATGACTGCTCGGCGATCAACTTGAAAGTACTGCACTTCCTCGACGGCGAGACATGGAAACCTGTACTCACCATTCTGATCCCGGATCTCCGCACCGCTCACTCTCGAACCACCCAGAAAGAGGCCCTAAGTTCCCCATCAGCTCCAGCCAAATTCCTATCCCCGCAAGACCCCTCACAGCTCGAGGGTCTCGCTGATACATCGTTGCCGACATCTTGCCCGATATTGCGTCCAAAGCTTGTGCTCGGCGAGGGTTCCGAGGCAAAGAAGTAAAGGGAGATTCGACGTCGAAATTCGAACGGGCGCGTGAAACTGGTCCCGCGACGGAAGCAATTCCGCACCTCCACGCTACTTCGCTCATAAGTTACGCCACGCCCGAGCCCCGACTGACTAACTTATACCTTTCGCCTGTCGTCGCCCCTTCCACGATTGCTAGCCAACAAAATCCCCACATCTCTGCCGATTCAGTATGACACCAAGGCCCACGTCATTCACCTGGATCATCGACCTCCACCCTCCCCGTTGCCCTGCCTCTCCCCGCCCATTCCTCGCTCTCCGACCCCTCACCCACACTCACAACAACCGGAAATTCGCGACCCACCGCGACCGCCCCACCGCATCATCCTCCACAAATGTGAATGACCGCTTGAACCCCCGAGCGAGCCTCGGAGCGAGCTCGATGACGGGCGGCGAGAGTGTAGGGCCATTCCCGCTAGGCGTCGGGCCAAGTGGGCGGAACAAGACTTGGAAGACATGGCGTGAGCTCGGACTCGGAGGGAAACGTAGGTCATCCTGCACGCTCGGGATGTGTATTGATGGTGGGGACAAGTGGTCCGAACGACACAGCAGACTGGGAATCTGGGTGTCATACTTGTCGGGGGGACGTTGTTCGTCATACTGGCATTTGCCCTCACGACCGAATTGTTTGCGAAGAATTCGCCGAGCGTACTGTACTCTGCTGCAGTGGATATGATTCGGGATAGCGATGCGGTATGAACTCTCTCCCCCTATGCTATGGACACTCTCCCCCTTTGCAGGTAGTACCCAACACTGATTCTCGACCAGCTCAACCCACACCTCCTGCCACCGCTCAAATTCACCCATTCTCCCTACTCTTCCGCACCCGTCCGAGGCTCTCCGCCAACCGTCCACCAGCTAGTCCGGCATCCTACCTCGGGTCGAGATCATCTGCTACTCACATTCTGGGTCCACGGCAGAGGGCGGGACGAGCCGGAATCGTTGGGGTGGGTGAAGAGTGCATGGACGACTGTTTTGGGGTATGGGCGGGAAGCAGGCCGATGGGCGGGTCTGGTCCAAAATGGTGGAAAGGGAGCGGAGAGTGAGGCGGTGGAGCGGAAGGAGGTGGTCCCGGTGGCAGTGGACAATCAACCTGGTGTTATGGGACGCCTCTTCGGGTCTTTCACGTCGTTGAGGACGTCGGATGGGAGTGGGACGAAGAGCAAAGCAGCGACTCGAGGTTTACCTCCCCCTGGAACGTATAAGATTGGGGAAGTCCGCGCGGAGTATGTCAAAGTCAGTGGTCACGTTCTCACCGAGCAAGCGAATCATACTGACTAGAGGTGATGGGTGCAGAACGCTGGCGGACAATTCAATCTCTTATCACTGGTCATTGACGTGCCTTCTGCTACGGCGTCGTATCCAGGCCGAGCAGTAGTGTTCTGGAGTCCAGAGGCAGATACAGAAGGCCTACTTGGTCGACGGAACAGATGATCATGCATGTCGTATGGAAAGGGCCTGATGATATGCGAGCGGAGCGGTATGCTATGTTTGCAGAAGAGCGGGCTTTCGTGCTGGGAAGGATGACTGTGTGAGGTGAACGATCTGATCTACGGATGAACCGGAAACTGTCCCTGAGATACTGGAAGCTCGAGAAACGGATTGTATCGATGCTGAGGGGAACGGGCATACTGGAGGAGAAGGAAAGATCACTGTGCTTGGTATGCCGAGTTGACGAGAGACGCAGCTGAGTCGGAGGCGCGGACCCTATGAGACCACGACGGGCCATTCATCAGCTCGCATTATAGATGAAAAGGAAACAAAGCGAACGATGAGGAGCTAGCGGATATTCTTGTGGGCGTAAACAGCAAAGAGCCTCTGATAATACCGGGAGAGAGGATTAGACAGCTTCCATAGCACATCATCAGCTCAGGATGCGACAAATTATCTCAACTCACATCGTTCAGGCAAGCATCCGCTACCCCCTCGATCTGACCGCGGGGATATCCGTACTTGAGCAACCTCGGCATGGCGTTCCGGAAGTTCGCAGCCATGATCCGAGAATGCAGTCGACCGACTCTAGCGAGAGCTTGAGAATCTGTCGAAGTCGTCAGGACCTTGAAAGGAGAACCGATGAGTGGCACTGGGCCAGTCAGGCAGTGTCTTGATCGAGGAGAGGTACATACCCCCTCGGATGTAGCCGGCGCACGGCATTCCAAGCTCCTGTGTATACACAGATGTAGAGCTGGCTAGTGATCAGACTGAATCGTGAAGCAAGGTATGCGTAGCTTACAAGACGCCCATTGATGCTAGACAGGCCATGAGATTAGAGGGAGTTGATATGTCGATTATCGATATTCAGCGACATTGTGCTTTATAGGGGGAACCTACTGTTTCGCTCTGCACATGCCTCCTTGACACACGCGTTCCAAGTCTTGACCGCCTGACTCGCTTGTCCTGAGAATGATAGCTTGCGAGATGAGGTCAGCCTAAGGGTCTCAAACTCCGCTTGCTGACTCCTCACATAAGTAGCCTCATTCTCGACAAGAACAATCATGCCACCCGGACGTAGTATCATGGCAAGTCGTTCTATCAGTCTTGTGTATCCGGGAATTTCGAAGAAGATCGCTTTGACATGAATGAGGTCTGCTCGATTCAGCCAAAATATATAATATCGTAGCGGAGGCGTCGGGACTTACCGAACGTGTTAGCGGTGAAAGGTAAAGGTGTCGTTACATCTGCCGCAAAAGTCAGCCAGTGTTTATAGGGAGAACGCCTTGCTATAAGCTGGCAAGCGACACGATTCACCAATAGTTTGAAAGTCGATATTGCCATACCTCGTCCCAGTATTGTTGAACTTGGACCAATCCATACTGAGAATATGGTCAGAAGAGTCGAAAATTGAGGACCTCGTCAAGATGTCAACATACTCAACCGCAGTGATGTCACAGAACGGCTGTGAGTTGGCTAAGGATGCCGCCCACGCGCCTGTCAACCATTACGTGAGTCACACGAATGACAATGCCAGACAGTCAATGGAAAGGTGAGATTGAAGCGGTGCAAAGGGGTTGGAACAGCGGCAGAGGGGCGGATGAAATGTCGCAGAGGCAGGACATGCACGATGATGATACTCAACAGAAGGAGTGTGGAGAATCGGCACGGAAGGATTGTCGATCTCATTCAGCGACACTCGATATCAGACTACACAAGCTCACCTGTGCCCTATTAGGAGAGGAGATTGTGGCAATGATACAGGAAGTGAGATATATAACGTCACTTTCAGCTGAGTTCAGAGCAGACTGCCCCGCGATAGCCGGATGATCATCGCTTGGATGGACTAACCGCTCCGACTTCCAGCACTCTGCTTCTACGACCAGTCCGGTGGACCGCTTCGATGTGACTGATGACCGTATGCGAGTGACACGGATCAAGAAGGGTCATATGCAGAGTGTGCATCGTCTCGAGCCTGGGCAATAAAGTCAGCATCCCACCGGCTGCGCCAGTGAATAGAGACTGGGCGGACAGGGCCAAAACACTACACTGACCTCTCCTTCTCGTTGACATCGGACGCCGAAGAGCTGAGCGAGCTGCTCCTGCTTCTTCGACTGAACAGATTCGCTAGCATGTCTTGGTCTTGCTCGGGAGAGTAGAGCTGCGAAGGCGAGCAAGGGGTCGGCGAGAAGGAGCAGGGGTAGGGTGACGTGAATAGCTTGCTCAGGGAATAGGACATTCGGCCCGAGCTGTACCGTGAGGATTAGACTCGTCAGCACGAAAGACGCAAGTAAGGAGGCCTTACACTCCTGAATGTCCCTCTTGTCAAACAGCGGTCCCGAGCGGGAGTCGAGATGAGCTGTTGGCCCGTCTCTAGAGTTGTAGGTCGAGATAAGACAGGATTGAGGCTGCGGAGCTGGACGTGGTATCAGAATTGATGGCGGCAAAAGACTTCACTAACCAGCATCCCCTTCGTCATCCTTGACTTATACCAAGCCGTGGCGTACTTTAGGATCTGTCTCGGCGTTTAAATTTCGCAGGGTCATCTTTAGCATATGCCGCCTTGAGTTAGATCCATCCCCCCACTCCACCACCCATCCTGACAAAACGGCGGTCCGTCAGAGGTCGGGATCGGGCATGCAGAAACTAAAGGTAAGCTAGGATGAAACGTGAGAAATTGGTGCAAAGGATGGGTAGGTGACTGACCTGCTTCAGGGGCCGTTTTCAGGTTCCCCTGAGATCCGATCTTGTCGGAAACCAGGAATTCGAAGGAACCGGATGCTAATCAGGTGGAGCCGGTATTTCGAAGTCACACGAGCCGAAGAATCACAAGCCAGCGCCCTATCATGCGCGGGGGCCTTAGCGTGAACGAGAGTTATGTGAGGAGCTACGACGCGATGCAGCGGGCAATAGAGAAGAAGGCGAGCGGAAGCTGTCAGCTGAAGCTGCTCAACAGTGTATGACCTCATCGAGGGCGCATCGTCAAATCTAATTCTCGCCGTTGATGGGAAGCAGCTGATCGGATCAATCGCCGTTTGTCGATAATTCTTTGACTATCGCGAACGCCGTGATGAGAATTCAGATTAGCGTCGATGCTGAGCGCCGGCATCGAAAGGAAGGTCCGGAAAGAGGCGTCAAGGAGGAAGACGGCTTCAGTAATTCAGTGCCTCCCGGTGGGAATATAATACATGTGAGGGGGCAAAATGGCCGCCTGCCGGATGACATATAGGCGTGACAAACAAGGCGGAATAAATAGGCGAGCCCTTCAGTTCCACCTTGAGCTCGGATACTTCCGCATGCCGTAATATGGTGCCCCGTTTCTCGAAAACATGCACTGTGATTTTGACGCAACTTGCCCTGCTCCCTCTCCGCTTCAGCTTCAGGAGACCGTGAGATGGCATCAAATGTCCTGCCACTGTTCTGGAACCTAGCTTCGACATCGAAGGAGACCCGACTGTCAGCTTCAGCCGATCTCGTCAGCTCCCTCGAGGGTTTACAACAGTCGTTTCTCGCCGGGAGAGCTGATGGAGAGCCCAGCTCAGAAGATGACGACGCGGAGGATGGGGAGCATAATGGAGACATCATCGGTGAGGATGGAGGCGATGAGGAGTCTGGGATGGAGGTAGACGGTGATGAGGAAAATGAGGAGGCAGGAAATGATCCACATGCTGCGAAAATGGAGAAAACGCTCATCGCGGCCAATGCCGAGGACGTGGTCTACAGCATCCGACGACTAATCCGAGGATTGGGAAGCTCGAGAGAAAGTAGTCGGCTGGGCTACGCAGTGGCTCTCGCTGAGGTATGGCCTGGTTCCTGTGAGGCTAGTGCGAGCTCACGGGTTGACAGCTGCTGTCCCGAATACCCTCCGTTCTCGCATCACAAGTGATCTCCCTCCTCATCAACAATTCCCCCTACTCCCATGGCATGAAAGGTACCGACGAACGCGATGCCATGTTTGCCCGCCTTTTCGGTCTTACCGCTATCATCCAATCCGGAGCGCTCTTCGCTTCCGGCGCAGGTTCAGCCAACGACTTTCGGGACGTCATGGCGCAGATCGTAGCGGTGGGACAAGCTAAAGGATGGCTGAGGGAAAGTGCCTGGTGGACACTTCTCGAAGCTACGGAGAGATTGCTCGCAAGCAAGGTCGAATGGAAGGGGGAGGCAGTGGACGATCTGGTAGCAAAGGTGTTTGGAGAGCAAGGATGGACGCAGGAGAAGGTAGCTTTAGCCTTAATCTTGGAGCGAGGAAGGCCCGTGAGTTTCTTGAAGGATCCTGTGGAGGAGACGCTCATGCCTCGGCTAGGATCTCAACTGGAAATCGCTGCTCTCGCCAGCATTCAAGCACACTCCTCTTCTCGCTTCCGCCAATCTCGCAGCACTCGGTCGCACCCTGAAAGTCCGTTTGGTCCTGATATTGGCTTAAAGGCAATTGCTGATGTTACCCAAATCTACAGGGGACCGACAGTGAGGAGGACGATGCCTCAGTCGTGTCGACGTCCACCGGCTCGTGGAAGCCTCAACTCCACTTCGTTTGGACAATAATCCTTGATTTGTATTACCCTCAACAGCTCGAGCGAAGCGGCTATCCTGCCGGTCACGCGCCGTTCCAGGATTTCTTTCGAGTGCTAGTCGACGGTGCGCCCGCCACTTTTGTCAACGTTATCCGGCAAGCTGAATCTCGCTCCCCTCAGAATCCCTCTTCTCCCATACATCGTCATCCGAACGCAAATTCTGGGGCTTCCAAGTCCTGGAGCGCGCCCTTCCAATCGTTCCGTCCGATCTCGTGCCGCAACTATTCACCCTGAATTTCATGCGGTGCTGGATGAACAACCTCTCCTCACCCGATCGTTACCTTCACAAAGTCGCGGTTCAGGTGGCACGCCGCGTACAGGATGTTGTCAAGAGCAATCCATCTGTCGGCTTCGCGCTTTTGGCCACGCTTGTCGGCAAGCATGGATGGCCCGACTTTGACAGGGTGACCAAAACCAAGACTGTCGAGACAATCATGGGGAGTCTCAATGCCAAGGGTGTAACGGAATATGTGGAATATCTGGAGAAGGTGATCACAACGACAGAAGAGGAACATGAGTACGTACTGTCTCATGCATCATCAGCCGTCCTTGACAAAGGCTCAGCTCAGATGCTCTTGCCATGGAGAACAGAAGAATATGGGCGCTCGATCAGCTGTTGGCTATTTGCAGAAACGGCTCTTTGCCAAGGGAGGACGAGTGGATAAGATCGAATCTTGACTTTTTACTCGTGCACGGATTCTTTGTCATACGGAAGGTCGACAAGAAAAGTCAGCTTCAAGCAGTAAGCTTCATCCCAAGTCCTACCAGTCAAACCTGACTCGTGATGTCAGATGCATATCGCCCCCAAACCCTGCCTATCGGAAGCTACATCTGCCGCATGCCGCGCGCGGTTCTTCTCGTGCATCATCGAGATTACCACGGCATCAACGTCACAAAGAGGTGAGCTACGCTTCCGACGTCCACTCGAATGCCTTGACTAATGAATCATAACTTCAGACAGCTCCATTCACTCGATCCGGCAGGGATGCGACTCATCGGGCAACCTTTGGCTGCAGCACTCCCTTGAAGTCATCAGCTCTCTTCAAAGCGATCCCAAGCATGCTGAGATGATCCTAGATGCGGCTGAGGAGATTAGATCTGCACGGGATCAGGCTTTGGAGACGATCGTGAATCTCGGAAAGGTGAACGCTCTTGCCATTGTGTCGTCAGTCACCCTGACAGTCACGATAGATCCCCAAGGAACAGGCTAGGGTCGCGCGAGGAGTCGAGATTTTGCTTTCCCTCATATTGCTGCAGACGTTCGACGAGAATGATGACGCATTGGACATGCTCGAGGTAGGCTTATGACGTGCTTGCAAAGTGCTTGCATCCGGAGCTGAGCAAGACCATCCTGCAGGAGGTGAACAGTGCCGCACGACGGATGTTTGACATGCCCACAAACGACGCTTCGTCTTTCTCGAGCGACTCTGCCGAGCCCTCGCCCGTAGACTCCATCCTTGACATCCTCATCACCTTCCTCGACATGGCATCTAGCGACCTGAGAAATCTGGCGAGTCTCGTATTCGGTATGGTGGCGTCGTCTTTCACCTCATCGAGTATTGAGCACCTGGTGGCGGTATGTGACCGTTCCTGTACTGGTCTACAGAGCTGACGAGACCGCGTAGCAACTCGAGCAGTCTGTGGCTTCCGCAGCATCGGGGGAGGAAGAGGAAGACGCAGCTTCCAGCCCGGAAGAGGGTAACAACGACGATGAGCAGCCTGAGGAAGGGACTGCAGGCGATTCACCTTCGTTCGATGACATCGAGGATGACGAAGATGAGGACGAGAATCCACCGGTGGATCCCGCTTTCCGCCAGAGAGTCGCCGAGGCGTTGGGAGTATCTGGCGTGGCCGTCGACGATGAGACGGAAAGCGATGCGTCGGATGGAGACTCGGAGGTATGGGATGATGAGCAAATACTTAAAGTGGATGAGCAACTGGCAGAAGCCTTCCGGCAGCAAGCCAATACCAGCAAACGGTCAGGTCTGAAGCGTGAGCAATTCCCTAGTGATAATCAAACTACAGCTGAGGCGCACTTGTAGATCTGCAAACCGAGTCGCTGCATTTCAAGAATCGCATACTCGACTTCTTCGATATCTATGCTCGCCGACAAGCTCAGAACCCCCTCGTCCTCGATATCATCCTGCCCCTCCTTAGACTGGTCCGCGCTTCTGGTTCATCGGAGGGTGATCTCGCGAACAAGGCGGCTGGCATTCTGCGCACTCGCTTTGGGAGAGCAAAAGAGGTTCCATACACGGCAGAAGCTCTTACGGCTTCGGCAACTCTCATGTCGATACACGAGCTGGCACGGACAGCCCCGTCTGCGGACTTCTCTAGTCTATGTAGCGCCTGCAGTCTATTCGTGTCTCGGACGATCGACGCCTCCGCCAAATCTTCTGAGAACGCCTCCGCCGTCGATGTCTACCGAGCAACCCTAGCCGACTTCATGTCCCGTAAATCCTCATCCGTCCATCCTGCCTTCCTCACCGATTACATGCGCCGCTTTCCGGTCCAGGCTTGGCCATTGCGAACCGATTTGTGCGGCTATGTCGCACGTGTCGCAGGTCTCAACACCTACCACCAGACGCAAGCATACGGCATGCTGCAGATCCTCACTAGTCAGCTTGGATCGATCGCCAAAGCGGTCGGCGCAAGCGAGGTGACTGATTACGTCCAGCGGGTGAGCGGGGACGTCTTCGAAACACTCGAAGCTGCAGCTGGTTCCGAGACCGAATGGTACGCAGCACGACTAAAGGAGGTGGTGAAATTCGCCCTGCAGCTGGCCAGGACTAGCCGGTCAGTCTTGTCCGACCATGCAGCGTCGGAGATTTGGGATACGCAAAAGCTGGCGGAAGTGACGGCCAAGGTGAAGGAGGGAGAACGGACGAAGGAGATGAAGAGCGTACATGGACTGCTGCAGCAGCTTGCGGCGATATTAACTTCGAAGGGGGAGAAGAAGGAGAAGACAACTCAGAAGCGCACGGGGACGGATGATATGGACGTGGACGGGACAGCTCTTACAAAAGGCCGGAGTCCCCAGTTGGGGGTCAAGTCTGCACCCAATAGTTACGCACACTCGAACGGAAAGAAAGCGAAAACAGATAAGCAGGGCAGGGTTTCGGAGACAGTTAGTGTGGATCCGACCGGTGAGAAGAAGGTCAACGGACATATCGGGGATCTTCCGAAGGAGAAGAAGCCGAAGAGTACGGAGGGCTTGACGATGGCGTGCAAGTCTCGGACAGATGTGGAGGAGAAGGAAGATACTCATCGGAAGAAGCACAAGTCATCCATCAGAGCATCATAATGCATATCTTGGTTTTGTCATGAATGGGCAGTGTATGCTTGTGCACAATGAGTGCGCCGAGACAAGCAAGAAGCAAGTGGAAGCGTGAAAGATAGCGTCATGGAAGCAAGCGGGTGTCAAGAGCAAGCGGACTGGAAAAAGCATTCAGGCTACTAAACATGTTGGTATGAGGTTGAGGGGCAATCTTCACACTTTGCGAGCCAGTTCGAGCGCTTTGTGAAGCGCCAGAACGTTCTTGAGAACCTCGTCTGGTGGTGTCTCATTGTCGTCGAGTTGAGAATCCCTGATTAGGAGTCGGGAACGACGAGCGAGAGCGGCGAGAAGACGTTGTCCTGTTTCGTATTTGAGGTGATCTGCGCGGAGTTGAGCGTTCTGCAAGACATTCTTCGGAAGCCCCGCTAAACTGTTCAGGGGATCAGCAATCGATTCGATCGGATGCTGAAGGACCTCACCGTGCACACCACACGCCAAATGACGCTTCCGCCAGGCCTCGAGTGAGCTTGTACAGGAAGGTGATTTCGGCACTACCGTCTGGACCTGACATCAGAATCACGCTTCCGCATACAAGAAGTTACTCACCTGGCATCTGAATCTCCTCGAAGCTCATGTGCCAGTTGCTGATGTGATTGGGATGCTGCAAGAGAGGTTCAGCTGTCATTTCAGATGACAGCTAGAAGCTGACCTCTTTGGCCAGCTCCTCAGCCACAATCGGATAGTGCGTAACAAAGAGAGTATTGCATCCGATACCTGCGAGGGGCGAAAGAGTGGCATATGCTATAGCAACACCGTCGTACGTGCTAGATGAGGTCAACATTCGGTTGCACATTCGAATGATGGTTCTGACCTTGTGCCTCGACCAAGTCTTCAGGGGTCGATCATACATCAATGGCTTATTCACACGGCGCAGCAATGACCCACTCATCAAGGATCACCAAAGTCCTGGGTGTGATCGTCCGGAGGATGTCGCTGGTCTCCGACAATTCGACCATGAAGGTCGACTTGCCTCGACCGATTTCATCTGACGCTACAATCTTCCTGTCAGCTTCTCGAACGTGGTCTCCTCACAGAAGCTCACCGCCCATTCGCCTGACAGGAATATTAGCGGCTTTAGCAGAGCGATTGCACAACTCACGTTTGCACAGCATCGTGGATCCCCAGGCTGACCGAAGTTGCAGGTACAAAGGACCCTATCTGAGCCATGCAAACGATCAAGGCCTGCGATCATCGCATCAGCCGGTTCTCATCCTGGACCTTATACGGAGATTCACAGTAGCCCGGACGCAAGAGCTTTTGCCTGCGTGGATATCAACGATGTCTCTCAGTCTCGGGGATCTGTCTCACCGGCCATATTCGGTCCCGTGATCACCTTCGCTGTTCCATCCTCTTCCGAAAAGTCGATATCGAACGGGACATACGCTTCATCCCTTAGCATCTCGACCTGAGGTAACGATCAAGCCTTGCTGGATGATCTTCGGTCGGTGAGCTTACCATCGGATGCCGCCCTTCGCGAATATGTAGACTCGCCTGCGGCACGAACTCCGGTTTGCAGTACCCGCTCGCAGCGGCAACCTGCGCCAAGCTCATCAAGCAGTCGATCACTGCGATCTGGCGAGACACAACGACGAGAGTGTGACACTCTGAGATGTCGGATTGGAAGGATAGGAAGGCTCGGCGGGCGACAGCCGTAAGGGTCTCCTTATGCTGCTCGCGTTCCTTCGTGCTATCGGGCGGGATGTCAGATGGCTCGTCGCCCAAGGGAGAATATGAACGGACATCCGGAGGACATCCGGTGTATGGAAGCGGATGACGCTCTTCGTACTAGCGGCAATTCAGCCAGGAGCTGCAAAGCAATCATTCTGACCTACGAGCTAATTTTGACCCACTTCGGCGATGCGGACTTCGTATCGCGGACTGGCACCTCAACCAGGTACTACAGCCACGTTAAGTGTCCTGGCCGAGTTTGACCGGGGACTTACTTCAATCCCAGCTACCGTGACATAGGCAAGGCTTGGTCGCTTTAGGATTTTCCGTACATCCTTCAAATGTTGATCCAGCTCGCTCTCGCAAATAGCGATACACTATCGCTCATTGTGAGAAATGGACAAGCCGGTGCTGATGCAAAATCCACTCACATCCTTCGCATCTTGTAAGTCGGGGTATTTGTCCGAGTCCACCCAAAGGTTCGCTTCATCATTTTCTCTCGCCTCTTTCAGGTTGATAGAGTCAAGGAATACTCGCGCAGGATCTTTGATCGTTGGCAGGGTTTTGAGGACGTTATTGAGCAAAGCGGACTTGAAGACATCGCCCTCGTTTGGCTTGAATTCGGAGCCGACACGCGCAAGACCGACAAGGACCGTAGCGAGTTCGGTGGGTTGTGCCTGTGCCATCGAGTTGATCCACATCTCGTATCGAACGAACGTGCGACCCACCTTGCCGTATTGAGAACGTGTGAGTCCTCTGACTAGGTCCGGCATGTTCACGAGTAGACTGCGCAGCTTCTCCATGTGGTAGGTATTGCTATCTATGATCTCCTCGATAGCGTCAACTCGGGCTCGCAAAGCGCTTCAGAAAGATGCTCAGCACGTCGACCCAGATGACAGGATAGAGCGGCGTACTTTACATTGAGCAATGGCCGCCCAATCCATTCGCGCATCAGTCTTCGCCCATCTTTGTCTTTGTACTGCACACCAGTCAGCTCGGCTAGGGGCGGAAAACATTGCTCGCCTCACTGATCCAGCACTGTTGAAAACGTCAGCGCCACACATCAGCCGAGATACAGGACTGACGCCACAAGAGACTCCCGTACACCCCGCCGTCCGTCTGGTTTCTGTACACCTCCCTGTCGGCGGAGTTGAGTGACACACCTCAAGGCAGCAGTATACTGACAGATTGACAAGCGTATTGCTCGACAAGAGCATGTGTGCACTGTTGACAAATCTTGTGAATGATGAGCGATTCCGGAAGGCGTTCTCGAGACCAAATGCTGGGGTTCGGATCGTCAGCTGGGAAATATAGACAGCAGTGTAATTGGACTGACCCTTCATGTACTTGACTGTCACAGCTAAAGCGATTACGATCTGTTTTGGGAAATCCACGAGGGCTAGCATCGCTTCCTCCGCTGGGAGGCGTACTTATAAGCAAATCAAAGCAGTCAGCAACACGAGAGGAGCCGTACCAGGCAACCCAGCGGCCAGACCGATCGAGTCTGCTCCGCCTTCATCGGCCCCCTTCACCTCGTGATGGCCATTGGTCTCCACAACTCCGCTTTTGAGGCCATCTCCCATGTCTTCATCGCTCTCATTGGTCAAGTCTATCTCCTCCGACGCCTTGTGTCCTAGCTTCAGTCTGCTGATGCCCTTTTTGCCTCCGGCTTTCCGACGGTAGAATCTTGTGAGATAATCGAATGCGTGGTCATAGGCAGGAAGTTTCTCGATCCTCTCTACCCGCACCGAGCAGCTCACACTGGTCCTTCATTGGGTCAGTAGGGTCCCTGACTACGTGAAAAACTCATACTTGGTGTGACCTGCGAAATGGTTGAGGACCTTCTCCGTTGCCTTGCTCAATCCACTAGCAGGAAGTAGAAGCTCAGCGGGCTGCAAGTGCATGAGGCGCGTTTCGAGCTCCGTGCGGACTTGAGAGTCTGGTATGAAGATCAGGGAATAATCGGCTGGGTCAGCGAGACCACGTACCATCAAATTCGTCCCACACCACCTCTCCTGTGGTAGGAACTACGCTGACAAGCCCGATGCGTACCCTGTCATCAGCCGCCAGACCTCCCAAGTCCTGCTCGACGATGGCGACAAGAGCGTTAGTAGGTGGAGGAGCGGAGCCAAGCATGACTGGCTCGTCCGCGAAGTTGGACGACGAAGCCAACGAAGGATCTTCGACATAGCTATATAAGGGGACATGAGGGAAGCTCGTCAGGTGCGGAGGTTGAACATACGTCGCAGCGGTGAACAGGTGAGTCAGCTCCCTTGTGAAAGGCGCATTGCGGTTCTCCCCGACCTTCTTGAGAGCAGCCGTCTCCATCTGTGAAATGACGCCGACCTTGTATCCAAGCGAGATGAGTCTATGAGTCATCAGGATAGCCCGCTTGAGACAGATTGCCAGAAACGGTTTACTTTTTGGTATGAATGTGCAATCTATGGGTAGGGATGGATGCAGTGTAGAAGTTCCGAGCAGGGAAGCTGGATGTCTTAAGCCATCGTCCACATCAGGGACGAGTTCGACTGACGCAGCAATACCCAATTCCTTCGAAGCGATCTTGACGACGTCAGCTCTCGTGTATTGTTCGAAGCCCTGTATCAAACCTACCTTTGCATCATCTCCGTGAAACCTGGAAATGTCTTAAGCGCCTGCTCGAGCAAAGATAGGCTACCCACTTGTACTTGTACCCGACTGCGCCACATTGAGCACTATCATCACGAGCGTGACTCAGCCAAAAGTATGACCCACCTTCCATCAGCAGCAAGACATCCGGGTTCTCCGCCTTGATCTCCATGAACTGCTTCTCCAGCGGCGTATACGTCTGTCCACTCGGCCCAACCTCCTCTTGCTTCTTGCTCTTCCCTTTCGCCTTCGTCCCCGTCGTCGCCACACCTTTCGCCGCATACTTCTCCTTCAACTTGCTCGCAATTCCCTCGGCAGCCTTTCGGCCGTCTTCCTCGTCGTCCACTATCATGTCTTCGACCACCAGTGTTCCGTTCTCGTCGTCTCCATCGGCGTCACTTCCAGCTTGACGACGAGCCTCCGCCGCGGCCGCTTCGTCGAGCGCTAACGACCGCCGTCGAGGAACGATCCCTCCAGGTGCATTGAGACGACGCTGCCATTCCTGATGGCGCGTCTCCTCCTCAGCTGTCCTGCCTTGACTTGCGGAAGGCAGTGCATCGCTGTCAGCGCCATCTGCTCGATATAAGGTGGAAGGTCGAGCTGAGCCGTCGATAGAGTAGTTTTCGAAAGCCGAGCCTGATTGAGGAGGCCGGGGCGGAGCTGTTCGGGGAAGGCGATATGACTCAAGCGACGCGGACGGGGCTGGAAGAGGTGGTCTGCTGATGATGGTCACTCGCCTGGACGGTCCTGGCCCCTGGACTTCGTCGTCCACGTCCATGCCATTCCCATCGCTGGACACCTTCTCTCCGAGAGGAGGCTGAGAGCCAGCTTTGGTTCCCTTCGAGAAGTAGCCGGAGGTCGGTTGTGTCGAGGAAGTCCGGCGTTTCCTGATCTCCACGCTCTCGACACCATCTCCACCGTTCAGCACTTTCGCCTTCTTGGCCGGAGGTGAACCTGTAAGGTCGACTACGCCATCATTGTACCGTTGAGGGGACTCTGAAGGCCGATGTGTGGAGTTCTCGACGGGATTCGATGCTGAGGACGATGAAGATGGCGACTTTCGCTTGAAAAAGGCATGTAGAGAAGGCCTAGAGTGAGGAGAACCGTCAGAAGTGCCTTCAAGATGAGGTGTAAGGTCTCACTGGGCTGCCTGGTCGCCAGCCTTTGTCACCATACCTAGCTGGCCGAGGTGTAATGACGATCCTTTGATTGATCCTCGAATGGGCCACTGCAGGTTGATGGATGCAACATTTCTGAGCACTAAAGTGGAGGTACCGGCTGGAGAGCAATCTACTTTTGGCTATGGCATTCCGGTACCTCCAATGCTCGTCTCAAGGAGACCGCGAAGTGATGACCAGCCATGGCCCAGGGTACATTGTAAGCGCGAGAAAGGAAGCAGATGTTGCCAGCCATCATGAGTGAGGCGGACGGCTCCGCTGCAACTCATTATTAGAAAGGTGGCGGCGCGGACAGTCTGTTGTCAAGACCAAAGCTATCATCACATAAGATGAGGATGCGCATCTGTCTCCATAGATCCTCTCTTTCCTCCTTGATTCGTGACGTTGCTTGTGAAAAAATTCAGGCTTCCAACGTCGGCTCTTTCCCTGTTGCCTCGTTCAATTCCCTTCTCTCCCCAAACTTCCCCTTCTTACGGAATGGCGGTGCGGCGCACCGGCCTTGGCCTCGGGCGGCCCACCATCGAACTTGATGAGCCGAAGATAATGTGAGCCGTTTTCTCGCTCAGGCCTGCTTTTCTGATCAGGCTTCCACCCCGTAGTCAGGCTGAATCCGCCACCTCAAAACCATCATCCCGCGGTCCTCGTTCCCTGGGCACCCGAATGTCCTTCCGTTCATCCCCTCCCGCCGACCTCCCACGGACCCTCTACACCCGCGACCCCTTCACGAATCCTCTCATCCCCTTTCCCACCCGATCCATCCACTCAACTCACCACACCTCTACCCTTCCCTCGCACATATCTCGCCAGCCCAACACCTTCGACAAATGAAGAAACGCTCTCTAGCCCCGCGCTCGTTCAGTACGAGCGGAGGACTTGATCCGCTAGGCTCGCAGGCTGGCGGGTCGGGCGGGATACGAGCGATGTCGCCGAGCATTGAGCCTAGCTCGCCGACTATTCCGCCTAGTCCGACGATGGGGGCGAGTAGTCCCGTCATGACCCCAGCAACGGAGGACCATCGATCCGACCTCATCGCCTCGTCCATCGCGCTATCCGTCGTCCTCGGTCTACTGCTGCTGGGAGTATCCACCTGGGCGGGACTAGCATATCGACGACGCATGATCCGCGCCCGGACTCGAAATGACGAAGAAGGCGGCGAGCCGAGCGACAAAGTGAAAGGTGACAACATCGAGACGCTCTCCTCATCGAATGTCTGCGAGAAGGGTTTAGTCCCACGGCTCAGCTCGTCATCAGCGGATAGCGATACGTCGGGCTCCACCATCCGGCCTCAGTCCACCGCTCATGGTCATCATGCAGAAGCCCCGAGCAGACGAGCGAGTTTCATCGAGGTACCCATAAATACGAATAGCATGCTGGCGCTGCATGAGAAGCTGTATGAGCCGGCAACGAGTGGTACGAGGAAGCGACGATCGAGGAGCAGTACGTTGTCGGCTATCGAGCGGTCGTTGGTGGGACCTCGGGACTCGAGCGGCAGCTGGCTCTCGACGGTACTTGATGACATCGAGGAGGAAGTAACGATAGGATCCTCATCCAGCAAAACGGCCCTTCCCGACTATGCTACCGTCATGACGCAAGCCGAAAAGACGCCTGGCTTTCTCCGCCCAGACTCGGTAGCCTCCTCATCGGTATCTTCCCACCGAGCGAATCAGCATACACCGCGGCATCTTGCCGGTCCTCGCTATCCGACCTGAGCACGTTCTCAACTATCTCTTGTCTCTCTTCGTTCCCCGAGACACCGCGTGGCACAAGTTTTCCACGTAACCCGATCGAGAGCCCTTCCAAGCCGGACCGAAAAAAACCGTGCTCGCAGCCGAACAGTTGTCAGCGTCAGACAGGTCGACCTCCTCCGGACTGCCGTGGGGCGGACGATGAGTCTCCAACCGAGTCGACAGGTTGTGGATGCATCGCAGATAATGGCGGAGATCGAGGTAGCGGAGGGGATAAGAGCCTTAGACGAGTTGTCGATAGAGAAGGGCGTCTCGAGCTCGATGCGGCCGTACTCGCCGAGCCCCCGAAACGTTGAGGGAGGAGAAGACAAAGAGCATGACGCGGATGCCACGCTCGTCGAGGAAGCCGAATCTGACGGAAAATATCCTTCGCGCTCGGATAACGGGATGAACAAGGTCGTGTTCGCCCTCGACTCGCCAGATCCAACTTCGCCGACGAAAACCGCTCCGCGATCGGTATCCTTCCCTTCGAAGCTTCTCGCTCGGCGGAGATCCTCCTCCACCGCAGCGAGGACCCTTTCAACAAGACGCTCCGAAGTGCTCAGCGGAGGCTGCTTTCGCCGTGCACTTCGAGCATCCCGTGGCGAGGACCTCGATAGCCGTATGAGCATGCCGGCTTTCCCCTCAAGCCGTTCAAGTTCGATAGGACAAAGCCTCGCAAACCCGACAATCTCCACAACTTTCGTTGACGAGCTGCCGCGTGCGATCGGGGCTCGACCAGCAGACATTGAGCGATACCTCGCTGAGATCGGCCCGATCCCGCTCGAAGATGATCGGCGAAGTAGTACCGACTCGATAGCTACCGTCCCTTCTGATGGATTCGCCTTCGACTTCCCCTCGCCCGGCTGGAGCTTGACGAATGAGATTCATGTACCAGATTTCGATGTATAATACGACGGATACAGGTATGGGTCGGATGACGAAGATGGTGTAGGGACAGACGAGCTGGAAGAATTTCCGCTACCGGCGGCGCATCTGCCGCATATACGGGTGACGAGCATTTGTGCATGACGCAGTGAGATACAAATAGGCGAGGTCAAATGCAGGGTATCGCGAGTGGAGGTGGACAGGTGCTATGCCATAATGGCGTGTGCTGTGGCTGGACCGGGCACATTCTCGGCATGGCCGTTCGCGTGGCCGTTTGCCGTAGGAGCAGAAGGTGCAGTGGTGGGAAGCTTGGAGTTGATGAAGGACTGGATCTGGGGTAAGACGTCGTTGAGAACATCGACGACTTTTGCTCGCTCTGCTTGTCATCAGACAACTCTCTAGCCGATGTCCAGGTGCACTCACCTGACGTGAAGATTTGACCGCCAAGGCGCCGCTTTGTCCGCTCATCATCGAGTACCGGGTGAGCAGCGGGAACATAGATACGATTCGACTAATCTTAGTGAGTGTTTACAGCGGAACGTCCTTGTAGACTCACCGCCATGAACCAGTCTCGTCGCCTCTCGTTGGCGGGATCAATCCGGACGAGTGAGTGCAGGCCAGCAACTTGAACGACTGCTTTGACTTTCCGCTCAACATCTTTGATGAATGGTCAGTACGGATGATAACCTCCTCCGCCTTTTGTTTGTATCTCACCTCGATGATTTATGAGCTCCATGATCGCGCTACAGCCAGATCCATGACCGATCAGGACGACGTTCTCGGCCTCGGACAACCTAGCAGATTCAGCTGCCCGTGCACTCACCGTTGCTGGAAACTCACTCGAGATAGTTATCCCAGACGTACCGAAGGAGCTGTCCCTCTAGCTTCGGACCAGAATTTGTGATCATCCTTGGACCAGTCTGTGATAGGTAAGACCGGAGTAGATAGAACGCAAAAGATGCTCGCCTTCGCGAATTGAGTCGGGAACTGCGCAAGGACGTTGATGTCGATGATACTGTAGCCTGAGCCAATGACCCAGTTGACGATAGTATCGCTCGTATCCAGCTGTGCTTGTCAGTTTCCATCAAAGGTCAACCCTCAAGTGGCATACTAAATAGCTGTTTGTCATATGTACATTCGTCGTTGACACACCGTCTGTCTCGACCCGAAGATTCCCGCTGCATTGCGTCAGCGCATTTACCTACAGCGAGCTTTTGCTTACAAGTCGTGGACAAACACGACCAACACGCTCTTGGCGCCTGCCTCGTAGACGCCTTCGCTGAGAGGGAACTACATTGACGGCTTCTCGCACAAGACCACATGACTCACTTGCAGATAAGCTGATCTCCGAAGGCGGCTTCAAGCTCCGGACTCGCCAGCGGGATTTGATAGAGCCCATGCTTCGCGAACATGTGATGGGCACGGTGAATCTTCAGCAGGTCTACAGGGGTTGTCAGTACTGGCCTTCAGGTCAAGATGGACTTACCTGGAATGGGGATTACCGGGGATTCGCCGTTCATGTCCGTAACTGTACCGCTGGTTAAGCGGGTTAAAAGCCTGTTCTGGTGTGGCTCCTCACCCTCGGGAGGCTCGCAACCTTTCACATCGATGCTCTTCCAGTACATCGATTGCACCTTGGCCACTTGATACATGACCTCTGTAGCCACCTCGGATGCCTCGAGTGCTCCAATTTCGGCAGGTGTCTCCCCAAGAAGGACCTGGGCGACAGCGAGGGAGGAGCGGGATATGGCGTCGAGATTGTAACCGCCCTGACGTATAACTCAGACGTGCTGTGCGAGACAGAAGAGGACCTACCTCCAGCGCAACGACGACCTTGCCGCCTGCCAGGGCACATAGCATGTGTGTCATGTGTCCGTACGCTGGAGGGGTAACGTTGCAGCAACCAAGGGAGTCGCCTTCAGCCGCATCGAAGCCCGCCGAGACTGTGATAAGCATCAGCTATGCGGGAGCCTTCGGCAGTGCAACCGACTGATGACGAGATCCGGGGCAAACTCGTACGCAATGGGCATGACAATTTTCTGGAATGCGTATATGTAGTCGGCATCGCCAAACCCTCCGGATGGCCAAGGGATGTTGACTGTCCTGCAGCTCGCTCAGCTGAAGCTATAGTGGACCAGATGACGTACTTTCCCTCGCCAGATCCCGAACCGACCATATCCAACGCGCCGAAGTCGCTCGTCGGATAGAACCTTCCGCCATCATGTCGATGAATCGATATGTAAAGAACGTCTGGATCGTCCCAAAACGCACGCTGTGTTCCGTTACCATGATGGACGTCCCTGTCGAGCCGGTCGTCAGCGTTGCCCTTCCTTTCAAGGCCCACTCACCAATCCAGAATGAGCACTTTCTTCGCCAGACCCATTCTCATGACCTCCTTGGCGGCGACCGCAGCGTTATTATAGAAGCAGAATCCCATGTGTTCCGCTGGCTCGGCGTGGTGTCCCGGCGGGCGAACGATGGCAAACGCATTTCGGACCTCACCCTTGCAGACGGACATGCAGGCCTGGATGACGCCACCGCAGGAAAGTCGGGCGCAATGGGCGGTCTCACGGCAGACATAGAGAGACAATTGATCGTAGTAATGCTTCGAGTCTTGGATGTAGTCATCGCTCAGAACTAATCAGTGGCGTTTAGCAAGGATACAAGGCGGTAGTCATGAACTCACTCTCGGTACCCTGGACCTTGTTCCAGTGATCTTCGGTATGTACCAGCAGCACCTGGTCAAACGTGACCTGAGCAAACTCTAGCTTCCTCATCCGCTTGATCAATCCCGATTCGGCGAGGCGCGAGAAGATTCGCTTAATCCGCATAGGTTCCTCCGGATGCCCATCGCCTACATCTACGACATTGTCCGCAGTGGGAGTGTAGGAATCTTGGCAGTGCAGCATCATAAGAGGGTCATAGATATAGCCGGTGCGGACCATACGAGCTGGAGATGATGGTCGGAGGATGGGCAAAACATCGAGCATGGAAGTAGCGGGGGCAGGAGCGGGTTGGCTGACAGTTGCCTTTTCGGGTGTAGGAGACTTGCGAGAAGCATGAAGAATGTCGCCGTTGGTCAAAATGGAAGATAGTCCAGGCTCCTGATAGTGGTTGAGATTGGAAGGCCCAGCTGACCTAGATTGCTGGCTCGAAGCAGCAAAGGAAGGCGTCAGCTCGGCAGGGAGGGAGAAGATGTCGGGTCCGAGGCCTGCTTGCGGAGGAGGAACTGCACTGGTTGACTGGATGGTCGTCTCCTCAATGATGACGGGATGAGATTGGGCTCCGGATTCGATCGCAGATTCATGCTGTATGACGGTCACCGGGTCCACTTCCATGGAATGTTGAGGCTCGACATCCGGGACAGGCTCGGTTGTAACGGTCGTAGTAATGCTCTCGACAGTGACAGCGACTTCTCCTGGCTGCACTTCTGTGTTTACTGGAGCATCAGATGGAGCAATATCAACATCTATGCCGTTCGGGTCGGACATTTTTGAGAGGGGGATTGCTAGTCGAGATATAAGGGGAGAGATGAAGAGAGGTAGAAAGATAATTGGCTGATAGGAACAAGGAGACGGGATGAAGAGATGAAGATCGCCGAAAGGATAGACAAAGGAGGGTGGATCAGACTCTTCCGGACTATCGAGGAAAGCTATTTGACCCGGTATTCATGAAGGCCATCGTAGGTAGAAACAGAGTCCACCAATCCACTGGGAACCATATAGCTTATCCGGAACCCCTCTGATGGACCACGTGTCCGTCGAGCTGTCGTAAAGAAAATCAAACCCGTCTTGTCGACCCTCATCTGTCTCACATTGCTTTGCTCTATCATCTGTGCATATACCCCCACTTACTATCCGACTATGAATTCACAAAGGAAGCTGAATTACTTGGTCATGGGTGAAGGTGAGCTCCTTCCGACATCATCACCACCCAGCTAGCTGATAGACATGTCGGGACTCAGGAGGAGTGTGAGTCAGGATACAAGCGACACCACCCGACTGAGGCCTGCCCGAACCTTGTCCGCTGATGACGTGACCCGTTGCTAGAGGCAAGGCCAACATCGTTCTTCGCGGTGGGTATTTCCTTCCCCCTTCATCCACGCCGGCTCACCCATTCAGCATTCGGTCGAGGTTTCGATTCTGATTACGAGTGAGTCAAACTTGGACAGCTTCTCTCATTGGTCCATGCTCACCTGCTCGCGGCTACAGTCCCACTATCGAGGATTCATTCTACCACCAGATCACCTTCAAGGATGGGTCCACCTATGCCATCGAGCTCTTCGAGTGAGTCGCTCCTTTTCAGTAACCGAGAACAGTGGACTGGACTGAGCTTGGGTAGTGTCGAAGCTGACTACAACGTAGTACGTCGGGGCAGGGAGAATTTGAGTCATTGCTTGAAGCACACATCCCCGGGTCGACTGCCTACATCCTAGTGTGAGCTTTCCTATCAGCAATGCGGGGCCAAAGGATTCGCTCACCGCGCTCCAGCTTCTCGATTGATTCTCGGCATTCCTTCGATCGGATTCAATACTGTCTTGGGCTTATCAGAGCCACACGAGGATTGGAGCCGGTATCTGCAGATGGGGTTTGGACCGTCGAGGGGAGTGTGAGTGGTTAACCGCGCATGTTCAGCCTTTTCAGCTCTATCTGTGTATAGTATCGACAAAGCTCACCAGGAATTCTCTTAGCCTTTCCCTGTGCTGCTGCTGGGCAATAAAGCCGACGTGAAGGAGGTTGAGGTTGACCCGCGCGAAGTTTCTGCACTAGCGATTGCTGCCGGGTTCGTATATAACTTCGTCTCTGCTGCCAAGAATGAGGGGATCAGCGAGTCAGTCCGCTGTTTCCAGTCTATCTGATCAGCTGAATCAAGTCCGTTACTAGGGCAATCCAAGCGTTGACCGAATGCCTCATGCCTTTTGACCGTCACCATCCCTCACCGACGCCCACAAACCCCTCATCACTCGCGACTCCAACCCCCTATCCCTCCGAAATCCCCAAAGAAGCGCAGAGCAGCCCGTCGCGATCAATCCCTTCCCGACATCACCCTTCTCCCCGGCATCACCTGAATCACAGGGTGGAGCTGGTTCTGCCAGGGCTCAGAGACGATCGATGAGGATAGAGGCGAGACAAGTGCTGAAGCCGATGCCCGAGGGAGAAGCGGAACACAGAGATGCGAGGGAAGGATGCTGTGTTGTGGAGTGAGGGTTATCTTCAGCACGGTGAGAAGCGGGACAGCTGAGCGTCGTCAGGGTCCTCATGATATCGGACGAGAGACATGATTATCGTTTGTCGTCCTGTTACAGAAATAGAGCATCTAGATGTCCTAGAATATGTGAACAGTAGCTTGTATCGCTTCGGCGGACAGGCTGATGCGCGCGCGGCAGGGGATTGGCAATGTGGCGGAAATTGGTGTGTGGAGTCCTTTGGGTGCCCGGCTTTCGGGTCCACGTCACGACTTATGGACTGAAGAGTACGGTGATTGAGGGGAGGCGTGCGAAGATGCCACCGGATCTAACAAGAGCAAGAGAAGAGCCGCAAACAACGAGGCTGAGACCTAAATGTTTGGTGCTCAGGCGCGATATGCTCAGTTCGGTACCCTCACGCATACAGAGCGAGATGCATAGACATCGCCCCACACCCCCGTCCCAGGAATTCCAGAAGTCGAGCATGTCGCAGGCAAGTACATACGAAAGACACTCCGTGGCCGCCCTCGGCTCGGATCAAAGATAGATATCGAAAACGAAGGAAGAGGGAGAAGGTACTAATCACAGGCGCCGGAGGACATTACGGACAGAAGGATAGTTGCAGAAGAAGCTAAATATGTGGGTCCCAAGAAAGTATTTACTTCTTAGCGGCCACCTTCTTCTTGGGCGCAGCCGCCTTTTTCGCAGCGGGCTTAGCGGCGGCCTTGGCTGCACATTCATTAGCGGGTGATGGAGTAAAACCAGAGGTTGACATACCGGCAGGTGCCTTCTTGGCAACTGAGGAGGTCTTCTTGGCAGCGGGCTTCTTCGTGACGGTCTTAACGGGTTTGGGAGCAGCCGTCTTTGTAGCGGTTTTGGCAGCAGACTTCCTCGCGGGTGCAGCTGCCTTCTTGGCGGGGGCAGCCTTCTTCACGGGTGCGGCTTTCTTCACGGCGGTAGGATTGGCAGCCTTGGGCGGGGCGTTCTCCTTACCAGTAGCGGCGGTCTTCTGCAACTTCGGTCAGCGAGAGGTCCCAGTCGCCATTGCTTCGACTAACCTTAGCCGGCATCTTGACGCGGCCACCAATGCCCTTGGGCAGGTTGAGGTCACCCTTCTCGGATCCCCGCTTGATGGCGTTGGCGAGGTTGTTGCTGTTGATCGCCGAGCTCATGTCGAGCTTGTACTTGTCGGCGAGGAACCTAAATCGTCGATGAGCATCGGCGGGAGGAGACGATGATGAGCACACTCACTTCTTTATGGTGGGTCGCGAAACACCGTTGCGAGCCTCCGCGGGATTTGCCTTGATGCATTCCTGGATAGAGGGAGACGAATGGTCAGCTCAGCTCGGATGTGTTTGTTGACCCCAGAATCGTCCAAAAGCTGCCGGAACGGGCAATTCCAGAACAAGGTCCAGATGTCGCGAAAGACGACCACGGGAGCCATGCATGCATGCACTGCGATGCATGAGAGGTGGATGCATGCTCATGCCAAGTTTGAAGGCGCGGAGAGGAATAAAGGGCGAGGAATGAGGAAATGGAAATGGAAGACGGGAAGGGGTGGTCACGCGCGACTCGAGCGGAAGGGGGCTGGATGCGGTGTCCGCCCTGGAGTCGCGCATGGCGACGCGCAGAGCCTGGCATCGTGGCAAGGCAAGCGAGTCGACCCGCAGGAGTATCAGAGGGGTGAGCGAAGTATCGCAGAACCCCAGGACGAGTCAAAAGGAGGGAAACCCCAAAATGGGCCTTCCGGCGGGACGTCCGATCGAATCCCGAAAGGGCGATGACGAGAGCTCGACCAGGTCGCATGTACTCGTCTCGGCACCTCGCGGGCATCGCGTCGTACATCACGTCGAGCGATACGAGGGACTGCAGACGCCCATCCGGCCTGAAAGGCGAAAAGAAGCGGACGGATGGAAAGGGGTCCAGGAGGGTTGACGAGGTTCCGACTGGATTCGTTGACTCACCTGGATCATAGACAGGAAAGTCGGGTGCGACGAGGGCTTCTTGGTCGCGGTGGTCTTCTTGGTAGTAGTGGTGGGAGCCATATTGACTGAGTATGTGTTTGGGTTGGGTTGGTGGCAAGGACTGATGAGGGAGCGGGTTGATGACGAGGAGTTGACGAAAGGTTGCGTCAGCTCCGTTTTCTGTGCCTCGTGTGGGTGTTTGGGATTATGGAAGAGGTGTGTTGGGGTCTGGCAGCGGTCTACTCACCTTTGAATTGACTTGGATTGACAAAGTTGAAAATGAGATTAAACGGGGAAGAAGAGGGGAGAGCCGTGAATGAGCCCGGAATATAAGTCGCAACGCGGAATGAGGTTTTTGGCGAATCTGATCAGCTGAATAAACACCGTTCTGCCAATCGACGTATCGTTCATACACTTCTCCACCTCACGAGCTCAGATTTGGTCTGTCGATGTACAACAGCCCAATGCATGTATCCAAAGGCTAAGTTGTATGCATATGATCTGAAACAAGGCCGAAAAAGTAGCCTTTATAGGTCACGTGACCTTTCCCCTCCCTTTGAATCTCTCAAAACGCCGCGAGCAGCCCTTTCGCCGAAGACCTGTTATCCCTGATCTGCGCTCCGGGGCGGCTTCAAGAGAGTTGAAAAAGAGATCGCATGCTGGCGCAAGGGTGTAAGATCCCTCTCATACATCAATACGCCTCATCATCCTTCTTGGAACTCACCAAACAAGCAATTAGCGGATCCACCCTGTGATGAACCAGCTCCGTCCGCTTGTACGGGTTTAAATACGAGACCGCTTCGTCCGCTGTCTCTGCAGTTGATTGATATCACCAGCTAGTCAATCCTGCCGTCAGACCAATATCTCATGACAGTCGATCCCTCATTGGCATTCCCTCGATTGGGATCGTGACAATCATGAGGAGACGATTGCAGGAGGCGACCTGTGTTCGCCACAACCGACAGCTCCAGTGAGAGGGACTCTGGTCCAGATAGATCTTGCCCCTGCTTTGTTCCCATCAGCCTTTCCTGTCACCACGTGCGATATTGAGACGTCGGATAATCAATGCATATGAGAACAGGAGCAAAACACATGATGTCACGCCGAGACGCCTCCGCTGCATCGGGTCTTCCCCTTGACCATCATCTCCGTCTGATTTCCTCGGGATGCTGAGCGAGTGCAGCTCTCCACGCCTGTCCGATATCAAAACGCACGCATAGCTCTCCTCTGAGAGGAAAATCAAAGCACTCGAAAGCCTGCTTCATCCAAGGACGACCTCTCACCAAAAAAGAGCCCAACTAAAGCGCGTTGGGTGGCGATTTGCCGAGCGCCTGGAACCAAACAGATTGCCAGGCACCGAACTGATCCGACGGATCAGTCGGGCATTTGCTTTAGATAAAAGTCGTGTGGCATTATGCTCGGTCTTTGTATAGTCCTACCCGTAAACTATCCAACTGAAATTATTTCGGTAAGCGAGTCAAGGCCACAAGACCATGGCCAAATCCTTCAAGACCAGTGTCGCCGACATGGAGGTTTCGAGGGCGGGCAGAAAGGAAAAGAAGCAGAAGAAGCCCGCGGCAGACCGGGCAGGCGAGGGCTTCTCGCTGTTCAGCAAGGCCAAGGATGCCGAGCTGGAAGATGTCTTCAGTAAAGGCGTGAGTGCTCGTCGGGCGGAGGAATCAAGTGTGATTGACAATGTGGTAGTCCACCTTCCTTCAGTCCTCTGTTCCCACTCCAACAACTTCGAAAAACAAACCGCTAATCCCCTCTACGAAGGCTTCGCACTCCAAGCTCAGTAAAGGATCTTCGGAAGAGAAGAGTCGAAAGAGGAAGAATTCTGACGTCGCCGAAGTCACCAGGCCGAGCAACGATCAGAAACTGGAGAAACGGAAGAGAGCATCAAAACCCCCCGCTTCAGCTAGCGTGGACGAGCTTTCGGATGATGAGAGCGAGGTCGGCGAGCTGGTACACGAATCCCTCAAACCCTCGGCCTCGAAACGAGACCGAGCTCCTTCCTCTTCGAAGAAATATATCCCTCCAGACGAGACTCATGTAGATCGGGACCGGCGGACAGTATTCATCGGTAATCTGCCTATTGAGTGTGCCAAGGCCAAGGTGAGCTCATCCATTCTACCATCTGAAAGATCGGTGAATCCCGCCAGTCTGTGCTCCATCAGCTTCGTGCCCACCTCCTTTCCTTAGCACCTACCGCCAAGATCGAGTCAGTACGTTTTCGCTCCGTCCCTTTTGCGACCCCGACCGCGGCTCTTCCTTCCGACGAACCCGGTAAGGACGATGGAGAACGAAAGCGAGTGAAGAGGGAGAAAGAGCGAGCATCGGCGTGGAGGGCACAGCAGGATGTGCTGGAAGGAGGAGATAAGAGGGCGCTCGAGGAGGTGGATCGTGCACAAACCTTCATAGATTCGAAAGGAAAGAGGAAGGTTGCGTTCATCAAGAAAGACGTGAGTTTGACTATGAAGACTTGAACGAGGGACTGATTCGAGCAGTTTCACTCAGAACTTGGCAGTTGCAACGCATATATTGTATTTTCCCATCCGCATCCCGACCGACCGAAGAACGTCACACCGGTCCTTGATCCATTCGTCGCCGCCAGACAGGTGCTAGCCGCCAACGGCTCGTCTTTCATGGACCGCCTTATCCGAGTCGATTCTGTCCGCCTACCTTCGTCGATCGCTTTGCAAGGCGCGACGACGGCTCTTGGCAAGCGCGACGCATGGTTGCCGGGGGGAACGGATCCCAAGAGCAGCCTGTTTGTTGGCGGACTCGACTACGCAGCCAAGGAGGAGGATGTTAGGGTACTCTTCGAAGAGCTGGTGAAGAGTGAACGTGGGCAGAAGTCAGAGGGAAAATGGGTCATCGGGGTACGGATCGTGCGGGATAAGGAGACGCAGCTAGGGAAAGGCTTCGGATATGTCCACTTGTCTGTGAGTCCTCCAGCTGAGATTGAAATGCATGAGCTGACAAAGTTGTAGGACCGCGAGAGCGTCGATGAACTGCTAGCGATGGACTCTGCCAAGCTCAAATTCTCCAAGAAGCCCCTTCGCCTCCAGCCATGCAAAACCCTTCCACCGTCCTCCTCCACTAAAGTCACCAAATCTTTCCCTTCCGACCCAAGAGCAACCAAAGTCAGTAGTTTGAACCCAGCTCCAGTACCGAAAGGAAATCCAGAGCTGGGGGAGAAGCTAAAAGGGCTGTCGAAGGAGGACCGAAAACTAGCGAAGAGCGCCGACGCGGATCGGCAAGCGCGCCGACTGGCGAAGAAGAACCTCAAGGCAGGTCGAGCAGTGGACAAGGAGAAGGGCGCGGTGAAGCTAGGAGCGAGCAGACCGACCGGCGAGAGGAAGGGAAATATGAAGGCGAAGAAGGGGAGGGTACGGAGCGAGCATGCGGTGTCGAGGATGAAGGGGACTCGGACATGAGAGATTGGGCGTCGTCCATTTCGGCTTCATGCACAGCGTACTACGAGGTCATATGAGCAAGCACGGGGGGCCAGCCAGAGAGGGGGTGGGGGCGGGGGAGAGGGGCAGCTACTTTTGTGACTTGCCAAATCACGCAATCTGCCAACGTTTCGCCGTGAGGAGGACTCTCAATCGGTGATGACATAAGCAAGGGGGATTCCTTTCACTGAATATTACAAAGGAGGAGAGATCCTCCTCGTGCAGCAAGCAGCCGCGATACAAGATGGGATCGCTTTCGGGCTCGGTACTGTAGACCCCTCCGCTACTAGCAGCATCATCAAAGAACGATGATCCTTCTCCTCGTATCTGTTTTCACCTCCCTTCCACTGCTCTTCGCGCTCTGGACATATTACCAGTCAACTCACCCAAATGACTTTCCGCAAGAGCTTGACCTCCTTCAGACTTCTATCATCGAACTCGGAGGCCTCCTCTCGGATGGTGAATTGACAAGCGTTGCCCTTGTCAAACAGTATCTCGGCGAGTTTGCGTCGGATCGGACAGAAAAGTTTTGATGGGAAGATTTGCACAGCGAGGATTGACAAGCACGATGTCAACGGGTTGAAACTCAGAGCGGTGCTGCAGGCTGCCCCGAGGAGCTCTGGTGAGCCATGAACCGATGTGTAATCAGGCTCATCTCGCTGGGAAGTCCTCGCCATTGCTCGAAGCCTTGACGATGAGCGCAGAGCTGGACATGTCAGGGGACCGCTTCATGGTATACCTATCCTCGTCAAGTCAATTCTCCTCACCTCGCTCAGCTCGGTCCCTTATGCTGACTCGCACTCAGAGACAACATAGCCACCGACCCAGCGTTGGGTATGGACACCACAGCGGGTAGCTATGCGCTTCGTAAGTTTTAGTCATCAAGGAAGGATTCCTAATCGTCTTCAGAAGGCTGCAATGTCCCACGAGATGCACATGCCATCGAAAAGCTCCGCAGAGCGGGCGCAATTTGTCAATTCTCCTCACCCATGTGATTCTTCGAGCTGATGGCGATGATACAGTCATCGGGAAAGCAAACATGGATGAGTTTTCCGGGCGCAAGATGACAAGACTCGATATGAAGAAGTACGTTACGGGTCGCGGCTGGTCGGCCGTTGGAGGGCAGACTTCATCACCTTATGTGGAGGGGGGCGTAGCTGCTGGTGGCGATCCCGGGGGTAGCTCTGGAGGGAGTGCGGTAGGCCTCAGCGCGGGAATGGCTGCCGCTAGTCTGGGAGCGGATACCGCGGGCTCGGGAGTAGGTGGTGGCCCTTCGTTGCGTCCACCTTTCTCATGCCGTTGCAGCTGGACCCTGCGCAAAGAGCGTCGCTATACGCGATACGGCCGACCACCGGGTTGATCTCGAGAGCTGGGGTGGTTCCCCTTTCGTGAGTCGAGCCGGTCCAGCCTAAGGCTAAAGAGTACAGGTTAGCGCAGGATACAATCGCGCCTATGGGCTTCACAGTCCAAGATGTGGCGATGCTTCTGGGTGTCATGGCTGGACGCGACAAGAGGGACGAACTCTGTATAGTAGGATCTCCGCTGACTCGCCTGCCACTGAAGTGGTCTAGCTCTCACCGTCCCGGAAGATTCGCCAGAAGACTATGCTCGATTCTGCGAGCCTTCTAACGCGACTTTCTCGGGTGTGGTGATCGGCGTCCCGCATAAGCATTTTCTTGATGACAAGCCAGAACGACCAGAATCAGAGGCAATCATCAGCCAGACGGCCTTCAGCTCCGCTGTGGCGAAGATGCGGAGACTTTCAGCTATAGTCAAGGAGCCGATAGACGTAGCATTATCTGAAGACGAGGTCGACGATCTGCATTGGAAGTGGATGGAGAAGCTCGAAAGTGACATGCAAGGCGATCTCGAGGCGTATCTCGCGGACACCGAGAACAGCAAGGTCCGGACTATGGTCGATTTGATCAACTTCAACGACCGGTACTCGGTGGGTCACGCTCTCGTTTTTACAGGTCTCAAGATGACGGTCTTCAGTACCTTGAGCTACCACCGAATCAGTGGTGTCAGTCGGGCATCGTAGCGGCGGCCGTTGCTCCCGCACGCGATTCCTCGAGATACGCTTACCTCCAAGAAGAAGTCCGCCGAATCGCCAAGGAGGGGATCGACGCGATGTTCAAGGACGAAGAGGTCGACACGATGGTTTTCGTCGCTGACTCGATAACGGGTCGGGCAACTGATTGGGCAAGTATCGGGGGGTATCCGGCGGTGAGCTACAGCCTGGCAGTAGATCCGCAGGAAACTAAATTCTTGATATAGGGTGTCGTGCCACTTGGCCAGTATCCCAATGGTTTGCCGTTTGGAATGATGTTTGTGGTTCGCCCTTGGCAGGAGGCCAAGCTTATCAGTCTGATGTGAGCCGCTTCTTTCTTCAACGCAGGTGATGTCGCTTATAGCGGAGTAAGGGGGGCGTTTGAGAGGGAGTTCCCGAAGCGTATCGTGCCAGAAATGGTCCGGAAGCGGGACGGGGATGCTAGGTGAAGATGCTACCTGTAGCTCCGACTACTTTTTTGAGGAATAGTGTGTGTTGGATGAGCTTCTATGTATGCGTCCCGGCTCATGCGCTGTTCGACGAGAATTTGACCTTGGACCGCTTTGACACACGCAATTTCTGAACAAAGCCGATCCTAGCCGACTCTTATCAGAATTGATTTTGGTCCAACTCCGAAATCTCCTACCTCTCCCGTTCATGCCCGTGGCGATCAGCATGAACACACTAGAGTCCGGTCCGACCTCACCTACAGCCCAAAGAATCACCAAAGCCGCCTTCTTCCGTTCCCGTTCCCCACCGATCGCCGAGCGACCCAATCCAAGCCCGCACGATCTCTCCGCCCGCTTGGACCTGCAAGCACGTATCGCCGAACCCGAGTCCGGTAACGGACGCCACTCGCCAGGTTCATCGGGTGAAGGATTGGTACCGCCTTCGCAAAATGGGATGGCGGGACATACACCCCAAATGAACGGTTTCGCAACACCACGTCCCGCTCGACCCGCATCGCCTAGATCTGCGACGGCTCGGCTCGCTGAATGCCATAGGACGAGGAGTGTTTCGGACGAGGATGAGCACGACGATGAGGGAGCGATGCCCGGGAGTGCTAGTATGGGGATGGCCTCAGGGTCGGATGAGATGCTCATGACCCTTCTTGCGGGCCAGGCGGCAGTGGATTGCCAGGAACTGCCTGTTGCCGGGTGGGAAGAGGTGGAGAATTGGAAGAAGGTGAGTTCCGCTCCTAGATCTGTTCTCACCAGGTCTCCATCCAGAGGTCGTCTCAGCATGCATTGGCTGACTCTCTCATTGTAGGAGCTATCCCTGCTGTCGAACCGGCTATCGTCGCTCGTCGCGAGACATCAACGAGAGGTCAAGATCCTCGCAGCGGCAAGGACGCTGCAGAAGCTCAACAATGCCAATAAGAGGTATGTCTCTACGTCACTACATGACTGACGAGCAGGATGTCGAAGCAAACGATGGAGAGTCTCGAGCAGTCCGAGAAACGAGCGGAGGCTGCAGAAAAGGTGGGTACACCCTTTTGTTGCTGGGATGATGCTCACGCTTAACAGGAAGTCCTCGTGCTGCGCGATCGAGAAGCAGTCCTCCGCCGACAACTGATGGAGCACTGGTCTGGCGTCATGGCTTGGGAAGTCCGGCGACTCGAGCGGGTCTCGGCAGAATCGCAAGCGAGGTTCGACCGTCAGTCGCGAGGAATCACGATGAAGAAAAATCGCGAGGAGGAGCTCTCGCGTCGGGTTCAGGCGCTGGAGGTTGAGGTCGAGCGGAAGGCTGGGAGGGTGATGGAGTTGGAAGAGATGTCTGTGGAGATGGGACGGCGGGAACGATCTATTGAGGAAGAAGTGCGGGAGCTGGATGGGGTCAAGAGGGGTTTGGATAGGGATAAGGAACGCTGGATGGCAGAAAGAAGGGGAGTGGAGCGGGATAAGGAAGGTTGGGAAACGGAGAGAATCGCGCACGACCAGGAACGCCAGGGTTGGCAAATGGAGAAGCGGATACTGGTGGATGAGAAGGAGGTCGTAGGGCGAGAACGACAAGAGATCATGGAGAATGGCCGGATGTCGGCTCGGGATCGAGCGATGATGGAGCGGATACGTGGAGGACTGGGCGGGATATTAAGGCGGAAGAGCGGAGTGGGGGAGGCAGAGGTGGTGGACGCGATGGAGGAGGTCCGAAGTCTGCTTGAGAGGAGGGAGAATGAGGTCGTGAGGCTGAAAGAGGAGATGAGGGAGGTGAACATGGGACTCGAGGAGGAGGTGCGACGCTTGTCGGCGGACCGAGATGGGTGGAAGAGCAAGGTTGAGAGGGGCGAACAGGGCCGCAAGGAGGAGGGCGCGGCATTGCAACGGCAGCTCCGGGTGAGTGGATATACCACTCGTTATACCTTGTCCCGCTGATACCCAGCAGAGCCACGCCGAGCAGATCTCCGACCTAAAGTTGCGGAATGAATCCCTCTCGACCTCTCTCGCCGCCGCCCAATCCGCCGTCTCCTCCATGTCCACCACCTCTACCTCAACCCGAACCCTGCAGAATCAGGTCGACGCCCTGACCGCCGAGCTCGAATCCATCGCTGGCCAATTCAATGAAGTCTGGTCCATTCTACCCCACCGATCCCGCCGAGTTGAGGCGGAGCTAATCGATCCTCGCACCGGAGCGTCTAATACCGATCTCATGTCACCATCCAAGAACGTGAATTTCGAGGCGCTGCAACAGGTATACGTGCCTTCGGACGAGAAGTTCTCGGGGATCGACGAGATGCTTAACCGGATTCGAGGGATGGTGGATGATGGGAAGTTATTGATCGAGCGGGTGGTCAGGCTGGGGAAGGAGAGGGAGCTGCTCAAGAGCAATGCGGCGAAGGCGAAGAAGCTGGTCGAGGACAGTCGGCATAGCTTGGAGACGTACCAGCAGTAAGGCGTTTCCCTCTACCAAATTGAGAATGGCTAACGCTATTCCAGGCAAGTCGCAGTACTCGAAGACCGACTCGCATCAATCGGCTCTACCGAGTCTCGGTCACTGTGTGTCCCGCAATACAGATTTCGAGTAATACTGAATGTCCTTAGGGAGGAGCTCAACTCCCTCCGTGCCGCTCTGGACGCCGCTACGCTCTCCAAGCGGAACACCGAATCCCAAGTCACATCCCAAGCAGAGGCGTGCGAGCGACTCTCCCACGCGAACGACGATCTCTCCACGCGCGCACTCACCCTCGCAGACGAGGCTGAGCGAGAGAAGCGGGTACTGCAGAAGAGATTGCAGGAAGAGATTGAGGAGCTCAAGAGGAGGGTGGAAGAGGCGCAGGAGGAGGCGGATGAGCAGAGGACGAGGGGACAGGCGCAGAGGATACAGTTGCTCGATGAGGTCGGTCCGGCTCGGCGGAGCTCGTTTGGGCATTGGGCTGATCTAAGCGTTGTGTAGCTCAATTCATTGCAGGCCGAGGTGGGCGATCTGAGGAAGCAGTTGAGATCGGCTCAACGGGGCGGAACCCCGAATCGATGAGGGTCTTTCCGGTGTCCATCTTGTGTGTCATCTTGGGAAACACGGTTTATAATGCTAGTCATATCAGACACGAATGTGCAATGCTCATGCATTGAGATGACTGCGTGTCCGTGTCCTCACATGCTACGGTCATGTCGAGCTCGTCTACAATTGGTCATATGTTGTATGGAAAGGGGATATGGGTTCATGCAGAGTAGTGCGCTCATCTCCTGATTCTCACAAGACCATCCCCTCCTCCTCGGCCGGTATGACGCCGTCGGTTGCCCCCCCTGCGCCGACTGGCCCATCTGATGATACTGGGGGTTGCCATATCCGGATCGTGCCGTCGTCGCTACATGATGCGAATATCCGTCTGGATGCGACTGGATTCCAGGCAACCGCGTTGACGGTATCATCATGTCCGCTGAGTACCTCGATGGGATTGGAAGAGTTGGATTGCCAGACGTAGACATGGCCGTCTGAGTTTCATCAGCTCGGAAGACGCATGGATTTCTGAAGCTGAATCGCAGTGGGGCACAGCACGAGTCACTCACCTTCGCTGCCGGACAAGACGAAGCGATCTCGAGGTGCACCAAAGCCGCTGCGAATGAGGAATCGACTATGAATGTGGCCGGTGAATTTCCGCAGGAAACGAAGGTGTGGCTCTGTGCTCCACAATTGGATCTCCTAAGAACTCGCTAAGCGAGGTATGCGGTACCGTTAGGACCCTTACATCTGGGTTGCAGCTGATGAGTATCCGCTTGCCATCGGCAGACAGCTTCACGCTGGTCAACTCGCAACGCAAGTCCGTGGACCAGCTGGCATACGATCAAACCCTGATCAGCCGATGATTGTTCTGCTTACTCTGTGATCTCCTTATCTGCGAGCCGTACAATCATCAAGGCGTGCTCCATACTGCCATAGCCAAAACCTCGTAGATCGTCGCCAATTGCTCCGGCCGTTGATGCAGTAGCTGTACCTGGCGGCTCTGCGACACGTGCCGACATGCTCGGCTTGAGCTTGTTCTCGATCGGTACACGCTTGAGAGAGGTCGTAATGGCGATGATACGGGAGCCATCAGGTGTGATGATGAAGTCCCCTACTTGAAGGGTATTGAAGGACCATTGTCGGACAACGTTTCCAGCGGGATTCTATCAGACGGTCTCAGTAAAAGACGCCGAATGTATCGCTAGCATACGTAGAACATGAGTTTGCAGTCCATCGACGAGACCAGAAACTCGGAGCCGTCAGGTTTCCATTGGATCGCACTGATTGTGTCCATGTGCTGAGAGGTGCCCATGGTGGTCGGTCTTTGCGAACCAGTCTGAGGGACATGAGCCTTTGAGCAAAGCAGCCTCATCGTCGCTCACTTCGGTGTCCCATATATACAGACTCTTCTGCGCACCCGTCACCAAAGTCTTTCCGCTCGGCGACCATGCCAGCGCCTCCACCGAGTCGCGATGTTCACGTAGATGATGCAGGGGAATGACACTGTACTGCACGCCTCCACCCTCTTTTGGAGTGACCTGTAATGAGTTAGATGGAGATATTGTTGGAAAGAGTCTCGAGCCTTCAGCTGCCATAACACCACTGTCCGGTCTTTCCCCGCACTGGCCAACATCATTCCATCGGGACTCCACTCAATCCTCCACACTTCGTCCGTATGATCCGCTAGGATATGGGTAGTGATGGTTGGGAACTGTCCACTGGCGCATTTGTGATCGGTGTACAACGAAAGGGATTCGCCGTCCTGGTGATACAAGCAAGACAAGGTTTGATGTCGTCGTGCTTGATCAAGAAGCGTCGCAAGACGTCGTTGTGGAACCATGATTTCGGGCGAGATGTATGCTGGTCGCAACGTGAGTTCCCGAACGATCCCATAGTCGCGGGCTCACGTTGTAAGTGCTCCAGTAACCGTCTACGTGATGTTCCGGCTGCACCGTCCCAACCCGCCCTCTCAAACAGATCATCTTTGTCGAGGCTCATCATAAAGCTATGACATTCAGGTCAGCTCCAAACTCCCGACCGCAGGAGCAACTCACCTAGACAGAGTATGCAGGATCTCGGAATCCTTTGTAGCGGGTGCCAATTCAGATCTGAGCGTAGCCAAAGCTTTCTTCTGTTGCCCGACCTCGAGGTATTCGAGGTACTTCTGCTGGGAGATGAGGAACTTTGCTTGCTCCGCAACGGTTCCCTTGCCAGAAGGTATGGCCTTCGTCTTGCCCGATGCTATACTACTGCTCGATGATGCTGGTTCTGATGAGCTAGGGGTGATGTCGATGCCCAGTTGGGGAAGAAGAGCGACTGCCTCGGACCATCGACCACCGAGAATGGCGGCTTGGAAGTCGGCGGCTGGGCGGTTGGAGAGCTGATATCCTGACTCGGCTTCGAGAGTGTCTGCTGATTGACTGTTAAAGGCATGGACATCAGCTCAGATGTGAGACGGGCGTAGGGCTACGTCCGTAATCTCCAGATCTAACAGACTCACCGATACCCTATATCTCTCAACCCCTGTAATACCAATCTCACCACCTCCTCCCGATCCACCGGCATCCTCTTGCCTCCCTTTATTCCCGGTCGCACCTTTCTTCGTCTTGTCCCCTCATCGCCTCCCACGACTCCATCCTCCATTTCCACATCTTCCGCTTCGGGATCAGGTACCAAGTCCGCCAGGTCCTGGTGCTCTGACCAGTCCCGATCATCCTCGTACATCAGCTTGCCCTTGGGCCGGACAGGCTGCACAGAGCTGCTTGCCGAATGCCCCTTGCCTGAAGGTCCCGACCCGGCGCCGTTGGTACTACTCGATCCGTTGGTGGAGGGTATTGGATGGCCCATGTTGGTTGTCATTGGGGTGTGGGAAGTAGTGTTTGAGGGATGATCAGGGTGGGTTGAGCGAACAAAGGACGTCGGCGGGCCGTCCTCCTCCTCACATCCGCTAGCGGTAGACTCCACTGCCGATCGCCGCTGCCTTTGCCTAGATCTGCCTTGGTCCTGAAAGCTATCCTTCTCGTCGGTCGACGAGCGGCGACGAGTGATGCCCCTCTGCATGAAGAAGCGGGTTATGCGCGGGGGTAGGATGGTAACGATGATGAGGAAAAGAAGCGGAACCAGGACGAGGAGTGAATGCCATCAGCTCGACGTCAGACAGGAGTGGAGAATGGTAAAGGATCGCTGTGGAATCAGGGACACACCGGTAAGGAACCTTCGGGTCCGGTGGTCCCTGCTTCGCTCAACCCGGATTCAGTTCTGGTAGTGATTGATCTTGTGTACAGGGGAATGGATGAAGAGGGTGAGATGGGTATAGCTGACGAGTCGACGGGAGAGGGGGAGGACGTGGTGATTGAGGAGGGTGAGCGGCCCTCCAGACCGGTACGATAGGAGATGGAGGCGATGACGTGATGGGTGGTGGTGAGTAGACGCTCGATCAAGAGTCAAATAGACGGAGGAGATTGACTGGCATGGGGTGAGGAGGGGAGGGACCGGGAGAGATTGTGCGATGGGATGAATGACCTTGGGCCAAGAGCTATTGGGGGTTCACTACCTTGCATATTCCCCACCCAGCATCGTCATGCCGATCACTGGGAAATTATTGGTCACCCCCACACAAGCCTGACTACTTTTGCTTCCGTCCCGACCGTGTGCAGAGAGAGCTCTCACGTCCCACAGCCCGGATAGCGGTCTCGCCATTTCCTCCTCTTTTGTGACAGAATGTCACCTCAAGCCCTGGACGAAGACGGCTTCCATTCCATCGCATGGGAAGACGCTCCACCCCGCCCAATCCTCCATGACGTTTCAGCAACATCACCGCTCTCAGAGGACGGTGAAGGCTTCGAGAACATTTCATCATCCTCACCACCGCCTGTCGAGTCTGTCGCGCGGAATCCCACTGCCAAGGACATACGAGGGACGAGGAAGGATGCGACTGGAGAGGTGAATGCTGCAGAATGGGGAGGAAGGTGGATGAGTATCGAGGTGAAAGATCCGGTCAAGGAACATGAGGGGAGCAAGGACACGTTCGTGTCTTACGCGGTCAGGACAAAGGTTGGTCTCTCAGCTGTCTTCCTCGCAGTCGGTTTCGACGCTGTCCATGTACTGTGTATTTGCCATGTCAGGGTTCAGCTGATAGACTGTTGCGCAGACCAATGTTCCGACGTTCCCATCAGCTGGAACTGTCGTCCGCCGTCGATTCCAAGACTTCGTCTTCCTCCGCGAACACCTCGTCAAGAACTTCCCTGCCTGTGTCGTGCCTCCTATCCCCGGCAAACATCGGTTAGGTCAGTCTGTATGCCACGTGTCTTCAAGCGGTTCATGCGGTCAATGCGGGTGCTGACTGCAAACAGAGTATATCAAGGGGGACCGCTTCTCACCCGAATTCGTCGAACGACGGCGATTTGAGTAAGTCGCCGGCAGCCCCCAATCCTTCGAGCCCGGCTGATACCAACGCTAGCTTGCAAAAGTTTGCCGACCGAATCGCACGCCATCCCACGTTACAACGAAGTCAACTCGTCAGCGATTTCCTGCAGAGCACAGAATGGGTGCGCTGTCATTCTTGCCCGTTGAAACACGTCTTAAGGCCTTGCAGACCGTGGCAAAGCATCATCACATATCCAACCCTCCTCCCGACTCCCATACGAGCATGATCGATTCCCTCTCCGACACCTTCATCAACGCCTTCTCCCGCGTGCGAAAGCCTGATCCGAGGTTCATCGACATGGGCGAGGCCCTTGAGCGGTACGAGGAGGGTCTGGGTAGTATCGAGCGACTGGTCGGAAGGGGGAAGAACCGAGTGGACGGTGAGACTGATCATTGGCTGCAAAAGCTACACAAACAGCGAAGGTGGACGAGCTATTGCTGACTCCCGTCCTCGTCCAGACCTCGCGCAGGATTACCAGGACATGGCGGGCGCATATCAAGGACTTGGTTACCTCGAGTCCGGCATTACCGAGCCCCTCAACCGCTTCGCAGAGAAGATGCTGGACTTCTCGGCACTGCTCAGGCATATGGCACGTCATTGCCTCAACCGTTATCACAAACCGCTGACGTCTAGCAGAACCAAAGTACCGTCGAACCCTTCCTCATTCAGTCCCATTCTTTGCTCGCCTACACCAACGCTCACCGTTCCGTCATCAACTTACGCGACCAAAAGCAGCTAGACTTCGAGGAGCTGTCGGCGTACCTCTCTGCCATTGTGTCGGAACGCGATCGCTTGGCAGCCTTGTCATCGGGACATGCAGGAGCACCGGTCGGCTTGAGTACCTACCTCCGAGACCAGGTAGATCGCTTGAGAGGGACGGACGATATCCATACGCGGAGAGAGAGGATGCGGAAGCTCGATGGGCGGATCAAGGAGGTGGGCCGTCTCTTCACTTACCATTTTGAATGGTTATCTGATGGGGTGGGCTAGCTGCAAGAAGCAGTGACGACGGCTCACGAGACCTCGACAGCTTTCTCGGACGAGGTGATGAAGGAGCACAATGTGTTCGAGCTGTCCAAGAAGCAGGAGATGAAGGATTTGCTACAGACATATGCTGATGGCCAGGTCGAGATGCTTCAACGGGTGTGTCAATCCTGAATTCACAGGATCGATCGCTGACTTTCCAAATAACAAGGCTATGGACGATTGGGATTGCATCGTCCCTCTATTGCAGCGGATACGGGTGGATGTGTAGTTTGTAGCTCTGTTGTACATTCATGGACACTTCCTGTATGATTGTCCTTGTCCACAGCCTGACGTGCCAAACAGAGCAATATCCCTGACATCATTTTTCGCCTTGGTCAGCTCGAGACTCAGTCAACAACGGAATGGCAGCGCTGTGCATGTTGTCAACAGAGGCACTTGACGGCAGGTGGCCTGAACCACCTCCAGTCATTGAAATGCATTTGGCCTCGTATAAAATATGGAGGTTGGTTTCTGCCAAGAGAAGAGACCCTGCCACGCCCAGGCTTGATTCCAGGCTGGCGGGGCTGATTCCTATGGCCACTCTGTTAGATCTCGTTTGCGACGAGAACCCATATACCACATACGTAAAGTCGATGGGAGTCCAGGACAGACGATCCACTGAACGGCATAATCACAATGGCTCCATTCTCCCCTCTACCGCCCTCCCGAGTCCCCACCTCACCTTCTTCAAGAACAACCTACCACCCACGACCTTACTCCCACCTCTTCGGCCGAACGCTCCCTCCTCGACGCCCTAAGCGAATCTCCCTCAATCATCTTATCGAGCACTACACCTGGGCAATAGGCCTCGCACTAGTCTCTCTCGCCATGATCGCATGGATAGCCTTCTTCCCCGCTGACGACAAGTCGACCGCGGTAGAGTTTGCCTCACTATTGCCGTATGACGATGTCGCGCAACGGCCTGTCATTTTGCATGATACGGGATCGAATCGTGAACGTCAGCGACGAGGACCAAAGAGGATGGAGCATGATCGGGTGGTCTATGTTCGGGAGGAAGATCTGCCCGCTCTCTTGCCTGCGACTTCACTTTCCGCCACCCATGCGCCATCACCACCAACAGTACTGAACCCCGGACCGTCGCCGTCGACTACGACAATCTCCTCGGTCGCAGTCGCTCCCAGCACTACCATGACCACCGTTGCCCCCACGACTACCACCACCACCAACACTGCCGTTCCCGGTCCCATGCAAGCGCATGAAAGCTTCCGCCGAGCGACCGGGGATATCCAAGCACGCCGGAGAAGCGGACCATGAGGAACGACCGCACGACCAGAGCACGGACGACCAGAATTCCGAGCGTGAGAGCCAGTGAGATGATGCATGTGAGTGTGAAATGCGAGAGACCTATAACCATGCAGACGTGGCGATGAGAGTTGGGAAAAATGGTTATGCGGTGTGAATGTTGGTGATGGCGACGCAAGGCATCGCGGTGATCATTGGGTTTCGATGATCATGATTTCCCCGTTGGGCGGAGGCACCCCAGCAGCAGCCTGCTGGACCTGTTAGCGAACTGTGTTGTTGCAAAGGCGCCGAGACTCACCCAAGCCTCTGGCCGCACCCTCCATTGACTGTCCTTGGCCTTTCCTTGACGCGAAGCGACCTCTTTGATCTTCGCCTCGATCGCTGCTTTCGATGTGACGACATCGAAGTGTGCTTTGAGCTGCGAGACGAGGTCGGTCCGGATTTTCGTGTTGCCCTCGATCAGGCGCAAGAGTTCAGGCATGTGGGAAGGCGGAAAGGCCACCTTCGGTCCGCTCGGGCGAGGCTTTGAAGGAGCTGAGGCGAGCCCATTGGGCAGTACGGATGGTGCTACCGGAGTTGCAGTGTCTTCGTCCACGGCAGCAAGAGGCATGTCGGCCTCTAAATCGTTGAGGGCTTCGGTAGACAGGAGACAGCGGACACCAAGTTTGCTCCCGATGATTGCGGTCGAGAAGCTCGCCTTCAGGCGCTGCACCGGGTCCAGCGAGACATAGGTGAACGGATCGATAGAGTCTGGCGTCACTGCGGAATCTCTCAAAAAGCAATCGGGCACGCAGAAGCCTTCACTGACCGTTGAGGACCTGGAGTCTGAACCCCTCCATCCCTTCAGCGCCATCGCCGATCCTCTTCTCCCACATCGGTCCTTTGCAGTACGGCGTGACCTTCATCACCCTCTTCGGCAACTCCCTGGTCTTCTTTACTACCTTCATGGGCAGTCTGCCCTGTTCCATCACCGGCGGCGCCACTGCCGAGGGTACAATCGCGTCCCCGTCCCCCTCCGGAGGTACATACGGAACGTCCTCGACGTCGTCCAGCCAGTCGTCAAACTCGCCCTCCGATTCGTCCTCTCCCTCTTCCTCATCCTGTCCCGCAAGCTCGTCAAAGTCGTCCACATCATCCCCACCTTCGTCATCTTGCCAGTCATCCCCTGAGTCGTAGGAGTATTCCAGGGTTGGATCTTGCGCAAATGGTGTACGAGGACCGACCGCGACCGACTTCTTGGTGAAGGTTCCACTGTAAGGTGGACGGACCTGCAGGTCGAAAGCTAGCGTCTTCCACGGGAATTTGTGACGATTTTTGAGCTGATTCAGGACTTTGCGGGGATCAAGGGCGTCCTGATGAGCGTTCCAGACATCTAGGACGGTACCGTACGGTGACGCGGTCTTGAAACCGTTTGGCACCTGTTTCGGGGGGGGTTTGAGACGAAGGCCGTGCTTCCGCAGGTGGTCATCGAGGAAATCTATAATCACTTCAGGATATTTTCGTGCTGACCTTCCGCCGCGACGAACCTGGCCCCTTCCAAGCGCCAACGACCGATGCTCGCTTTCCGCCCCACCGCTCGAGATCTTGCTCTGGTTCATCGTGGGACTTCTCGCCATCCTCCTTGCCCTTCGACCTCCTCCTCGGCCTGACCCATCGATGGATCTCTGCCCATTCAACGTTTGCCCTTCGGGGCACCGGCTTGAAAGCCTTGTAGAAATCGCTCGCAACGGGACTGGTATTGCTGACTTTCGGAGCTGGAAACCCGGTCAGATATCTGCGTCGAGGTTTGTGACAGCACGTACTGGATGGACCAGCCGGGCTTGCCCTGCTGACGACGGGAGCCAAGGCGACCACAGGCTTCGCCTTGAAGAACGAGCTCATGGTTTGAGCTTGCTTGGCCATGAGAGCTTTCTTTCTCTCCTCTTCCCTCTCTTTGACGCTGACAGATTACTCATCAGCTCGGATCAAATTAGCTCGTTGACCAATACTCACGTTTTCTCTTCAGCTCGCACGGCCCTCTTCGCTTCTCTCTCTTCCTTCCGCAGACGAGATGCCCCCTCCTGCACGACTTGATCAATTCCGACCTCGGGCCTTCAATGCTCACCTCTTCTGGCGTCATCTTCCCCTTCCTCACTGGCGACGCACTTCGCCTCGACTCGGTAGTATTGGCCGTTCCTTCCCTGCTTTTTCGTTGAACCTCGACCTTCGGTGAATCCTGGCCATCATCAGTTGTAGCGGTTTGAGATCGAGCGATCAGCATACTCTGACAAGCTCCTTGGTCACCTTCTCCTTCTCATCCCCTTTTTCGCCCTGAAGCAGTTCCAGCTTCTCCACGTCGTCCATCGCGTCGAGCAATCTCAAACACTCTGCTCGGGCTCGTTCTCGTTCAACCTTCCGTGTCCTGTACACCGCACACTGCTCAGCCGAGAAGTAATTTTCTGGATCTCTCGCCTCCCAGCACCGCAACTGAAGACCTGCAGGAAGCTTGGCTGCTGAAGAAGAGCTGGAGAGCGGGAAATCCCCAGGGAGGAAGCCGTGGTCCTGGATGGCGAAGAGTCTGGGGATGAGATTTGAAATGATTCCGTTAGGTAGGATGTCTGGCTGAGTGTCAGCTGCGAGGCGACTGAAGTCACAGTGGGAAGATCCCTTTATCACCATCCCCAGACACCTTCAGGGTAGACTTCAGATGCTTGACGAACAAAGCTTCCGTTCTTGCCATCCTGATTCTCCATGTCAAGTTGACCAGTCACTATTTATCAGCGGGGAGCTCACGACTCATGCCCTGCGATGACGATCACACCACAGTGCACGTTCGGGATATCGGTGACCTTAGTTCCAGCCTCCTCAGCGTCTAGCAAGAATGTCTGAAAGTTGAGTAGATCTATGCGTCTTCTGTCAGAAGTCGGTTGTAGCAGCACTCTCACACGGAGACTGACCTCTCCGGGAGAGAGCAGACTTGGGCAAAGATTCCTGCTTGAAAACGAGTTTCCGGCCTTTGAACGCAACAAGCGGAGCTAAGCCCGTATAAGGACATAATAGTGTTGTGGCGAGGAGCTCACCATCCAGCTTAGGCTTCTTCTCTTGACTACCGCTGAGCTCCAGCGTGCTCTTCACTGTGATGCAGTCTACATCATCAAATAAGGAAGCACGTTGTCTCGTCAGTATTGCGTTCTGCAGCTCGGGTCTGGAGCGAAGCCGCCAGCTCACCATCCTCCGGAATCTTCCTCTTCAACCCTGGACTTATATTCTCCACCGTTGTATTCTGGCCCATCGGCTCGGTAGGCCGGAGCAGCTCCATCTTTCCCTCGTGGCACCCCCGATCAAGAGAGTGACAGAAGTAGACGATGATTACTTTTGAGTCGAGACGAGATTCAGACGTGCTCCTCCCAAACTAAAAATTAGGTCACACGTGGACAGTACGCGTCCAACGACCGTTTGCTGATAATCTTGGCAAGGAAGGACTCTTCATGTTCAGTCGATAATAGGACGCCAGGGCTCCCGATGCCGTCGCCATGTCAAGAGCCCCTTCGACGTTCCCCTCGTCAGCTCCGACGCCCGCACCTTCTTCACCTCCGGCCTCCGAATCCTATCTCTCCGAACTCGATGACACCGCACCCAGTCTTATCGAGACATCGGCTGACTTCGCTTGGGATGCACGGCATGTGGACCCGACGGCATTGAATATTGTCTCTTGGAAGCTGGATGTGAATGCTCGAGCTGCGGATGGTGTGGATAAGCGGGGCTTCAACGGTGAGTCCAGCAAGCCCGATCTCTATCAACAGCTCACTTTGTCAAAGCAATCTCCACCGTCCTGAACCATCCAACAAAGAGAGCCAACCCCTTGCGCCCTTCCCGGAAACCTCTTCCTCCCCTATCACAGCCTCCCCCGGTCCTGCCAAAACCCCCTCCACCTTCGCATTACGATGCGTATCTCAAATCGATCACCCCGCTCTACGAAGGCTTCGTCCCGGCCCAGGCGTCCTCCTCCACATCCGCTACCTCAATCAGCTTCGATATCCGATCTCCCGGACCAAGCAAGCCGGATCTACCACCTCTTGACTCCGTTCCCGATTCCTTTTTCGAATCCAATTTCGACCTTGCGAATCCCACAACATGGGCTGAATTGGTCGACGAAGATGGCATGCGTCAGGATTCCCTTTTGACATACCTCGACACTCTCGAGCGGCATCTCGTCCACGAGATCACCCTTCGCTCCACCTCCTTCTTTTCGGCTCTATCCATCCTCCAGGACCTCCACTCCGAATCTGCATCATGCCTTTCCCGGATATCAGACCTGCAAGGATCTCTGAAGGAAGTGGGCATGAAGCAAGCGGAGCGAGGACTGGAGGTGATTGCCGCGCAGGAGAATTTGAGGGTATTAAGGGTCACGGAGACGGGACTGCAGACGGTGGGCCAGTTGGAAATTTTGATTCGGGTCACGAGGAGCTTGGTCGAGGCAGGGGATTGGGCGGGCGGACTGGTTTGCTTGGGTGACGTCGTTCGGTGGTGGGAGAAGTACGGCTTGCACGACGATCAAGAGGTCATCGTCAATGGGGATGCAGAACCTCCACCAACCCCATCAACTTCTACCCTCCCCCTGGGGACACTACCCGCTTTATCGCAACTCCCATTCGCATTGTCCGACCTCACTGCCAGCATCGCCTCGCAACTAGACGCTGCTCTCACCTCCCTACTACTCTCGGTCCTTGCACGAGCGGATTTGGCGAAAGAATCATATCGACCAGGATTCCGGGAATCTGTCGAGCCTATGTTGACGGGTTTGGTACGGTGTGCGAAGACGGATGGGATCGAGGAGGTCTGGCGGGATATAGTAACGACCAGCGTCCGGGAGGCATCTCGGCAAGTAAGTGGGCGCGATCAATGCTCCGTGCAGAAGTATACTGGATACTGATCAGGTTTTTAGCACCTTCCTGTCGGGCATACAGAGGACGATGGAGAGGACGATGGAAGACCGCCAGAAGCAAGGGGGTGAGTCACTCGGCATTTCGCGATCGAGCCATACTGACTGTAGACGTAGTGCTAATCTGGCTCAATCACTTCAAGCGATGGACCACTCTCGTTTCCTTCTAATATCGACTCAGATGTATGGATCCATGCTGAGCCGATTGCACCTGGCTCAGCAGATTGGGACGGAGCTGGCGGAGACCATGCAAGGCATGGGGTGCGACCTTCTCATGCACTCTGCTTATCTTGACACCAGCTGATAGCTTATCTCCAGATCACTCACACCTCTCAATATTGTATCCTTCGTACCGGAGTCATCCCTCCCATCCTCTGCCAAAGCCAATGTCATCCCTACCATCGATCTTGCCGATGTCCTCTCCTCAGCATGCGAGCTCGCCAATGCTCGTGCGTCAAAGATCCTCGCCGTCAGGTCGGAGCAGCATGCCGCGCTGTCCCTCACCGAGTTTGTCGAAGTCTTTAAGGAGAATTGGGAATTCGTCGTAGCGACGGAGACGCTGGCGAAGCGGATGATCGTCTCGCTGAGAGGGGTGACCGCTTCACAAGTGAGTCATGTACATACTGAGCAGAATTGCTGCTAACGGCATATCAGGCCCGGGCTTTCCTCGTTTCCTACCACGCGATCCGCCTAACCAAGTCCGCCAGACTCGTCGAGGAGGAGCAATGGACCCAGATCGACATCTCCCGGTCAATACAACATACCGTCAACCTCCTTATCGATTCTGCCGTAGCAGATCCACCTGAATGCGCAATTCCACCTCCACCATCGCCGCATACCAACGGCGACGCAGAAGAACCCGCTAAAGTACTGAAGGTTGAAGAAAAGACGTTCTACCTGGTGAAAGCCACCGCGGAATCGCTTGGCCTCCTTAGAGACTATTTGAGCATTGTCATCAACCTGGAGCTGGTGGTCACGGATGTGATGTCAAGAATCATCGAGTTTCTCAAGGTGCGGGTTCTTCCTCATCGAGTAAGATGTTTGCTGATGGACCACAGTCTTTCAATTCAAGGACCTGCCAGGTGGTCCTTGGGGCCGGGGCGATGCGATCTGCCGGACTCAAGAACATCACTGCAAAGCATCTTGGTAGGTCATCTCCTCGTCCGACACCCGGAATCCTCATCTGTGCCATCAGCTCTTGCATCGCAATCTCTATCAGTCATCGTCTCGCTCATCCCCTACATCCGGGAGTTTATCCGGCGTCATCTCAACCTGAAGCAGGCGGTGATGCTGACGGAATTCGACAAGCTTAAGCGGGTTAGTCGAGTCGCCCTCTCTCTCAGCCGTGTCCTCGGCTTGCTCTTGTGGTGATTGGCTGACGCCGTCTATACAGGATTATCAAGAACACCAGAATGAGATCCATGCAAAACTGGTCGCGATCATGTCGGACCGCTTGGCAGTGCACTGCGCGTCTCTGAGGGTCAGTTTAGCGATCTCGCGAGCTGGCGACAAGCAGTTGATGATCATCCTTGCTGTCTAGGAGATCGACTGGGAAGCCGATACCGATAAGGACGGCCCGAGGTCGTATGCCGAGATGCTGGTCAAGGAGACAGCCACCCTGCATAAGGTGCTGTCCAAGTATCTAGCCCAGCAAACGGTTGAGGTGAGCTTCTGTCTCTACAGCTGGATGAGAAGCTGAGACGGAGTAGGCCGTGCTCTCGGAGGTCCTTGCAGCAATCGTGCATCGATTATCAGAGGAGTACACCAAGATTGAGCTCAAAACGGATGACGCGAAGAAGCGGTCAGATGTGTCAACTCTGTCCGAGTCATCATGCTGACATCAAGTGGGACAGGATGACCCAAGACGTTGCCTTCATCTCCTCCCGGCTATCTACTCTATCCGAATCCGGCAAGAACGTAGCATCCCTCGAAACGCTGGTCAAGGACAAGCCGACACCACGAAGACCGATGGGGCAGACGATGGCGGGGTTGCTTAGAAAGGCAAGTGCAGCGACATCGCCTAAGACGACCGAGCAAGGCCCAAAGGAGGAGGCGAAGCGTCCCAATGGGGACGTCCCGCTTGACGAGGATGAGGATGGCGTCGGGATGGTGGAGGAGCCATCACCGATCGAGAGAGCTCAGGCCGGGGCAGCACGTACAATTCAGAGTCACGCCACCGAGGAAGCGACGGCTGACGGCCATGGCAACTTGGCTGTAAGCAATAGAAACACGGAGTCGGTGGGGAATGCTCCGAACTCGCTTGACGAAAACTCGGTATCCGTGCCGACTATGGGATCCCCGCTCAAAGATGATCTCATCCCGCCCCAGCCCGATCCCGTCGCGCCCAACGATGAGCTCCTTCTGCCTGCTTCACCAATCGCGGATCCACCAGCACCTCCCGCCAAGAATGGGGGAGCAGATGAAGGGAAGGATACCCCGCTTCCTGTTATACCAACAGGTGCGGTCGAGGATACACCTCTTCCCGCAATACCGGAGAAGGACGATGCCTAGACTACATAATCATATTCGCATGCATAGGGCCATTTTGTTCTGGTTTCCGGAAGTGTATAAGAGCGAAAATTGAGAAGGCGTTGACCAGTAGGAGAAAGATATGCACAATTCAGCCTTGGATTGGTGTGACCAGCTTCGGATTCTACGAAGGGGAGGATGGTCGACCATTTCAGCTCCGTGGCGTCCCTCATTTATGAGACCCTTCGGGACTTATGGGATATTCCCGTGCCCACCACGCAGCCGCATCATCTGGCCTTCCCGCCGCCTCACAAGCTGGTTGCACCACTCTCTCCAGATCTCTCCGTGAATCGCTGAACCGATGTCCACGCATACCGCGTTACCCAACTGTTGATCTTGCTGTAGGCAGAGCAGAGGAAGTGAGCTTGTTTGATTCCTCTCGGTCGATGGAGGGCTGACCTCGGTTGGGTTGGCGTTCCTGCAAGCTTGTAGCTGTCAGGTAACCCCTGTGCTCGCTTGCGTTCTGCGATGGAGAACGTGCGGCGTTGCTGAAATCTTCAGTGGTGCGCACGGGCTATCGATAGAAAGCTTACAGTAGGTTGGATCCCGCCATTTGCCTTACCACCGGGTCTCGAGCTCGTCATGAGCGTATAAAACACACCTTCCAGGTTTGCTCGACGCTTTGCGCCTTCCGATCAACTATCAGAAACTCTCCGATGATTAAGCGTAAGGAAATACCATGTACCGAGCCCCCAGACGCCCCGGCGTAAGGCTCAGCGAACGCCTGTGCGATACTGCTGTCCGTCAATCAACCGCTCCTCGAAATAATAGATATCTGACATCTCCAATTCCCCTGGCGTACTGGTAGGGGTGTAGTGATCATCGACATCATTCCAAGACCCTCGTCTCGCCCGTTGGTAATCGCTCCGAGGGGCACTGCGGTGAGCGGCAGGTTTGACAAAGCCGACTCGAGGTCCAGCACCGCCTTTACGACTGGCAAGGAAGGTGGGCACTCCTTGTCGAAATTCAAGCCTATGTCTCGTTAGCCGGCCCTTGCTAATGGGGAGGGGGAACCAACCCTTGGTACCCGAAGGCTCGAGGTCAGGGCTCGTCAGTGTCGACTGCCGCCATACGAGATGACTAACATGGCAGATCGGAGATGGCATCATCAATGGTTACAGCCGGCAGCGGACCGGTCCCAACGGTACCTCGACCGATGTAGAAACCATCATGGCCGGTGTTCTCCTCCAGGGCAAATCTCGTTGCGGGCGCCTCAGGATCGGCGTGCGTTGGAAGAGGAAGGGTGGGCAAAGGAACGTGCAGACGAGCCGCTAGATTGAAGAAGCGAATGCGGCTCTGAGGGCTGCCGTACGCTCGGGAGTTTAGCAGTGCGACACGCACCTGGAAACTGTATTCATCAGCGAGAGATCTAGCGTAAAGGTCCTCACTCGAGCTCTAGGAGTCGCTTGATAGCAGCTATGGCAAAGTTTCGCACACTGTTGTTGTCTACTTCATCCCCAGCGGGCGCGATCGATGCGATGAGGTCATCCCAATTCCGCTTCAAGCCTGGAACGTTCTCAATAACGAGGTAGTCGCTTTAAAGTCGTTTGAGCTCATCCAGAGCGGTCCAGAGCTCGTCTATCCGCACATCATCGGGTTTTGGGTTGGAGTTTGCGCCGGTGAAGGCTTGACTGAACGGAATCAAGCCTTTGACGGAAATGCTGTCATTTCACTTACCAAGGCGGGCCTGCAGTAAGGACAGCGATTGATCCGGGCTCGGGCAAGTTCGGTAACCTGACTCGATGCTGAACGGGAGTATCCCGGTCCCCATCTATCGAAGACATCGTCGACGAGCTGACCGTTCGAGATTCGGTTCGCTCGGTCGTGGGGTTCGCGCACATTGCTGCAATAGACGGTCAAGTCTGGATGATTCTTCTCTTCCTGTGATGTGTCAGAGGAAAGCCATGCAGTAACAATCAGCTGACTCAAGGGGTCTGACAAGCCACTGGACTGATGTCGACTGCGGCGCGGACCGCTAAGTGATCTTGAGCTCCAACGACGGAACCTCCTCCGCCAGAGTATAGGTCCATGGCCGAAAGTTTCGTGGCCGGGCCAAAATGTTGGCGAGCGGTCTGCGTGGAATCCTTCGAGCATTTGCGGCACTTCGGTAAGGGCTCCACCAATCGGGACCAGATTCTTCGCACTCCGTGGCGAGGCTTTTGGCCATCGCTTGGTATAGTCAAGAGCGTCCCGCCGTTCGAGATCCACAGAATCCGCACTTGTACCGTCAGATTGATGGTTTGCCCATGATTCGGTCTGCCGGAAAGGTTCCGCACGAATCGGCCACAAATAGGCGTTTCTGAGGATCGTTGTGAGCGCGGACGGCCGAATACCAGCTGGAGCCTTACCGAAGGTATGTAGCCCGCCCTAGTCCCTGCCACGTCCGAAGGTCTGCCGAATAGCCTGACTTTGAACTTCAGACCAGACAAAGGACCGGCTCCGTCGGGTCCAGCCGAGAAAGAGATCAGTTGACCGATGATCCAAGGGACTCCTGACACCTGAGAGTCGATATAGACAGGGTCATGTTCGTATTACGTATCATCGCCTATATCGTAGCCTCCATCTCGAAACTGAAAGTGGGAGCGGCGAATGAGAATCGCCTTGCTATAGCAGGAGTCGCATTGAACTTCTCCTGTTTCGCTGATCGGATTTCGGATTGTGAAGGGAGATGCCTCGTAAACAAATCTTCAGTCCTCAGCTCCGATCCCACAACTGGTATTTTCGGAGCTCACCTCGCGAACTGCTTCGTCACGATGTCGCTCATGTGCTGGTTGACACCGACAAGAGTGAAGTCCGGCTTCTCTCGTATCCGAGACATCGGAACGGTCGAGCACTGGCAGTGTTCGAGGAATAGCTCGCCCGTCTGCCTGATCCCGGATTGTCGCAGCCAGTGAACGTGTACTCGAAACTTACCGGGTATATGTAAATGTTGGTCGGCATGCGGGAATGTGATTTGGGTGATCTCACGAATCACCCCCTTCCTGCGCCATGCATGAGCGCCAATTCAACAGAGGGACATACTCTGCTCTTCCGGCTCTCTTGCTGCTCTCGACGAGTGTTGCGTCACCGATCTACACTCGGATTAAGCCTGATGAGCAAGATCCAGGAGTAAGAGAAGTGACGCTATAGAGATTCCCATTCGAGCGGAAACAGCTCCAATACTTCTTCTGGCACTTTTGCTTAAGATCGCCCTCCTCCTACCATGCTTCTTTCACTATCCGCAGAGGCACATCATTTCCCGAGCCCCACTTCACGCGCATTCCGCGATTCGCCATTGTACTGGTGACTTCGCTATCGCGCAACGAGGGGATCGGGCAGCTGTGATGCTGTCGTCCATTGAGACACAGCCGCTGTGCGGAGCGGTAGTCTTATCGGGACTTCAGGCTGGTAACTTTTCATTTCATAAGGCCTGGAGCCCATGATATGAAGCTGGCGAAACAGCGTAGATCGCATGATTTTCCGACGATGTTCATGTACTGCTTTAGATCGTTCGTCGTTCTCGGCTGGGAGATTGCGCAGAGCAGTCCAGATAATATCTCGGCTGTATGCTCTGAAGCATCTAAGCACTCGGGGATCCTGTTGGTACATTTGATGAGCGCCGGATTTAAGGTAAAGAGAGAGGACTCACGTGTTGGGCCAAGTCGTCAGATAGCATTCTCGACCCGAGTCACTATCTTCCAGCATAGATCCGCTTTGGACTCGGTCTTGTTCCGTAGGCGACGGATGAACACGTCGAGACTGACGTCCGAGTCTTCAAGGACCTCTTTGCAAAGCAAAGCTGTGATCTGGTAAAGCACCCAACTCAAGTGGAACGTGTCGGCGTATAAGGTACTGGGTGCGCCAAGGATATACCGACGATGAGCTGTCGCGATTATCAATGAACTGCTCATCGTCAGACTTAGTGATATTGCCGCATAGACATACCACTTGAAACTCCTATCAGCGCTGACTCGGCAATCTGTAACCCGCACAACTACTGGGTCTTCCTCGGTCCTATCCTGGGCGACATTCCCATGTATGAGGATATCGCGCTTCAGCTTATCACGCCGATCTGCGGCTTCTTCCCTGAGATCGGCGGGAACGGTCATAGGAGGATCAAAGACAGTGACAAGGACGAGAGGGGTTGGACGTTGATCGGAGGCTGGTTGTACGGACCGCCGAGGACTGTGATACATAACAAAGTCATTCAGTACGGATAAGGGATCGGAAGGTGTTCGAGAGCGCGTTTCTTTTTCCAGCTGGAACCGCATAAGATGTACGAACTTGAGGCGGTGGTCCGTGCGTTTCAATGCTGGGTATTAAAATCGAGATTGGGGGACGTACGAAGATCATCAAACCCGGCGGGATGAAGCTTCTCCACAGCTGCTTTCTTCTTAATTTTCCGCTCTGCTTCTGTGCGCTCCTTGTCTCCGTAGGCGATGTCTCGGCATCTTTTCGCCCTTCCCAAGTACTCTGATCCACCGTCCTGCATGCCGTCGGCCAAAATTCTTCATCCGCCAGTCCTTTCTTTGTATTACTTGAGTCTGACATCTGACACCTCCAGGGTGCTAGCTCTCATCGCGAGCGCCAGCTCATCATCCTCCTGACTTTCGGACCGTACTCGTTGGGTCGACCTCGCAGGTTTCTGACCTGACGGACTTCTCATCATCGATCGGGTATGTGGACCTAGATTATGTGCGGGACAAGGGTTCTTGACCGAAGAAGATCGAGGCTTCCATTGCGAGATTGATGTAAAAATAATGCACACCTCTCGAAGATATGAACGGGTCACGGTGAGTAGGGACAAAAGCATCAGCAGAAGTCTGCATGCATCCGGCGTCGATCTGGCTTTTGGGTCTGTTCGCATGGATCCCCACCCCAAATCAATGGACAGGAGCTGAGCGGAGATCAGCAGATGTCCGGTCTGGATTCCGGCTCCGGAACACCTCGCATAAGCTGTTTCCATACTCGCAAGCGAATCCGGCCTGATGATATGGCCTCCGTCAAGATCTTCAGCTTGGTCGTCAAGGTAGATCCTTCCGTTCAAGCTCTTGATGGAAGAGTTGACCGAACCCGTTCTCCTTTCCTACGTATCGATTCGACATCTTATTGATGAACCCCCTCTCCACGCAATACCGCTTGTATGGATAGACCCTTGCCAAGCCAATAGCGAACACCATCAAGGCTCAGGCTACGCAGTAAGTCCGTTCCTCCAAAGCAGCTGTTTACCGGCTGACCGTTTTTGAGACATGATACCTTCCGTTCCTTCTGCATTGGGCTCGCACAGGTCAGCTTTCATCTTGAGATAGCCAAAGGAAGTTCCGCCTGACGAGTTGTATCTTTCTTCGCATAGAGGATGCACCGCACCGAAGCCCGTCTACGAATGGGTCTCCTAAACGAAGAAGCGAAAAACATCAAGCCACTCCACGATACCCGGTACGCCTCCTTCTGGGCCCCGTTTTCGTCCCCTGACCTGATAACCAGGGCCGTCCAGAATGGTGCGACCACTTTAGCAGAGACGTTCCTCTTCGTCGTTGGAGCCGGTCTCGTCCTGGGCGAGAGCTATCGTTCCTCGAGGAAAGAGGGGAAACGGCGAGATGAGGTGCAGGATCGGCTGGAGGGGCTGGAAGGGGAGATGAAAGGGATCCGAGGGTTGTTGGAGGGTGGTGGGACTTGGGAGAGTGGGTTACGAGATATCCGGGAGCAGTGGGTCTACGCTGCAATAGCACGGGAGAGGCCGGACAACTGATGCACGCGTCGATAGGAATGCGAATCTCGAGAGGGTGCTGACCGCGGTGGTCGAGAATGGGTTGAGGTCAGGGCGGCTGGCTTTAGGACATCAGGATGGAGTTGGAGAGGTGATACCGCTACTTCAAGCTAGTAAGCTGAAGAGGAATGCGACAAGCCGGGAAGGAGGACTAGGCGGAGAAGGTCGGATACCAGTCGCTGAGCACTCAGGCGAGTTAGTGCGACCTTGATTCTGCGTGCATCGTACTCCTTAACGGCAAGCTCTGCCGAAGCTTCCGGCGGAACATTTCTCAGTCTTGTTTGCATCCGGTTTTGAGTTTTTGAGTTTTCGTATTCCCAGGTCCATGTATCTCTCTCATCACACTGGTAGCCAACCTGCCTAGTGGACAGTTTACCATTGCGGAGGACAGTTTACCATTGCGGAGACTCTGGGCACTGAGTGAGGAGTGTCTATGCATAGGATCATAGGATTCGACCAGTCAAGACGCCACCGTTTCCGGACGCGTGGGAAGCCGGAAGCGGATTTGCGAGCTGCCACATGTGCTCGGGGAATCTTTATGCCCGATTCGTGGATTCGAGTGTATCAGAATCGAAACGGGTATCCCTTCCTCCTCGTCTCTACCTTGCAATCGTCCTTGTCTTCCGCAGCTGCTCAATTGGTGGAACATAAGACTCCGGCCGCAAGGGATCGGAAGCTGTACAAGCAGGAGTCGAGAGCGCTGGCGATTATTGGACTTGGGAATAGCCCATCGTTGAGGGAATCATAGGGTTCTTTGAAGGTACGCGTTCATACATCCGGCTACATAACGATTACGCTCCTCGAAGCGGTGAGTTTGTATTTCTTAACCCTAGCTTAAGTGTTGTAGCTGATATGATCAAGGCTTACTCCACAACACCTTCCCGTCATCATCCAACGCGCAGCCCACGCCCTCGTTGGCCCATCGACCATCCCACCACATCATTGCCTTTAGACTCGTTTCATCAAACTTCTCCAGCCATATCTTATCCAACCAACTATATAGATCGCTGCCTGCTCTCCTCTCCGCTCGCACACTCTAGATCACGATGGCGGACTTCGTCAAGCTTTCTATCTTTGGAACGGTACGTCTTGGTATCCGGTCTGATGGCATCCCTGCCCTCCCTCTCCACCTTTTCTCAGTATTGGCGAGCTTGCGGCTGACACCCATCGCGTATAGGTCTTCGAGGTGACCACTCGATATGTTGACTTACAACCTGTGGGAATGGGTGCTTTCGGGCTTGTGTGGTCAGTCATGCGCAAATGTGCGTTCACTATACTGACAGATTTGCTTTCCTCTTCCTTGCGCCTGCACCACATGTCTCTGCCATACCCTGTTATCAACCTGGTCACCAACTAACCCATCTCCACTACAGCTCCGCAAAGGACCAGCTGTCTGGCACATCAGTCGCCATCAAGAAAATTATGAAGCCCTTCTCCACTCCCGTCCTGAGCAAGAGGACGTATCGAGAGCTCAAGCTGCTCAAACACCTCAGGCACGAGAATGTGCGCTGACTCACCGTCCAAATGTGCTCCCCAGCTGATGGCGTTGCTAGATCATCTCGTTGAGCGACATCTTCATTTCCCCTCTCGAGGACATGTGAGTCATTTTCAATCCCAAAAGGGTAGTATGTGCTGAGGTCGGCACAATAGCTACTTCGTCACCGAGCTCCTCGGAACCGATCTTCACCGCCTGCTCACCTCTCGACCACTCGAGAAGCAGTTCATCCAATATTTCCTCTACCAGATACTTCGCGGTCTAAAATACGTCCACTCGGCAGGAGTCGTCCACCGGGACTTGAAGCCCTCAAATATCCTGGTGAACGAGAACTGTGACTTGAAAGTACGTCCAGTTGGCCATAGCTGACGGCAGCGGCAGCTAATGAATCGCCTAGATCTGTGACTTCGGCTTGGCGCGTATTCAAGATCCCCAGATGACTGGATATGTGTCGACACGGTACTACCGAGCGCCCGAGATCATGTTGACATGGCAGAAATACGATGTTGCTGGTGTGTCCATTAGTTAACGGGATCTGGGAAGTCGCTGACCATGGATCGCAGTGGACATCTGGAGCACGGGGTGTATCTTCGCTGAGATGCTGGAGGGGAAGCCGCTGTTCCCGGGGAAAGACCGTAAGTCGATCATTAGCCTTGAAAATATCGCCTTATTCATGCTGCGCAGACGTCAATCAGTTCTCTATCATCACCGAATTACTCGGCACTCCTCCGGACGACGTCATACAGACCATTGCCAGCGAGAACGTGAGCATGTCATGCCTGATCCTGACCTGTAAGCTCATGTGCTTGTAGACACTGCGCTTCGTCCAGAGCCTGCCGAAGCGAGAAAAGATTCCCTTCACCACCAAATTCCCCAACGCGGATCCACTCTGTCAGTCTTATTCGATCCCTTATCATCCATGCTGATGCTGTTCAGCTCTCGACCTTCTAGAGAAGATGCTCGTCTTCGACCCGCGGACGCGAATCTCCGCAGCCGATGCTCTCTCGCATGAATACCTCGCGCCTTACCATGACCCGACCGACGAGCCCTCTGCTTCCGAGGTGTTCGACTGGAGTTTCAATGACGCGGATCTGCCTGTGGACACGTGGAAGGTCATGATGTACAGCGAGATCTTAGGTCAGTCATTGTTGTCACAAGTATCATGGGGCCGCAAGCTGATCCTACGCAGACTTCCACAACCTCGGCGACATCTCTCAAAACGAGGCAGAAGGACCGATCACAGGCGAGGTCCCGCCATTGCCAGCGTCTTGATTTGAATTTGGGCATTCGTGGCTGTGTTTTCTCGTATCTTCAGTTAGCTGTCTACCACCTCCCGGTTTTCTTCATTGGTGCCTCACTGCTGTCTAGACCGCTCCTTGTTCCTAGCCCAGCCACGCGACCTCGTCGATCGTCTATAAATACATGCAAAGGGTCAAGAGAAAGTTGGGCGAGTGGCGAGAGGTTACGACAGAGTCAGGTTGCTGTACCGCATTTGCTAGGTTTGGCATGGACATTTGAAACCATCGACATCATCGCATCTCGATGTCCATCTCTGCAACCACCCGACGTTCTACCTCGGCTTGAAGCACGTTGACTTCTTCGTTCGATAATGATCTGTGCTTACAATCAGCTAAACAGTACCCAGGCACCCTTAGACTAACACACCGATCCATACTCCGGTAGTTCAGGCGATAGCACTTGCTCCTCCGCCCCATCTTGGGGTGGACAAAATCGTCAATCTGACCGAACCTCCACATCAGCAGAGACTCAACACTGAGTGAACAGACGAACCATGACCACGTTTTCGACCAAATCCCCAGCGACATCCCTAACGATCTCACAATAATCATTCTCATGCCAAGTCTTCACTCCGGATTTTCCCGATTGATCAGCCCGAGGGAGCCAGAACGACATATCCCGTAAACACGGTGGGTATTTCGAGTACAGCATGAACGGTGTGATTTTCCCGGGGGTGAATTGGGTGAGGAAGCGAGGATCGGTGGACCAGAAGAGACGGATGTCGGGGATGGAGAAGAGGACCATGGAGAGTCGGTCGAGGCCGAGGCCGAAGGCCCAGCCGGATTTGTGGGATTGGCCTGGCGCCCGAGCGAAGCGAGGCGGGTCGGGAAAGGGGGAAGGGGGGGGGGAAGGGAGGGGGCAAGGGGCGGATTAGTCGGAGGGGAAGGTGTGAGAAATCACCGAAAGGAAGGCGGGGCCGATTCGATGGCGAGGAGACCCGGAGAGTTGAGCAACAGTATGTGAGAAAGAAGCAGCGCGGTAGGAGACGCGGCGAAGAGGGAGCGAGAGAAAGTAAGAATGCAAAGTCAGCACAACGGGATCAATTCTGCCAATCATCGGGATCTCGACTCACCAGCCTGATCCAGCGTCTTCTGCATGACAACCCCGCATCCCAGCAACTCCAACCACTCGCCATTCCACCACACCTCCACCTCATAGCTTGGCGTCGTGAACGGGAAGTGCGCCTCGATCCACCTCACTCGCAACGGTTCCCCATCTTTCGTGGCGATTGGTCCAAACAGTCGAAAGATCAGGCTGTTTAGCGAGTGTTTGAGATGTTGAGTTATTTGCTCCGCGTGGATGGGATCGTGTGATGCTTGGTACGGGTTGGACTGAGAGATGGCGGTAGGGTCTTCGATGATGAGGGGACATTCCGCTAGTCGGGCAGCTAGAGCTGCGTTAAGTTCCGGTAACTCAGGGAGGTCGGATGTTGGCCAGACGTGAGTCCCCTCCATCTGGTGGAAGACTGGATAATGGGATGCGTCAATCTCGTCTCGTCGGTAGACGTCGGCGCTGAGCAACCATCGGTCTATCCCGGTCGCATACGTCCCAACCTCATGCGCGGAAGTATGTGTTCGAAGCATGTATTCTCGGTTCAGGTAGTACGAATCGGTAGTTGATCGACTGGGATGGTCCGGTGGAAAGCCTAACTCGTCGAAGTTCTGGTAGACACTGACGATAGGTGTGGACGGTTGGGCAGGGGTGAAGGTGTTGAAGTGAGATTCGACCATCTGGCGGAGGATGGCGATGGGATGTGAAGGGAGGAGATGGAGTTGAAGATCGATCTTGGAGAGGATGGATGGTGGGGTATTGGAGTACGAGTCGGTGGGGAAGGTGCGGTTGTTGATGATGTATGGTGGGGGTTGGAGGGTGGACTGAGCACGCCGTTGGACTCGGGCAAGGGTTCGAGCTGGTCTGACATGAGTGACGGAGCATCTTGAATAACCTGACAAGACTCTAGGCAGGAGCAGCTGTCTCATGCTGACATGCAAGAGATGAAATTGGACAACTCGCTGGGATTTTCAGAGAACGGCCATCAGGTCAGGGTTCACCATGTGGTAATCTGGATTGATCAAGTGAGGAACAGGTTTTGCTCCGTACCTTCTCTTTCCTATCGTCCCTTTTCCTGACAAGTCGCATGTCTAGATCCATGGACTCTGTAGAAAAATCATGATCGTCCGGAACAGTCCATCAAGTTAGCAGGGATGATACACCAGAAGAGGTCGATGACTCGTCGCTGATCGACTCGTCGGAGAGATATGCTGTGGACCCAGTCACTCGCCAGTCGGGATCGTTGGCGGAGAGCTGGGTCTCCGCGCTGAGTCAGACTTTCTGCTGAAGAAATCATAGCCTGATGGAAGCTGTCACATCCGGTTTTCATCTTCTCGAGTCAGCCTATAAGTTACCGGTTGCAAAGCTGCACCATCTGATATCGACACTCCTTAACTCCCAGATCCGCGGTTTCGAGATCGTCGAACAGTCCCTCTCGGCCTTCATCGTTCCGGATGCGCAGCAGATCCTGCTTCCAGACGAGATCTTCGTCTCCTTCTCTGCCACCGGACCAATCGATCCGGAAACCGGATGTCCCATCTCGTACCTCGAAGGCCCGTGTCTAGCTTTCCGCTCGCTCTGCAAACTGCCTACGGACGTACGGAAGTTCCAAGTGGAGTATCGGCCTGAGCTCGCTCATCTCAAGGAATGTATCGTCATGTCCGCGCGTTCGCAGCCAGGCGACAGATCCCCAGCCAGCTTCCTCGGCGGAGGGGACTATGACGGGGACACTGTCCAGCTGGTCTGGCAGAAGGACCTCGTCGAAGCATTTATCAACGCAGACGAGGGGTTCGTCGATGCACCCGAGGATTTTGAGCGCGAGAATCTCGACAAGTCAAGGGTGAAGACTTTTTGCGGCAACTCGAAGGTGCGGACAGCGAGACCATGATCGCGAACTACCAAATTTCCTGCTGAGTGGTCTGATGGACGATAAATCCACCGGCCACTGTAAGTGGAGACAAGAAAATTGAGCAAGGCAGGTACTGAAATCATGCAGACTCCGACCTTCACAGCAATGCGGTATACACGCTCGGCTATGACCATCCAGAGACTATCCGCCTTGCCAGGATGTCAGTCTACTACCCCGCCCAAACCCTTCATCGCTGACGATTTAGATTCAGGTTCTGCCATGTGCTCGATGCCCGCAAGAGCGGTCTTCGCGCGAAGCCCTAGGTCAAAGCAAGTGACATGCAGAAGTACGGCGGTATGGTGCATTGGCGGAGCTACAAGAAGGGCGAGGTGGACGAAGGGGGGTGTAAGGTCACAAGCTGGGGTCCTTCACAGTAGATTATCCGTGATTTACTTCCGATAGTCACAGGGCACAGCACCAAGCTGATGTTTCTTTCAGATGGACGACCTCATGCATGCGGGCGAGTGCAAGGAGGAGATCATGGCCGACTTTCCATCGAACCTCAAGGTCCCTTCTCTGGCCGATCATGCCGCCCTCTCCCAGCTTTACACCGCCGCGCCGGCGCCGACCAACATGCCGGGTCACGAAGCTCTCAGGTTACAGCTCAAGATTCTGGAACAGCACGTCAGAGCCTGTGTCGCGCTCTGGGAGCTCATCGGGGCCCGCCGATTGCCAAGAGGCGTGGACTGGGATCAGCGGTACGGTGACGCTCTCGCCGAACGCACGAGATCGATGTAGCCTCGCAAGAACGGCACCCCTTCCGGGAGCAAAGCCAAATCGGCAGATGACGAGTCCGACCTTGTGATGCTCACCCAATTCCGCCAACTCGCCGCGCTCTGGCATGGCCGCATGAGCCCGCTGGACATTCCAGAGTTGTGCCACTTTGGAGACGAGGGGTCGCTGAGGAGGATGAAGATCAGCTGCGCTGCGGATATGGTCGAGAACAAGTCGCGGCAAATCTTTCCGTCAAGTCCCGTCTGCTTGAGCAAGGCTGAAGACTGTCGCAAGGCACACCTTTGACGTGGACTTCCGCACAGCTCGTGCGATGCGGGCGGAAGCGAGGGGAGGGGCTGTCGTAGTCCTGGAAAGCGTGCAAAGGATGATGAAGCCAAGTTACAAGGGGAAGTTCTTATAATGTGGGACTTGCCGGGAACATGACTCCCTTTACATCCTACCCTGCGTGTCGATGTTGATAGGTCTGATACCAATGTTGAGCTATATTGTGAGTCTTTTGCAAAGAGCTCTCGAGGATCGGCGTCTTGGGAGAGGGGTAAGGATTAAGCATTCCCACGGGTACACTTCCGGCATCCGGAATCGAATGACATCATGGACAGTGAGTTTGCCGCTAGAAACCCCGTGCTTCAATTGTCGATAATCTCGATCTCAACTTGTTCGCTTCTTCGTCATAAGTAGTCATCAACACTCAATCATCATGGCCTTCACACGTGTCGCTGCTCGCTCCGTCCCCCGCATGTCGATGCGCTCAACCCGACCCGTCACAGTGAGTCCCTTTGTCCATCTCACTTGTTCGGGACCGCGTCCGGGCAGATCCAAATCCGTCCTGGCTGAGTGCTGACCCATCCCAGCGCAAGTACGCCACAACCGTCCCTCCCGCCGGCACCCCACTCCCTCCTCCTCCCCCACCCTCCAGCGGCGGCGGTGACAACAGTCTGTCCCACCCCCCCCTCTCTCCCTTTTCACTCAACGCTGACCAGGACCCTCCCGATTAGCCACCTACATCGTCGCCGGTGTCGCCGTAGCCGCGGCCGGTCTTGCGTACTACATCTTCGCGGGGGGTAACGCAGCTACTGCACAGGGCAAGGCACAGGGTATGGCGAATCAGGCGGAGGGGACGGCTCAGGGGTTGGTGAATCAGGCGGAGGGCAAGGTGCGTCTTACGGACCTCCTTTAGACTCCGCATCTGGGGTGCTGATGAGAGCGATGGTTGAATAGGCGAACGAGCTCGCCGGTAAGGCCAAGGGACAGTACAACGAGGCGGTGGGCGAGGCCAAGAAAGCGATCAAGTAATCGGTCGGACTCAGCCTCCCTGAATCGAGTCGATGGGATCAGGAGGGTGGAGTTTGGAAGTTATTGGAGTGTACTTGTTTGAGGTCATGTGATGAGAACTACACTGCTTCTATGGATACAGTTACAAGCACGTCATGAGTTATGAGCCGAGAACTAGCTAATCAAAGAGAATGAGAACAGCTGATGAATGGAATGACGAGAACTAGCTAAGAGAAACAAAGGTTGAGAAGTCGCTAAGGATATCAAGCGAAACGTTCACGCCAACTCCTCATCCTCCAGTCCAAGCACACAGAAGTTGTCTTCCCCAGCCACGTCCTTCGCCGCCGTCGAGTCGAGTCGATCCGTCCGGTCTTGTCTTCACGAGTCCGTCTATCCCGCTATGGGGGCTGTGGACGAATTTGCCTTGAATGCCCTTGCCCGCGTCGTACTTGCACTTGAGGTAGGCGGCTTGAGCGAGCGACACGAGGAAAGCCTGAAACGTTGGAGTTGGCGACCATGCGAAGAGGGTGGAGGGACAGGCGAATTGGTCATGCGTCGGAGTGTCGCCGTCGAGGTAGAGGGTGTTTGCCCAAAATCCAAAACCGGCTCGCGAGACATCGGTCCGGGTCGAATAGCGCATCTGACCTCGCTCTTGTGGACTGAGTGAGACCACGTCTCGTTCGCGCAACATGAGCCGGTCACACTCGGGTACAGCACAATGCGCCTGAAGATCAGCTCAAGCCTTTAGATCTCTGACTCACGCGATGTAGCCGGCACAGGAGTCGAGCACTTAGCTTTTTCGATTCCCTGGCTGGTCTTTGGCCGAGCAGGAGGACGAAACGAGACAGTGCGGCGGACAGTGTGGTGGCGAATTTGGCGATATGGGCCCAGGCTTCTCGAGCGGGGCATCAGGACACTCGGCCGCGTTGAGCTGTCGTCAGGCCCGTCGTTCTCACTCACCTGACGTCGGGTCCGAGCCAAACGGAGCTGGAGCAGGAGGTGGGCCGTACCAGGCTCTGGGCAGAGCAGCCCGACAGCGAGGTAGGTGAAGACCTCCTTGGTACCGCGCTCGGCCATCTCGAGGCCGGTCGCCGTTTTACCCTCGATCTCCGCAGCGCTTGCCAGAGTCGCGAGTCGACGCAAGCGATCTGCACAGAATACCTTGGCCTATCTGAGAGAGAGTAGACCGTATGGATAATCCACCCTGCGGACACCTTCTTGTGGTCGTATATCGATTTGGACCGAGGTACATCACGCACAGAGTGGAGTTGTTCTCGACATTCTCGAATCGCCAAGAGACTGTCTGGAAGCGTGCTCCAGGCAAAGAGTCGACTGACGGACGCCTTGAACTCCTTGAACTCGTCAAATAACGCGTCAAGATCGGTCGACTCGCTAAACTCAGTCAGCCGTGTGCTTGGAGATCTGACTCACGTCTTTACCTGAGTGTATACGAGGACCGGTGCGTCGAAGACTTGCCGGAACGCGTAGCTGGTCGAAGCACGCGAAGGACGTCGAGCATGAGCCTTTGGGGACAGCTTTGGCCAGGTCCGCTGTGAACTGAGCAGCTCGTGACACCTCTCTGATTACTCACCCCTTGACCGTCCGAGAGCACATCGTAACCTTCGCACTGACGCCAGTTAAAATATCGAGAAACACGACAGACCAGTGACCAGCTAAGAACCCAAGCACGCGGAAATCACAATACATCCTAGCTAAAATAGAACGAGAAACGAGAATCATGGCAGTAACCGGACGCTAAACGATTCGTCAGTCTCGTAGATGGGAGCAGCTTGACTCACGAGTCCGCGCGGATACGAGAGACACCCTTCATGATCTGCCCACATCAGCATTGTCACTAGATCACCGACTCACCAGGCGGTCACTCCCCGCTTCGTAGTACAGAGAATTGTACACGACATCGAGGTGTACCTTTCATCACGCATTTCTGATCGAGAAATAGATTCTGACCATCAGCTCGGTGCCGTTGCTACCGAATCACCCTCGACCATCCACGATCCGAGCACTCCCTCATCCGCCGGTACATTTTCTCCTGTCCCACAAGCTCCGCCAGGTGGTATCAGAGCCCGTCCGCCAAAGCCATCTCTAGCCTCTCCAGATACCACGGGTGGTTTCGGTCGCCCTTGGGTACTGGCGTACAAGCAGCTCTGAACGGAATCAGCGGCTGATAAGACATCGCACTGACCTTCGTAGGAAGAGACCAGCTGCTGGTAAAGCTGACACGGCTCGAGGCAAGCCGGGGTGCTGAGGAAGGCCGAGCTGGCGAATTTGCGGTCCTGCCTCGCTGACTGTCAGCAGAGTCATTTCGTACCACTCACATCTCATGAATGCATCAAGCAGATTCATGCTCGTCATGTGGTCCCTGTGAGGGTCCCCGAAAGTGGCAAGCTCGCTCCTGGCTTCTTCCCGGACTTCCCGCGATGCTTTGAGGATTGGTTTACCTAGACGAGTCAGCAGATGATCACAAACGCGTACTCGTCTTCCATCGCTGCAATCATGGTGATGATCCGCCAAGTCTCGCCGCAAAGTAGCAGCGGGAGAACTGGGATCAACTCCGCTACATACTCACCACTCACATGTGGTGAAAGGGCAAAGACACCCATGTCAGCTCCCAACGGCGTCAACACGGTGGGGTAGATGGTGGCAGCGAGCATGTTGAGGTCGGACACCCCTCGTGTCATCTGCGAGCCGTTGTGAGGCGCTAGATTCCGTCAGCTCTGCTCGTTTCGCTCACTCCTTTGGCCAGTGGAAATCCGCGACCCATCCATCCCAAACGAGATTGGCCACGCTCAGCAGGTGGTCGGGTCGGTAAGGTCATCCCTGGCGATCGACGGCTCGAGGAATGGCACCATCGAGCACCATCGAGCGGAATAGTCGTTCCGTGTACAGGCGATAGACTGTACCCGGAATCGTCCGTCCCGCTCGCCCCGAACGGTGCAGAGCGGCAGCCCTGGAGATGGGAGCCTCCAAAGGCCGCTGGCAGCCAAGCATCGCATCATATGCGGAGACCTTGGCGAAACCAAGGTCGATCACTGTGCCGAGGTAGCGCAGAGTGATTGAGGTTTCGGCGATGTTTGTGGCCAAAACCACCATTCGCCTCCTTTGCCCGGTCACGCGCTGATCTCGTCTCGCAGGATTCGCATCTGCTCCGCCGAGGGTTGATCCCTGTAGAAGGGGAGAAAGAGGACATCGGAGCACGTTGAAGCAGAGCGCACCGATGAGCGAGCTCGAATATCTCTTCCTCCCAGGAGAGGAACACCAGGACGTCGCCGCAGTCGTCACGGAGAATCTCGCGGAGCAATCTCGCGGGTGTGTGATGGATGTTCAGGCTGAGAACTCGACCAGGGAGGCGGACATCGGCGGAAGAGGGGAGGGAAAGACAGGAGCGGAAGAGGTTGACGTCACCGATGGCGCTCATGAGGATCGGGGTGACATGGTGACCCTTCCCAGAGGCAAAGAGCTGGGAGAGTCAGCGGGACATGGGCATATGAGCCAGTGGCATATGAGACGGTGGGAGATGAGCCGGTGGGAGATGAGCCGGTGGGAGATGAGCCGGTGGGAGATGAGCCGGTGGGAGATGAGCCGGTGGCAGAGGAGACGGGGGGAGAGGAGACGGGAGAGGAGGAGCCGCAGCGCAGAGCGACACCACGCGCAGAGCAACACGGTTCGCAGAGATGCGGAACAAAGCGACCTCACAGATGCACAGCACAACAGCACATAAACGCACCCTCTTCATATGGCCCATGACCATGTCCGGTGGCGGCGGACCTCTCGTGGACCTCGTCGAGGATGACCACCGAGACCCCTTTGAGTGTCAGGTTCGACATCAATTTGCGTAGAGCAAGCCGTCGGTCATCGTCAAGAGGCGAGTCTTCTCCGACGACTGATCGTGACCTTGATAGCGAAGACCTGCTCCTCGCCAAAAACCACTAGACATCAGCTTGACCTGCGAGTTGACCCACCGTTCATCTCGACAGCCTGCCTCGCAGCAGTCTCCGACGCCGCCATCCGTCTCGGCTGACCAACGAAGACCTCTCCGTCGTCACCTGACGCCATCTTGGCGAGAAGTACAGCTTGTGGGATTCTGCAGACTCAGCTCCGTCCCAAGGCGGAAGCTAGGCTAAACTCACTGAGTCGTCTTGCCCGACCCGGTTGGCGCATACACCTTGAGTACCTCATCGAGGTGGTCGTAGGCCGGCAGTGCTTTCCTCGACTCGTTGATAGCCGCGTAGGCGGAGGAGTAAGGCGAGCCCGTGTACGGGTTCCTCGACCCGGGATCCTGGATATCAGCGGCGGCGAGGTCATCGGGCCTTACTTGATCACGCAGGACGGCGAGGGTGTATCGCTGGGCCCCCACGAGAATTTGGAGAAGCTAAATTGATCAGCCAAGCAGCTTTCATCGTCGCTCACATAGTGGTCATGGTGGTGGTGGGATTGTTGGTGGTATTTTGCTTCGACGTATGATTTTACTTGTACGAATCGGAGATCAATAGCACTCTTACTTGGCGCCGCAAGATTGATGGCGATGGTCAGTAATACACAGCGGGACTGCGTTTCAAGTTTTGATGGGTTGAAGTTTGTGTGTTGCGTCGTTAGTCCCCAGAGGTCAGAGCGCAATTCCTCCTTTGCACCTTTCTTCCGCTCCACTCGCATAAACACCCACCTCACTCCCACCGACATGTCCGGCACACCCTTCCGCCCGAACGACTACTCCCGATCTCGAATCATCTCCAACCTCGCTCCCTCCTCAGCTCCTCCTCCCTCTTCCGTCTCGACCCCAGATGAACCAGTCGATGACCCACTCGTCAACGTCGAGAAATCCACTTGGCGAGAGCTAGATGGTTGGCTCGATGCGAGGAGGAAGGGTTCGGTTAACGGGATCGGGTCGAACGAGAGGGCGAAGGTGAAGGTGGCGGTAGATCTGAGGGGAGTGAATCTTTCCGGGTTGGGATGGACCGATCAACCTGGCCTCGGTCAGCAGAACCTCTTGGTGTGGGTTTGGAGGCAGATGAGGGCTTGCGGGCCTATTGTGAGTGGTATTGTCTCTGAGCCGAGCTGACGTCAGTGTTTCTTGGAGCGTCCAGCCAGATTAATCCTTCAGCAAACGAATCTTTATACGAGTCGCCTTCTTTGACCTCGCGTCAGCCCGTCGTGCGAGGCAAAAGGCAGGTTCCAGCGTCCGAGTCACAGCTGATGACTTGGATTCACACGCCGTACGGACGAGGACCCAGAGACGTACTTCAGGTATCGAACCTGGAGTACCGACGGATGTCATGGGACATGGGTCAGTGAATCTTGCTTGGACTCGACTGACTCTCTCAGACTCGTGTCCGCCGGTCAGAGCTTGCCGTTCGCCGCCAACGAGCCGATACGAGCGACGGTGGCATTCGTGAGGCGAGGCGAATGGAACTGCAGGAGGCGAGGCGAATGGAATTGCAGGAGGCCGGTATCAACATCGACGCCAGCATAGCCGCCGGCCAAACGGTGATCGACGGGGTGAAGCCGTTCTCCTGGGATGATCAACCCGAAGTTTGGTTCACCCAATCTCGAGCTCCTGGGCCGTCAGCGGGTCCGTCACGCCCTCCACTTGCCGCTCAGGATCCCGCACATCGGTGTGACCGATGTTATTCATGACAGACCATGGAAGGGGGATACTTCCAATGGGACGAAACGACGCGGGACAGGGAGCAGGCGTTGATCAGCCGGATGGCGCGAGAGGATCTCGAGGATGACGAGGTGATGGTCGAGTCGTACAGGGAGTTCGTAGGAGCGCGGTGGAATAGGAATCGGTTCGAATGGCTGAGGCGGCGGGGTACGGATGCGCGAGGGGAGCGGGGGAGGATTTCGAGGGATGGACGAGGACATCGGGACGAGGAGCCGACCTGCACGGCATCAATCTGATCTTCGCGACGACTCCCGCTGAGACTTGGGTCGAGACCGGTGTCTCCCAAGCCATCTCGAATCAGCCCTTGGACGCGGAGAGGCAGAGTAGGATGGTCGACGAGGGATTGGAGGAGGCGAGGGCGCTTGGCGAATGGCGCAGGAAGCACCCCGGGTCGACGGTGAGTCCATTCTGGGGTCCGGGCGGTTCCCGCAATCCGACGCAGCCCTTGGACGACCGGTGGTTTGACGGGGTGTGAGTGTGTGTTCTGTTTTCTTAGCTAGTCTCTCTCTCTTCTTGTTAGCTAGCATCTGCCTCGTTTGCTTCACCTCGTACAGCAGTCTCATCTCGTTTCCATTTTCGTTAGCTAGTCTCCAACCTGAATTCACCGATGGAATGCTCGTACTGTCTGCATATAACCTGCTCTAGTCGCCTCCCTTGACCGTACATTCCAATACTCCCAGACAGACTTCCGGCACTTCTCCTTCTTCCTCTTCAGCAGTCCACTTCTCCAAACCCTTGCCCTCCTCCACGGGTAAGGCAATCATCACGCCGACCGTGACTGCGGCGCCATCTTCCGGCACTGCATACGCCGTATCGGCCGGTTGCATCGAGTTGGAATCACCTCGACTGGCACTGGGACGCTCGCCCCGAGTCGGAGGATGTTCGAGAAAGTTATCTGGTGGTCGGGGCACGAGGAAGGGGCGGAGGAAGAAAGGACCACGCCGTTGCGGAAAGTTCTCGAGAGAGATCTCGGGCTGGGGAGGAGGAAGATCATTGGTTGGGAAGTGTACCAGTGCGAGGGGCTGCGAAGAATATCAGCTCGTCTTCATGTGTAATTTAGGATACTGTGTAGCGGATCCGACTCACTACAATGTCGTTCCACTTCCCAGTCCCCCACTTCTCCGCCTTCGCCCCATCTCTCCACATTTCAGCCTCCCAAAACGTCGGCATCTTTCCAACGTCCTTTCCTTTCTTTCGCCTGTTCAACCCCAAAGCCCGCACCGCATCCTGAGGTAGGGGTTGACCTCTCCGTATGGCCTCTTCCACTCGAAGCTGGAATTGTCGCCGGACGTAATACGCTCGGAGTAGGAGAGCGGCGGATATGATGCCAAGGACAACGATGGTGATGAGAAAGGTGAACAGGTAGAGCGAGGATGACCTGGGATAAGGGAATATCATTATAGGAAATGGCATGTGAGATGAAACCCACACTCCTCCGGTACTGCCTGAAAAGATGCCAGTGGTGCTTGCGGAGGGCGAAGCTGAGGATGTGGACGTTGCGGTGTTCGCGGAGCTTGACATGATGTACTGAGGATGTGATGATGAACGCGGAAGCTTTAGATACCGCTTCGAAAGACGGTTTTACTCCATGATAAAGTTGATATCGGCCCGCGATCGAGTAGCCCACGTGGCCGTTGATGACGTGGGCCGCATACCGGCGGATTTCATCGCCCGGTCAAGTATTAATCAAGCTACGATGTCACAGGGATCCGCTTCAGATTCGCTTCGCCTGCTGAGCTGCTGCTTCGTACCGTCAAAGATGCTCCTCGTACTCCGGATCAAATAGGTCCGATTGCTGACGCCAGAATTACGACTCGACGTTGGTCGGGTCGAACGGCGATTCGAAGCTCGACATTTGGAGGTCCGTCAGACCTCTGATGCACGGTCAGCAGTCAATCCGATCGCGATCCGGCGAGGAAAACGCACATACCGGCTTCGTATCCACCCGTCCGTTCCCGTCTGTTGTTTAGTGCCGAGGCCGGAAGGGTAGTCTATCTGGCGGTCGAGTCTAGGCAGTCTAGGATCAGCTTTAAAGGTTGCGAATCAGGTAGCCCACGTCTGTCAGTCTTGAGCTATCCTTCATCAATAGGCGAGCTGAGCGAGTCGTCGGATCCGAGGAGAGGCTTGATTCCTTGAGCGAAGTGGGTGGAGCGGTGAAATTCAGGACAAGGGGTGGTTGGAGAACACCTTCGACTCTAAGGCATATCAGCTACCGCATGCGGATCTGGACATACAATCACGCTCATGCCCATCAGCTTTTCTTGTGCGAAACTGCGCTGTCAACGACATCCCCTTAAGTATGAGCGGACTCACGTTCCAGATAAAGCGGTAGGATGGGTCCGGCTTCTTGCCTGTCCTTGAGATGATCTCATATCTAGCCTCCGCCTGGGCGAGAATCGCCTTGGAGCTAAACCCACCCTTGACCAGACCAGAGCCTCCCCGGCGATGAAGTAACGCCAGCTTGAACTCACTCCAATGGACCATCCGCCCGGTGGACAATCTCGGGAAGGCACTTTAGAGGCGCGAAATTGGCTCTCGTGAGCGTCACCGTGATCTTCCCACGTCCATTCGCCGTCTTCCCATTACTCCCCTGCAAGGCGTCAACGGCGAATGAACCGGGAATGCCCACACTTACGAGATGACTGAACTTGAGCGGGATCCTGTAAACCCCACCGCGCCTCACGTGCATATGTTCCAGCCTTGTGCGAATCTCGTTCATGACAGCCGGAGTTCCGCCATTCGTCCAGAACACCTCTCCCTGTATCCCCTTGCCGTCAAGGGTCGCAGCGATATTGATGTCGGATCTCTAGTCGTGTCCTCGGCGCGTGCAAATGATGATGACGAACTCCTTCGGCTCATCAGCGGCGGCAAACAGACACACGGATCACAAACCAGACCCTCCTCGACCTCGGCAAGCCGGTGGTTGTGGGGCAATTGCGGTAGATTGTGGGGCAATCGACAATCTGGCACTCACCTGTCCGTAAGGCGAGCGTGACGCTGAGCGGAAAACCCACTACACTCGTGGCCGTCGACTGTCTCGAGCCAGGCCTGATGATGGTCAGATGGTCAGGGACGTTGTGAGCTTACTTCGAAGCCACTTCCCTCGCCGACCGAATACATCGCTAGCCGCGCACGCCTGCGGAGGAGATCAGGAATGAACTTGGAAGGCGTGGTGAGTCCTGACTGAGGAAGCTGAAGTGGAAGCTGAAGTCAGGCGGTGATCTTGGCGAGGGGATCTGACGAGAGTCCACATCGGATGACGATGAGCAAGACACAAGACGGATGAGAATGCGGAAGAGCGGTTGAGAAATTCGCTGTATTTGAGCTTGAGATCACGAGAGAGCGTCTGTGCGGGAGGCTTGACGAGACCTTGCGCTGAGAAGACACCGGGCGATCGGGTTCGGAGAGCCGTGCAACGGCTCTCTTTAGTCCCGCATTCCGCCCAGCTCGTCGTCTACATTATCAGAGGTATGACTGCACTTGCATCTGGCGCAGGGGATGAGATTACGCGGCCTAGGGATGCACTCGGTGCTTGATTGTGGTCTCCTGAGTCAGATCACTAGGTACAGTCATTCAGCTGGGACGTCGGCTCAATCTGAAATGGCGCACCTTTTCTCAGCTCCCAGCTGGTTGTCTGTATATCTATTAGCTGTAGAGCCGGTGATCAAGAATTTACTGCTCGTCGTCTTCTTTACTTCCGGATGATCTCAGAGTGCATGTACCGTGTCTTCGCGTGTTGTCGCCCAGGCAAATTGTGTTCGCCTCGTCGCCTCAGAAATAGTTCGTCGTCCATCGCGAGGTCGACTGGTTCGGTCGCTCTCACATCGCCGCCGGACAGCTCCGCCTTCTTCGCCTTCTCCTTCAGCTTCTTGTTCTTCGCCTATACAACCCATGTCAATTTCGGACACCAGCTAGGAGACGACATACCATGAGCCGCTCGATATGCTTCTTTTGCGCCTCGATGACAGCTGCGCTCGTACCATCGCCACTCGAGATATGCCAGTCGGACGAGGAGGACGAGAGAGGCGACGAAGGCTGACGCTGCCGTATCAACGGGCGAGACGGCGGAAGATGGAGCATCGGTTTCGGCTCGTCTACCGGCATAAGCTGCCACGTCAAGCACCTCAAAGCTAGGCTCACCGATGATCTTCAGGCCGATGAGTCTCGGGCGAGAACGATACTGTATACATGGATCAGCGTCCGTCCGTCCTTTTGGATCTGTAAAACGTACCCTCCAAGTGAAGATGTAATAGTTCGTCTTGTCGCGCTGCGTGAATGTCCACATTGGCATACTTTGCTCCAGCTGGATACGTTCTCCGCATCTGATGAGGGTCAGTCGTATGCAAGCGGATGGAGATCGCTAATGTTACGGTCGATCCAAGTCTGAATAGGATGATCAGCTTGGATCGAATCTGTACTCACTTGTGATCCGCCGACTCTTGCAAAACTCCAACGTCCGCTCGCGTGAAGATCTCTGGAAAGACTGGACTGGATTCCCGGTACTCTCCAAGCCTGAGACTCAGAACCATATTCCCCATGTCCTCCATGAATTCGGGAGGGACGCTGACTTCTGCCGTATCGTCGGTGGTATGCTGCATGTATCAGCCGAGAGCTCCTATCTGACAAGACACGTACCTGGGCCGCGAACCTCAACGGAGACCTGTAGATCCCCTCACTAGATTTCTTGAACATGCTCGAGATCGTAGATCGATCCGAAAGCCCGACGAGAGACCTGCCATCGACTTCCCTGCCGTCGATCCAGCAGGTGATATCGACGTCCTGTTCGTGAGGGAGATCACCGGCCTTTGCGATGCCGATCCTGAACTCCTATGACGATTCTAGCGAGAGCGCTTAGCTGGCTGAAGCGAGCGACTGACCGTCTCTTCGATACATTCTAGCCACGACTCGGTCCAAGGCGGCTCGGATCCATCAGCGGGGTGGTGAACGATCTGGTATTCGTCTGTGACTCGGATCAGCGAGAAGACGTCAGATTGACAGACTAAGGCGTTTCCCATCTGTAGGAAAGCAATTCAACGCATGAGGCCCGAGCTTCAGCCGATCAATGTGATCGGAGGTGCGGTGGTCAGTACGATGATGAGCAGAAGCGGCCCAAAGGAGCTGTCAGAGCATTGACGCAGGTCCAAGTCATGAAGCTAAGAACGAGTGGATGGCGGTAGTCAACAGAATGAATGGGGCGACTTGCAACCGGAAACTTTCAACGCAACCCCGAATTATCCCGCGCTTAGATCCTGCCTTTGGGGGTCAGGCCGGACATGTGTTTCCCTTCCCACAGTCTCTATCTCTCTCGTAACGCAATGACAAGCTCGCGCAAGCCGCTGCGGCGGACTTCGTAGCGGTTCTATCCTCTCGAAGGAAGACACGATCCGATGCCCCTCATCAGCCCATGTCCACCTACTCCGTACCACCTGTCCCTGCCGCCCCCCTCGCAACCCCAGCAGCACAGGATCCCTTCTCGATAACCACTACCGACGCCCACAGAACGTCAATCCACCTCGACCACCACCAGGAGGAGCACTACGGGCTGATGGAGAGGGTCAAGGACGTCATGTGGGATAACCAGATAGTCATCAACACCTTTGTCGCGGGTGAGCACTTTCTCTCCGGGCTAGCAGCTCTGGGGCTGGGGGTGAAGGGGTGAGAGGTACTGACGCATAGCAGGTGGTCTGGCAGGCGCGACGAGTCGGACTGTGGTCTCTCCCCTTGAACGGCTGAAAATTATCCTGTACGTCTTCCGCTTCCCGTGGTGCCTTCTCGCCTGACTCTAAGTCAGACAAGTTCAAGCTTCCTCGTCTAAATCAGTATCAGGTCAGGCGTATGGTGGGATCTGGCAGAGTCTTGGGCGGATGTGGAAGGAGGAGGGGTTTAGGGGGTTCATGAAGGGGAACGGGATCAACGTTGTTCGGGTAAGCGTATGAGCTATTGGCCGGAACAGAGCTAATGTCAGTTCAGATTCTGCCTTACTCGGCATTGCAGTTCACAGTGCGCCTCATGCCTGGATATAGGAGGCTTGAGCTGATGAAGTTCAGTCATACGGATGGTTCAAGGGTCTCCTGAAATCTTGGTCCAGCGAGGAGGTTCTCTCTACACCATTACGCTTGACTGCCGGTGCAGGAGCAGGCATAGTAGCTGTCGGTGAGCTCATAATGTCTTTTCGCTGGGACTGGTGCTAATCGATGGTCGCTTAGCCGCGACGTATCCCCTCGACTTGGTCCGCGCCCGCCTCTCCATTGCTACCGCCAACCTGGCCACCAACTCCGCCTCGAAGCGCGCATTCTCGGTGGAGGATGCAAAGTTGGGGATCATGGGGATGACGAAGAAGGTCTACCGGACCGAGGGAGGTGTGAGGGGGCTCTACCGGGGTTGCTGGGCCACCGCTGTCGGTGTGGCGCCTTATGGTGGGTGGCGTCTGATCGTTTTATATTCATCGCTGACGGCCACAGTATCGCTGAACTTCTACCTCTACGAATCTTGTATGCTCTCTTGAGTGAGCAAAGAATCAAGCTGATGAGTCCAGTACGATCTTACATCCTTCCGACCGACCTCGATCACACCGACACCGACCTCGCCCTTCGCAAGCTTATGTGCGGAGGTCTAGCTGGCGCCACTTCCCTCCTCTTCACCCACCCCTTCGATGTCCTGCGGCGAAAGCTGCAGGTCGCCGGGTTATCCGATCACTCACCTCAGTATAACGGTGCACTGGATGCGATGGGGAAGATCATACGCAACGAGGGGTTCTGGAAGGGCATGTAGTGCGTGAAGAGCTTTTAGATGCCCGAAGCAATCTGATGGAATGCTTAGTCGCGGATTGACACCGAATATCATCAAGGTCGCCCCTTCGATCGCGGTATCGTTTTATACGTTTGAGACTATTCGAGATGGGCTTGCTCATTGGGAGCATCCGGACGAGACGGCTGTGGTTTAGAAACTAGACACGATAGAGATTCGCGTCGAGAGACGATAAGCAGCGACACCATTTATGTCTTCACTCCTTTGCCAAGTAATCCTAGAGAATGGTTGAAGATCCGGAACCACGGCTTTAGACGGTCTTAGCACTTTGCGCGCCTAAACCAGGTATAGGCGTACAATTTGTCCAGGAACCGCGCGCCACCATCACCATCAAATCCGTCAACCTGATGATGTTCTTGACATGATCGCCTTACCCGTTTGGGTCCAGGAGACATACAAGGGTACATATGATGCTTCGATGAAAACCCTTCCTCTCCCATCTTTCACACCAACATGTTCCCGATGGATTCGTCGTCGTCCTCGGCTTCACCATTTTCTACCCGCTCGACTATCGCCTCCTCTCCCGAGGCGACGACGAGTAGTGGCGAAGCGTCAGCTTCGGGATCCGGCAATAATGTTCCGCGTGGCTTCCCAGCGATCTCCAAGCCTCCAACGATCCAGGGGATGCATGCTGCCTTCAAAATTCTGTCCAACGGGTACGTGGTCATTTCAAATGAGCGAATCCAGCTGACTGATCCACAATAGCTCATACCCTTCTTACACCAATCCTGACTTCCCCCAAACACGCATGTCTCCTTCCCAAGCCGATGACAAGCCATCCCTTCATTACAACACACCCCGCTCATACACCACATCGAGACCAACCGCCTCTCGAGCCATTCCGACTGCAGCGGCTACCGCTCCAAGCGGTAATGGCTCTTCACAGCATGGTGGAACGAGGTCAGAGCCTCCAAAGCGGATGATGGAGGTGGACGGCCTGCCCGTGGTATCCCCGCCTTTGGAGCAGATTGCGGTCACCACTCCTTTGGAGACGTTGGTGTATCATCCGGAGTGAGTGGAGAGTCTCTCCCCGGAACCTGCTGATAGTACGAGTAGAATGACGAGAACTAAGCTCCTTCTTCAGGGTGATCCTCAGGTCATTCAGAAGCAGCGCGTAGAAACGGCCATCCGGGTCATACTAGACCTTCTTCACCAGATCCCGCCTTCTCCTACCGCGTCCGCTGTCCACCCTTCCCTTTCCGCCCTTCTCCACGACAACGCAGGCAGCACGTTCTCCCTTTGTCGCATTGGTACCTTTCGCACGCTCCGGCTGCAGGCAGGGACTACGACGAAAAGCCGGTCAAAGAAGCAGCTCCAAGCAGGTCCTCCGCCAAAAGAACAGCTGGCCTATCTCGAAACAGCGGTCCACATGAGCGGTGTGGAGAACGACGGACGTCGGGTGTATGCCTGTAAGCGTTGTCGGATGCGAGAGGCGCGGCGGAAAGAGCACAAAGACGTGAAGCGGAAGAAACTGTCAAATTCAGAGTCCGACTCATCATCCAACCCGAATTCATATCACCCGAATGCTATACCGCCTTCGCAGACTTGGGTGACCGGCCAGAATCCGGACCAGTACGATCCTCACCTCGCGTCGCAGAGAGTCGAGGCGCCGGTCTGGGAATCGAGTAGGGCGGACTGGAGGCATGAGATCGTGCTCTTCAACTCCACGCCCGAGGTGCAGATCAAGGATGGGAGCTGCATGTGGCTGCCATTCAGGGTGGTGTGCTATGGCAAGTGTCATGGGGAGAAGACAGGTTTCAGGTCCGTTGGTCAGCGAGTGAGGCGGAGTCCATGATGATGATCCCTATTAGAATTCGTTTTACGCTGCGGACCTACGATGGTCGGGTCATCGCTACGGCTGAGACCAGTCCGATCAAGATCACCGATGATCACAAGACCGATGGCAAGGTCAAGCCGCGTGTCGAGGGCATGACATCGTCGCAGCCTCAGCCTGCTGTACCTAGGGCCCGCAAAGGACGCCAAAGTGCGGCATCATCACGTCGTCAATCGCCCGCACCGTCAGAAGGCGAGAGCGTGCCGTCGATGTCCGAAGCTGGGGCTGTGTCACAGAAGCAGACACCACATGTGAGAGCAGGCAAGCCCTACGAGCGCCCAGCACTACAGTCACCAATACATGGTTCTCTACCGACCGAAGGCTTCTCTGGAGCCCTGCCGTTCGACTATTCACGCTATGGCCGGCAGCACTCAGCTTCGTCGATACACACCACAGCATCCATGTCGGCATTACCCAATCAAAGCGAGATGGCAAATGCCATGCCCCGCGCTGGTTCGGCCGAGTTTCCAGTATTCGATCAGCCGCAAGGGCGAGGTACCGTCAGTCCCGGTGCGCTCCGACATCCCCGCTTCAACGGCTTCATTGCGATGGACGGGACAACCAGCTTCCCCTCATCCGCCGCACATTCGGCGGCATCATCGAACGCAGCTAGCCCGATCAGTCAATTCATACCCCTCGGGGAAGACGACCTCCTCATGAACGGACATCAGCTGTCACCGACCGAACTGATGCAAGCCCTTCAATTCGCGACTCTCCCTACCATGGCTCAGCTGGACCAATCGCAGATGATATCCGGCTTCCCGTCCAATCACATCGACATCGACATGGCCAATGCAGTCGGCGACAGCTTCGATCACATCTTTGACACGTCGAGTCATGCCTCACTCGCCTCGAGCTACAATGATAACGTCTCTGCTTTTTCCGGCGGATTCCCAGAAGGCTCCTTGTTCAGCGAAAGCGGTTTGGTGCCGGAATCGGACGACATGTCAAACTTCCTCGACTTCTCGAGTGGGCAAGATCAAACCCTCAGTCGACCTTCGTTCTCCGCGGACTCTCTCGTCGCCGAAAGCGGGCAGCAGCAAAGCATCGACCAGCCGTCCTCTTTCGTCGAGTCGCATTTCGGCTCCCCCAATGCCAATAGCATTCCTCGCCAATCACCGGCGGAAAGGAACCCACAGGTGTCAGACATGCTTGTAAGCTTGTCTCCGACTCCGTACGGCCCGCCTCCGGCCCAAATCATGCCACCCCCATCGAATGCCCCTACCATTACCACTGTGATTCCCGCCGAAGGGCCGGTGGCCGGTGGGACCACAGTGGCCATCATAGGAGACCACTTCAGCCCCGATCTCGTCATTCTTTTCGGTGGTCGAACAGCGAAACTGGAACGGGTCAGTCCGACGTTCATCCAATGTTTGTCACCACCAGCGCCTGCGGCATGCGTCGTCCAGGTCACCATACAGGGAGTATGGCGGCTGCCGGAGAGCCCGCCAAGCTATTTCAAGTATAACATGATGGACACCGACCTGTGAGCCTCCCTCTTTGGCTCTCCGATCATGGCTGACTCAGTTACAGGATGCGCCTCGCTCTGCAAGTCCGGGATCAGTATCAGGGCTCTTCTAGCGACGCGGCCTATCGTCTTGCGCAACACCTCGCTGGGCAATCGAATAGCGCGAGCGACTTCAGCGAACAGTCCAACTCAAGCCCGTCGAACTACAACCCCTCGCCGCCTCATGATGTGCATTTCGCAAAGACCAGCTCATCAGTCCAGGCTGCGGATGCAGCGTCTAGCGATGATCTGCAGACCACCCTCATCACCTTCCTCGCCTCTCTCGACGAGAACGCTCCCGGATCCCTTCGACGTTCTGGAGCCGTCAACACTCGCAACGAGGCTCGTCAGACCCTTCTTCACATTGCCACTGTCATGGGGTTCCATCGCCTTGTCCGCCGACTGGTCGTCATCGGCGCGCATCTGGATCTGCAGGATTTCAACGGCTATACAGCTCTCGGTTTGGCATCGCTATGTGGCCAATTGACCTGCGCTCGTGTGCTCATCGAGGCCGGATCGTCATATGATAGGCCGACAGCATTCGGGGAGATGCCCCTTGACCTCGCCAAAGCGGGAGACAATCGGGACGTTGAGGCGCTTCTGCTCTCCGCAGTCTGGTCTACTCAGCCTGACGCGCCTATGGGCTCAGCCTCGATTCGGTCCACCGAGACGGATAGCGAGATCGACAACGATAATCCCAGCTCAGGGTCAGATGACGAACTCAGCCGCGTCCTCTGGAACCGCAACAGCCGAACGGCCCGAGGAAAGCAGAAGCCGGCCAGACCGTCTTCCCTCTCAACCAGCCCTCGGCGCAGTAGGCGGTGTTCCTTGTCCGGCACGCCTCGGCCAGCCCCTATTACGCCGCTCGCACCCCGTGATGCTCCTCCTGCTTACGATGCACCCGTCGATTCAGCTTCATGGATGTCTCGCACCCTATCCAGCATCCCTCATCCCCCTGGCTTGCTTCCCGGCGCCGTATGGGATCGTCTCCCGATGGTCTCCATCTTCGGACCCGATAAGGCATCAAGTCACGGCTGGATTGCGTTCCCTGCTCCTTCGTGGGAGACCTTACAGAAGATGGCCAGCCCCGAGGAGGTGAAGCTGTTCACGCAGGCGATGGCAGCTGCGGCATTCAACGCGGTCGTTCAGTCTGGCGCGACCACCACTTCGTCTCCCCTTCGGCCATCCCGACCACTGCCAGATGGAGGGGATCGGGCGAGAAAGTCGAAGAGTGCGCACAGGAGCCATCGGTTCAAGAGCGAGTCTCCAGCTGGAAAGGTGGTCAAGCATGTCAAGCGTGGGCTCAGCATTGTCATGATTTTCGGAAGCTGATGCACGGACAGGCGACCGGATGTTGTACCTCTTCTGGCTCCCGATCTTGCTCTTCGTCGGGTTCTGGCTCCTCGTCACAGCGTTACCGCTGGCGACAGGTTTCTGCTTGATCTACGCCAGGCAGATCACCAGAGCTATCAAGCAGAGGATGTGAGGGTATACGGGAGGATTGGAGTAGAGGACTGGGCGGTTCGCTTGGGATGGGGTCTTGCGGTGTCGGCTCATTGTAGATTGAGATTGCTGTGATGTTGTCGTGGTCGCCATACATGTCGGCAAGTATAGCGTCTATGCGAGTTCTCTATGTGCAAGACACGTCAGGCTGGCTAAGAAGACAGAAATGGAGAATACATAACGAATAGAAACGAACCTCGCAAAAAAAACAGTGAAACCAAGACCGAGCTAGCCAGGATTTCATCTCTCCTCCTCTTCGGTCCGCTCAGCCGACTGACTAGACGCTGGCGACGCTGACATTAGCCCGATAGCGTCGATCGTGCTCACCTGCGCCTCCCGACAACCTTCTGCTTACACGTTTCCCCTCGTGACCCGCCGTACCCCGTTCCCGGAGATCCGCTATCTCCCGTTCTCTCGCTCGGACCTGGGTTCGCAAAACGCTCGACTGACGCTGGGATTGCTGGACCATCAGCTAAACTCGTTCCACTCACGAGGGCGCGAATCTGCCTTTTCTCTTCCCGCATGTGAGCCTCAATCCGGTTTATGTCCGCATCGATTCTAGCGCGAAGATCCGCGTCCGCTTTGTCCGTCTCTGGCGCATCCACCAGAAATCCTACGTCAGACAATGAGATATCAGCCACGGATGTACTGACACCTGACTCGGCTCTCATCCTTGGCGAGGTCTGCCTGCCCTCTGACATACGATCCGAGGATGTGGACACCATTGAGGCCACAAGGGAGAAGCGGCTCGTCGGAGCAGGAGTCGGCGGCAGGGGACTGGGGAGAGGGGCACGAACAGACGGTCCAGGTGAATCTCGAGGCGCTGATTCGAGGAGATCGTCCGGGAGCTCAGAATGAGAAGGACGAGGAGAGGAGGAAGACCGAAAGCGTGATTCGATTTGACGGGACAAAGAAGTCATGTCGGTCGAGGGGCGACCCACGTCGGCTTGTACAGCCGCGGTCTTCGCCTGCTGATCGCGTATCGCTTGGCGTGTCGTGGACTCGATCATCGGCGCCTTCGAGAAAGTATCAAAGTGCGGCGTATGATACCGGTCCGCACCTGGCCTTGGCGCCGTCCACTTTGGCGGCCAACCCTTGTCGTCGCTGTCATCGACCGCTCCAGAGCTTCCCTTGCCTTCTTTGTTGCCATCTGCTTCGCTGCCGCCATCCGTCTCTTCGCTATCGTCCACAACCTCTTCTCCATCTTCTTCTCTTCCTCTACCTCGCCGTCCTCGGGCTCCTCCTCCACCTGCTCTACCTCCTCATCCTCTTCCTCCTCGTCCTCATCGTCAGCCCCATTCACATCTTGCCGCCTCATCTCACTCAACATCTTCCTTCTCCATTCCGCTCCCAGCCTCTTTGAATTCTTCATCTTACGATACAACCTGAACCTGTATGTCTCGATCAAATCTTGGTGCCCCTGATCGATAAAGTCACCTGCGCGCTCCGCCGTGAGATCCTCTCTGGAGGCATCGAACCACCGCACTCTAAGCCACCAAATCCTGTCCTTTGTCTGGTAGATCTTCAGGACACAGAGCGGGTCGAATGAGCCAAGCTCGGCTTCGGGAGCTGGCGCTTGGGACTGGTATGCATGGAAGGAGTATTCATCGGCCATGGTTGCTCAGCTGTTGATTAGAGGTTGTGAAAGTAAAAGACGACGAGGAGCTCAAATCCAACTCCGACAGCGCAGACTCGTCACCCGGTCTTTTGCGCACGGTTCCTCACGTAGATACATCACGCGCTGATCCATGAGTTGGTGGAGCTACTTGGTTGAGGGATGCCTTTAACATCGCGTTGTGTAGATGCATGCAGAGATGTCATCGATGGGAGAGAGCCACATAGATGCCTTTGCCACATTCCCCGAGACCTACTGGAAAGTCCGAGACGGAGCTCGAGACGGAGCTCCGAAATATCGCTTCTCGCCCTTCTCTACCGTGGGCTCTTCTCTGATCAATCTCTGCCTCTCGTTGCCACCTACCCGTCATCATCATGAATTCCCACGAAGTCAGGTCAGTAATTAGCACCCAATCATGAGGGACCTCCATGTCTCTCCCGCTTTCACAACCGTACTCCAGCGGCATCGACCCGTTCCGACCACCTCCACCGTGAGAAGATCGGTTTCGGGTCGATGCACCAACGCTTAGGAGATGCAACACGGGTGCCGGGTCATCATAGTGACTGACCCCTCGGGGTATTGTCGGGTGACCCGAGCTGAGATTATACCGTTGAGCGGACCAGGATAATGCCTGCGTCGCTAGTTGCGTCTTCCGTCTTCGAGCTCACTTGTTTCACCCCAGCCAAGCCAGCGGCGATTGGCACGATATGTGAGTGTGTAGTCTCGCTTTACTCTGGCTATAGCTGATGGGGAGCAGTCCGAACGCGAGCGATCATGTCAAGTGGTATCGAAACAAGGGACAGCTCAAGCTCAATTTGTAAGTCCAGCTGTCAAAGCGAGGCATATCTGACCGGTCGTAGCTTTCTGAGCGTCATCTTTGTCGGCATGGTCCTCAATGGATGTGAGCTAATATATCCGCATATGATTCATGCCTGACCCCCATAGACGATGGCTCCCTGATCGCCGGCCTCCAAGCCTTCGACTCATGGCACGCCGATCTCGGAGAACCCGACGGTCTGCGCATCGGTCTTCTCAACGCCGCGGGCTTCTTCGCGGGCCTCGTCGTTGGGCCGATCATCACTTATATCGACGAGCATTATGGCAGAAAGTGGGGTATCCGATGTGAGCGATGTCTCTACCACCGTACGAGAGTCATGCTGAATAGTGCAGTCTATGGCTGGAGTTTGCTTTTGGGATCGGTCATCGGTTGTATTGCTGGCGTATCCGGCGCCAATGGCTATGCTCGTAGGCTGACTCTATTCATCCCGCTTTTCCCACCGTTGACGTTCCGCAGTCTTCGTTACTGGCCGCGCCATCATCGGCTTCGGCCTAGCCTCCTTCCTCATGACGTCTCTCATCGTGGTGCAAGAGATCACCCACCCACGAAGTCGCTCAAGTGTCGCCGCGTCATGGGTAAGCTCAGGCTCATTCGCTGTCTCGACATCAACCGACGTTCGCAGGACTCGTACTACATCCTGGGCTCGGTCATCGCGTCATGGGTTATCTTCGGGACGAGCTACCTGACAAGTTCTTGGGGCTGGGTGAGTGAGTTCGGAAGAACAATGACTGACCTTTCAGAGGATCCCATATATCCTACAAGTCCCTCTCGCTCTGTACATCCTCATCGCCGTACAATTCGTCCCAGAGACGCCTCGCTTCCTCCTGTCTAAAGGTTGCGAGGAGGAGGCGTTCCAGTTCCTCGTTGAATACCACGGGAACGGCGATCCCCACGACGAGCTGGTGCAATTCGAGTTTCAGGAGATGAAGGTAGCGATCAAGCAGGAGCAGGCCGCAAAGGCGGAGACGTGGTCCAACATCCTGAAGAGCCGCGCGAACCGGCATCGTCTCGGCTTAGCATCTCTGATGGTTTTTTGCACGAATGTGAGCGAAATTTGCCTCAATCGTGATACATGCTCTTACCGTCCTGTAGCTGTCTGGATGTAAGCGTCTCATGGCCCGTCAGCTCCGAATTCTAATAATCCGGAATCAGCCTCTATTATTTACTTTTACTGTAAGTCGCTTTGGTAGAATTGCGTCGGTCAAGGTACTGATGACCGCAGATACCACCGTCTTCGACCTCGTCGGTATCACCAATCCGACCACTCAGACCGGCATTTCGGCTGGCCTTAGCGTCTTCACCTGGATCTGCCAGATCGTCGCGGTATTTGTCGGTAAACGAGTAGGAAGGAAGACGATCCTGCTCTGGGTCTGGCCGATACTGCTGCTCGGATTGGTCGGTCTCTGCGTGTCGAGGTGGGTTTTCGATGCTGGGCGAGGCTAATCATTCCAGTGGCGTCTTCGCGAACGGCGGGGAAGACAACACGAAAGCCGGTGTTGCGACGTACGTTTCCTTCACTCCAAATCGAGTTCTACCATTTTCTGATGATACGCAGAGTTGCCCTGGTTTGGATATACCTTGGCTCGTTCAACTTTTCCAGTGAGTCGCTCCTCTGGAGATGAAGGTGTCGCTGATCCGTCTAGATCCGGTGCTATACTCTTGTAGGCCGCTTGGAGCAGTCTCCTACGCTTGGCTGATACTTGCAGATCCCGCCGAAGTGCAAACTTTCTCGATGCGAAGTAAGGGTCTGCTTGTCTGGAACACCTTGACTCAGTTCGCTGGTGCCTATGTCACTTGGGTGGATGCGATCGCCTTGAATGCAATTGGTATGTCCCGAACATATTGAATTGCGAGTCCTGACGCAATGCCTAGGCTACAAGTATTACATCGTCTACATGCCGCTGGTCATCATTCAGTGGATCTTGATATGGAAGTGTGAGTCGCCAAATCTGGTAACTTCTGCAGGTCCTGATGGGACGACAGACATGGTCGAGACCCGTGGCTACACGCTTGAAGAAGTGGCCTTCGCATTTGACGGGCCGAAAGCGAGCCTCGCCATCGTCGGGCTCGTGCCAAATTTCGAACAAGAATCATATGAAGACGGCGCCAAGAGCAGGAATGAGGACAAGTCTGTGTAGGTGTGTAGATGGTTCAGGCGGAATGTGCAGAGGCAACTAGGAAGATTGTTTGGGACGGGATGGTGGGGGAGGGCAGGAAGAGGAAGGAGCTGATGTTTGTCATCATGCATGATATAGCGGTTTCGGCATTCGTCGATGGCGCAGCCTCTTTCGGGACGAATTGGCATCGATTGACTCATGTCATCTTCGGTGAATGCCTCTTCCGAGACGGGTAACCTGTGGTCCACCTGATCACCAGTTCCCGCCCTAGACCTTTTCGTCATGCCGAGGAAGGCGAGATTACGTATAGCCGAAATCCAAGAGTGGGACTCCCGAGCCGGATTTTCCGCCGCATGCGGTCGTCCGACTTGCATTCTGCCGGCAGCTATGACGCAGTCGTGAAGAGCATCCCGCTGATGACCATATGCCTCGAGCCTATGAAGCTCGTAATGTCCCTTCCGCATACCAACCGACACCTGATTCTGCTCTAGCCAAAATGTTTACCCAGCTCGTCGCAGCTCTGACTCTCGCCAGTGTGGCCCTCGCCAGTCCAATAGCCAACCAGGCTCAGACCAAACGATGGACTCAGTCCAGTGCCAACTGCCGGTCGTTCTACGCCAACATCTCCGCGACGGCCAAGAACCTCGACCTCGGATCTGTCATTGGAGGGCCGTACGTCAAGGCTCCCCTCCTGCTTCGGGTCTGACGTGAGGTGGTAGACCCGCAAACCAGCAAGTGCTAGTTCAGAACGTGATCGACCAGTACGCAGCGGGAAGCAGAGTCATGCAGGACATCATGAACGCGCCCGCCATCGAGGTCTCGGGGACGTACTCGCTTTACTTTGAGTATTGCGAACCCAAGTCAGGGAGCCCGAAGGGGATCTTCCAGACGCATCATGGGATCGTAGGCAATGCGGCATATTGGAACGTCCAGCTTGGGTGGGTCCCTACTCGACAATCGCCGACTTGCACGCTGATTTGGAGGACAGCGAGAGGACGGATAACTCGTTTGCAGAGTCCGCAGCTGAAGCCGGATGGTGTGAGTCCCTCTTTCATCGATGCTTCCCCGGAGATTGGGTTGACCATTCGTAGCGACACTCTCGTACGACCGGCTAGGCGTCGGGAACTCCTCGCACCCAGATGGGATCCAGACCGTCCAGATCTCCTACGAGATCGCCGAGTCCGTCGGGATCGCAGAGGCTTTGCGGAACGGCGACCTCAGCGACCTCGGGTCATTCTCCACCGTTGTCGGTGTCGGCCACTGTATGTCCCCCTCTTTTCTTAGATCTCAAGCTGAGGAGGAGTAGCATACGGGTCCAACCTCTTGACTGGCGTGGCGAGCGCCTCTCCGGATGTCTTTGATGCGCTCATACTAACCGGCTTCACCAACAATGCTACCCAAGGTCCGTCCCCCTCTTGAAATCTCACTTGAATTAGCTGACGGCACGACAGGGCCCCTCGGACTAGCCGGCTTCGCAAGCACCATCGCCTCCGTCGCCTACCGCGTGCGCTTCTCTGATCTCGCCAGCGCCTACGTCATCACACCCTCCGTCTCCGCCGACCAACAGGAATTCTTCCATTACCCGAACTACACCCAGGCCGCTCTCACCCTCTTCACTACCGCAAAGTCGGAATATTCGCTCGGTCAGCTCAGTGCGTGCCTCCCTTTCCCCCGTCTCGGTCATATAGCTGATTGGTTTGGCTGAGTAGACACGATCGCCGCACCGCTTTTGAAGCCTAGGGAGAGCTTCAGCAAGCCCGTTTTCGTTGTCACCGGTGAAAACGACGCGCCATACTGTCAGTCCCGCATCTCCCCCTCTTCTTCCGGTCAGTGTCAGAGCCTGATCCGAGGTGGTCAGGCGCCGCAAACTGCTACGCCACCTCCCTTGGCTCTGGCATGACCCAACTCGATACCGCCCGCACTCTTTTCCCCTCCGTCAACACGTTCTCGACCTATGTCGTCCCCGCCACTGGCCACGGGATCAACTACCGTACGTCTCTGATCGCCAGGGAAAGGAGGCGTTACTGACGGATGAGCAGACACAACTGCTTACGAGGCTTATCAGCAGATCATCGGGTTCGTCCAGGACCAGGGCCTTTGAGTGTGCCGAAGGCCGGAAGGGAAGCCGGCAGGGAAAATCTTATTTTCAGGACAAAGTATAATAGCTTCGTGTAGCGCAAATGCAATTAAAGAGCTAAGAGTTCAGCGATAAGGGTCTCTATCCCATTCATCCGTTGTTCTGTTTCTGGCTATGACTGAATCCCCTGATTGTCCCCATGTACTGCCGCACAAATCGCGCCCTCCAGCCTCGAAGTCAACGACCTCCAAAGCAGACTTTAGCATGACCGCGTTGGTTCGTCTCACACATTGAGGGCAACTTATCAGCACAAATGTAAACATGATTGCTCAAGCTGCTCGGTCGGCCAGCCTAAACCATACAAGTACTTCATTCCTCCGAACTATTCAGAACGTACAAGGTGTCTTCGCACAAACCGGTATCTTGATTCCGAGTATTGATCCTTTCCTCTCGGCGCACTATGACGCTCGCAATGGCGATGTCTCCGGATCAAATTGACTCAACAGGTGCTTCAGCTTCTGCACGTCTTCGGTGAACGGCGCGCCGGACGCGCTCGGTGTGAGTTTCGCATTACCGTGATTCAGGTCCTCCATCGCCAACCAGCTGCCTTTCAATCAGCAAACGGCACAGTGTGCGGCATGCTGTGACTCACTGGTCGAGCTGAGACCGCAAGCTCTTCGCCTTCAATCGGAAGTGCGAGTAAACCGCCTGCTCGTATGGGAACGGCGGTTTCCCATTGGCTTTCCGTCCGTCCTGCATCTGCATCACCTGTTCCTGCAGGAATTCCTTCTCTTCCCTCTCATCCTCGAGCTGTTGCCGCAACCCGCTGATCTCGGTCTCAAGGGTCCGTATCCGCTTCGCGGCCTGCAGATCAGGTGACTGCACCGCGCCGTGGCCGTTGGAGAGGGAAGAATTGTGTCTCCGTGACGGAGTAAGGGGTTGCGCTTCAAGCTTTCTTAATTGATCCGACATGTCCCGTCCGAGTGCGTCATGGCTTTGCTGAAGACCGCGAAGCAATTCGGACCGAGAGGCATCGGAAGCTTTAGGGGTTCGTGGGGCGGTCTGGCGATGGACATCGGCGAGCTCATTCTTGAGCCGTTGGTTTTGAGCGAGGGTTGCGTCGTGTGCCTGCTCGAGCCGGGTGAGCTCGCTCTGCATCTTTGCAAACCGGCTGTCGGTCGCATAAGAATTTCCATTTCGACTAGGGCTCGAGAGGGAAGCCGTCGAGAGCTGCCGCCGTTGATCCTGTAGGTCTTTCTCCAATGACCCAACCCTGGCTTCCGCTAATCTCCTCGCCTTCCGCTCTTCCTCCATAGCCATCGTCGCATCCTTGTCCTCGGCCGACATGGACGCCCGAGCGGATCTCGCCTCCTTGCTCTTGCTGGCCTTCAGCATGTCACACTGTCGCGTCATATCCTCGAGATCCGCAACAACCCGGTTCCGATGTGTCTCCAGACTCTTCATGACCATGTTGAGCCTTGCGTTCTCCCTGACCTGCTCCGCAAGCTGTCGGTCGGTCACCTTCTTTGCCGATTCGAGGACGTGCACATGTTCGACGATTGTCTTGCTCTCACGGCTCTTGTACAAGGCAATCTCCGCATCTCGGGCTTTGATCTCGTTGGCGGCTTTCGAGACATCTCGTTCGGCTTGTAGTGCGCTGTTGCGGTGATTGGCGACTTCGACCTGATTGTTGTACAGCTCCTGCTCGAAATGATGGCGTTTGGCCGATTCATCGGCTGAATGGCGATTCGCATTCTCCATGCCCTTCGCCCAATTAGCTTTCTCGTCCTCGATCACGAGTACAGCGTCTTCGAGATCGTTGTATCGGTCATTGGCTTCCTGCAGTTTGCGATCGAGAGACTACAACGACGTCAACCGATGAATACGATTTCTCTCCTATCACTCACATCTCGAGCTTGCACCGTGCTTCGCAGCTGATTCTCACTCTTGACCAACTGCTCCCTCACCGCTACAAGCTCTCCGGCAACCTGCCTTTTCGAATCGTGCGCCTTGTTGACTTCCTGTTGCAGCTGTGCTAGCGCCTTCTCCTTATCCTGCAGAGCTCCTTGTGTCACCTTCAAACCCCGCTGAGCCATAGTGTGGCTTCGCCGCAGTCCCTCTAGGTCGACTCGAAGGTTATTGGCGAGCTGCTGTGCCCCTTCTCGCTGCTCGTCCAACGCCTTCTGCAGTCCTGTGACCTGCTCGCGTGATCGGCTCATCTCGGCCTCGCGACTTCGATCAGCCTCCTGGCGCTTGCTGTCCTCCGAAGACTTCGTCGCCATGACCTTTCTCAGGTCGTCTAGCTCCTTCTCGAACCCCTGCCTGGCCGAAATGTCCTGCTGTCGCTCCCGATCACGTGCTGTGATCGCTTGCCGTAAAGCATCCATCTTCACCGCCAGTTCTGCCTTCGCTTGATCGCTGGCCTCTTGAGCCTTGGCAGTGCTGATGCGCTTCGTCTCGAGCTCAGATATTTCCCGCTGTTTCGAAGAGATCGTCGCCTCGTGGCGCTTGACAATTTGTTGGAGCTCATCAAACTGGACCTTTGCGCGGCGAAGGTCGTCATTTAGCGCGGTCACTTGAGTATTTCCAGATTTCCTATAGGGACCGTAAGCACAGAAGCAGCGGCATGATGGGCCACTCACGACCTTCCCTTCTCCAGCTGCAATCGCTTCTCCAACTCCGAGGCGTTCAGATCTGCCCTCTCTTTTGCCCGTCGCAGTGTCTCTTCCTTTTGCGCTACGGATCTCTGCAGCTCCTCCACCTGCCTCGCTAGAACTGCTTTGTTGTCCTCGAGCTTAGAATGTGCAGTAAAACGGGTGTTTAATTCCTTCAACAGCTCTGATTCCCGTGATCGCCAGTCTGACCCTTCCTTTTCGAGCAGTGCGGCCTGTTCCACAAGCTGATCAAAGTCCCGCTGAACCTGAGCCAGCTGCTCTTTCGCCTTCGCGGCGGTCGCAAGCGCTTGCTCTCGCTCACCATCGAGCACATCGACGTCTCCTTCCAGCTCGGTGATCTTCTCAAGCAGTTCCGCCTGCCGCACCTTCGACCTCTCAAGCATCCCATCCTTCTCTCGTCCTATCTGCCGTTCCGAAGAGAGATCGAGCTCGACTTTTTCTTTCTCTGCGACCAAAGACGCCCGCAGATCTTCCAGGCGCTGTTTCTCCGCCTGATCGCGCTGCTCCCGTTCCTTGGCCATGGCTAGCTCGGCTTGTTTGCGGACCAGCTCGTCGTCCACGCGGCTTGCTGCGAGAAGGGGTCTGACCTTGACGTACAACGACCACCAGGGCCAATCCCGAAGCTGGATGTAGACACGAGCATTTCGCTGAATAGTGCGGATAGCTTGTGCACGGTTCATGAGTTTTCGGATGCGCCGACGAGCGATATGCATCCTAGCGGCTGATTGGAAGCGGCGGAAAATATCGGTGAGGAGATTGTCCCTCCGCTCTTCGAGTTCGGCCAGGACCCCGGCCTTGAAGAAGAACTTGGTCGCACCGATCTTGTAGAAGTCTTTGTCCAGCTCAAGCGCCTCGGCGATCTTCGCCGCCGCCTTGCGACCGTCCATATAGCCTTTCGGGATAACACCGGGAGTGAGGACTTCGTAGCGCGTTCTGAATTCGGCAAAAGAATGTCGGTTAGGATACCCAAGACGAGCGATACGGATGCCCTCGAGGACACCATTGCACCGGAGCTGGTCCAACACGAGATTGACCTCCACTTTGCCCGGCTGCTTCACCGAATTCGGCACTATGCATCGGACGAAATGAGGCTGTGTGGTCGAGAGTTGATGCATGAGCTGTCGAAGCTGCTCCTTATGTCGCTGACCAACAGTTCGGAAGGCACCTCGTTTGACTCGTTTGACGACGCCGGTCGACGCAGCGTCCTCGGCGTACTCAGAGAATAGGGTGGAGATAGCGGGGATCTCGGATTGCGCGAGCAGTCGCGCGACCGCCTCGTTAATTGGATCCTTGTTCTTCTCGAGCCAGCCCTGGGTGCGATACTCGACGTCGCTTGCATAGTGCTTGACGATGAAGCCTTGACCGAATCGTGTGGTCTTAAACTTTCCAGATCCAGGATGAGTCGGACTCCCGCCGCGAGGCGTCTCCCAGATGTCCTGTAGTTTTTCGGTGAAGGTGAGGTCCGTAGCTTTGGGCATGATGCACTCCTCATCGAGGCATGAAAGGATCCCGATGGGTTGAGAGCTCTCGATGAGCTCGATAGTGGGCTGGAGATCAAGACCGAAGTTGACGTAGTCCCAGTCGATGCCTTCCCGCGTATATTCTTCTTGTTCTAGAGTGAACATGTGGAAGTTGAAGAACTACGAATTATCAGACGGTCCATAGGGTGGAGATTTATAGTTCACTTGTTGCTGCGGAGTCCAGCAGTCAGCTAAGCCTCAGATCTCTCTGAAAGAGCGACTCACCAGCTTCTCGTTTGTGAAATTGATCAGAAGTTGCTCGTAGCTATTCTCGACTGAGAAGCAAACTTCAATATCATCCAATCCATGACAGGGACCGGCTTACCAAAGATCTCGAAACCAGCGATATCCAGCACACCGATAGACAACCTGGGTTGTGTCATTGGGAGGTTCAGTGCGACGATGATGAGCTCACGATTTGGGACTGGGCCTGTCGAGCGCCGTATTAATCCGATCCACCATCCACCCGAACGTCTTCTCATACATGAACTTGCAAAGCGCACCAAGCTCATCTTGCGCCTGCTTCTTCGTCCTCGCCTGTGTCACCCATTCTCGGCCAGCTCGAACTTTGGGTCGAAGCACAGTCTTAGTAAACTCCTGGAGGGATATGCCGAGGAGATGGCATATGCGCTCTGCCACGGCTTGGGACTCAGGTGGAAGGAAGGCCTGATCGGATCGGTCGCCCGAGAGAAGGAGATTGCCGATATGCAGGATGACAGCGGGAACGCGGAAGAGCTCGAATTGCTCGGCAGGAGTGAAACCAACGATATCGAGAGCATCCTAAGTCCCGACCTCAGCTCGTTCCCGGAACACCTACAAAGCAAAACACACCTTCAAAGACCGCCATTCAGCCAGGTCGTCCACGCCATCGATCTGCTCCCGAGACTTCTTGAGGAACTCGTACTTCCCCGCTCCGTTCTCCAGCAGCAATCGTTCTGCAAGATGCATGATATCAGCGAGGCCATCGAGTTGATTTTCATACTCACCATTCAGACTCGCCTCCTTTGCGCCCTCCAGCAGCTGATAAAAAATGTGGAAGCATCTCTCGCCTTCCGCCCTTGCTGTCACCCGACTTTTCTCCAGCAGATACCAATCAATATTCGCACCCGCAATCGCGCCGGACGGTGCAAAGAATATCCGAATGAACTTGCCGAATCGACTGGAATTGTTGTTCCGCATAGTTTGAGCGTTACCAAACGATTCAAGGATCGGATTGGCCTGAAGGATCTGGCGTTCCAGTAGTCCCAGCCCAGGTTGGTTAGGAACGCCAAAGCCGATCTCTTCTGCCTCCTTGCCCTTGAAGCTGGACGATCGGGGAAGGCCGGTAGCAGGCGCGGTGGAGAGGGACTTCTGACGAGCGAGAGCGCTAGAGGAGGACTCAGCGTCGGATGGGACGGTGGCGCTGGCTATCGCGGCGAGGTACTGGATGACCTTCTTGGTGTTTTCGGTTTTTCCAGCTCCGGATTCGCCCGTAATGAGGATACTCTGACTTTCCCGCTCCTCCCCGACCTGCTGCCATGCCCGCTCAGCGACTGCAAAGATGTGGGGCGGGTTCTCCTCTTTTCGTTTGGTCCGGTACTGGGCGATGATTCGGGAGGTGTAGATGGGGAGGGAGCGATAAGGGTTGAGGGAGATCAGGAAGAGCCTAGATAATATTAGATTAGCATCGTCTGTTGTGTGCCGTCAGATTCGAGGCGTACCCAGAATAGGTCTAGGAATGAGTTAGCTTCAACAGACAGCTCTGAATGCGGGCCACTCACATAGATGCTGCCTGCCCCATATCGCATTCTCAGATTGCTCACAACGCTAGCCTCGTTCAAGTGGGTCAGGTCGGCAATGTCCTCCTCGCCATCAAATTGAGGCGGATTCATCGGGGATAGGAGATATTGCGCCATCTTCCGGACCTCCCCTGTACCGGCAACCACCACCTCTGAGACTGCATCTTGACTTCCCTCTTCGCCAGATTGCGACTTGACCCAACCTGGCAGAAAGCCCTCGGATGCGTCGGGTATCCATATCCGCCTGTAACGTTTGTGAAGAGAGCGAAGGAGAAATGGTTGCAGCACCCAGGAACGTATCGTGGATGACATCGCGAGAGAAGCACTATCGTAAGCGCGAGCAAATCAATGTCCGAGGGGTCGACGGACCGCTTCTCGTTGAACTCAGCTTGCGCAGCTGCATCCGCTGCCGCATCCCTCTTTATCCGCCGCAGGACTTGTGTTGGATCCATTGCAGTGGCGACGTGTACTCGACTAGCTCATAGATGTTAAAAAGTCCAGAGATGCCTCTCCAGCGGCGAGGAAGGCGGACTCGACACGATGTTGACGCTTGCGAGAGCTGAGTGCGGAGGGCCTGAGCTGCGGCAACTCTTCGAGGTCTGGAAGCAGTAATCGTATAATGATGCTAGATGAGATTGAAAAGAAAAGGATTTGGGTCAGGCTGATCGATGGTGAAGGCAAACCAAATGTATGACGCTCAACACACAGCATCAAACCCCTTGCTCGGCGTCAGACGCGTCGGAAGCTTGGTCGCACAATCAATCGATGTCGGACGCCTATCCGGGTCCGCGAGTCAGGGCCAATTAGGCTTGAAGTATCTCTCGATTCGTCAACGTTCGGTCACCATCAGGCCAACTACGACACATTCTTTGCGCTATCTACAAGCTCTTGGCGTGGCCTGAAACGTCGCCATCTACTTGACATCACGATTCCAGTCAATAGACAAAGCAATCTGTCATACCTGCTTTCGGATACTAGCGCAACCATTACTCTCCCCGGTACCTCGCAGCACTTAGCCCAGCTCCAGGCTCTCGTTTCCGCGCTGAGGTGGACATCCTAAATTGCAATTCATTCGATTTTACGTCCACTACCGCCATCCCCTTCCTCAAGGCTTTCCCTTTTCGCCATGGCTTCGATTTCTAGGTGAGGATACCTTCCCTGTCGGAGGACTTGAAGAGCTAATCCCGCTGTCTCAGTGCCGGTCAACAGGAATGGAAGAAGGGACTCGTTGCCCCTTCACGAGATGAGCGGCCGCAGACAGAAGTGAGTCAGACTTATTGCGCATCTGCTCTGTCTTGCTTCGTCGAGCATTTGGGTTGACCACATCACTCTAATGGTAGGACGTGACGGCCACCCAGGGAAGCTCTTTCGATGACTTCCACCTTCGTCGGGAGCTACTCATGGGCATATATACGGCCGGCTTCGAGAAACCTAGTCCAGTTCAGGAGGAGGCGATCCCAATGGCGTTGACGGGACGAGACATATTAGCGAGAGCAAAGAATGGTACTGGAAAGGTGAGCCAAGCGTTGCAAGCTGTGACTGTACTGACGTGTGGCCTAGACTGCATCATTTATCATCCCAACACTGAGCCGAGTGAACACTTCGTACAGCCACATTCAAGCCCTCCTACTCGTCCCTACTCGAGAACTCGCGTTGCAAACATCTCAAGTGTGCAAATCCCTTGGCGCGCATATGAAAGACCTCAAAGTGATGGTCACGACTGGCGGAACCACATTGCGAGACGACATCCTCCGCCTGCAAGATCCGGTGCACATCCTCGTCGGAACACCTGGACGGATACTGGACCTCGGCGGGAAGGGGATTGCGGACCTGAGAAAGTGCGAGATATTCGTAATGGACGAGGCGGACAAGCTTCTGAGCGAGGAGTTCACACCGGTCATCGAGCAACTCCTCGGGTTATGTCCGCGACAGAGGCAGGTGATGCTGTTCTCTGCGACGTTCCCTCATGAGATCAAGGACTTCTCGGTGAGTCGCGCATCGTGTGCACCCTTCTTAGAGCTGATGGCCGCAGGACCGACATATGGTCCAACCCGTCATCATCAACCTCATGGATGAGCTCACTTTGAAAGGTGTCACCCAATACTACGCCTATGTCGAAGAACGGCAGAAAGTTCACTGCCTCAACACATTGTTCTCGAAGGTATGTCTTTCCATTATGACAACGCTGATGTCAGCTTCAAATCAATCAATCAATCATATTTTGCAATTCCACCAATCGAGTCGAGCTCCTCGCGAAGAAGATCACCGAGCTCGGCTACTCATGTTTCTACTCCCACGCCAAGATGCTTCAGGCGCACCGGAATCGCGTGTTCCATGATTTTAGGAACGGCATGACCCGGAATCTCGTTTGCTCAGGTGCGCTGTTTCTCTCGAGTGTCATTGAGCATAGCTAACAGTGGCTGATAGATCTGTTGACTCGTGGTATTGATATTCAAGCGGTCAATGTGGTGATCAATTTCGATTTCCCTCGGACAGCAGAGTCATATCTCCACCGAATGTACGAATGGCTGATAAACAAGGGCGTGCTTTGCTGAATCATAACAGAGGTCGTTCCGGCCGATTCGGACATCTCGGTCTCGCTATCTCATTGCTCACCGTGAGCTTTCATACCGCGAAACCAGCGGCAGTTGACGTGTCAACGTCTCGCAGCTGGAAGACCGTCACAATCTCTACCGGATAGAATCCGATCTCGGGACAGAAATCGCCCCCATCCCGGCAATTATCGATCCAATCCTTTACGTCGCGCCGTCCTCGATAGATCCTGAGCCCGCACCGACGCCCAAACAAGCACCTCCACCCAAAGTAGCAGCGCCGCCACTCTCACAACTTCCGCAATCCCAGTCGACCGGTGCACCGCCTCTCGCAAATCACGGTTTGGATGGCTCAAATCACGCCACGACCGGTGATGTGAATACGCAGGCGAACCAGAGACAGTCAAATCCTCGACCGCAAAGTAATGGACTTCGAGGTGGAGGATCTGGTCAAGGTCGGGGTCAAGGAGCTGGACGTGGCGGAGGTGGTGGTCAACGAGGAGGAAGGGGAGGACAGCCCGGTCACTCACCAGCAGGAGCTCCGACGGCGCCTCGAGCTTCTGGCGTGGTGGGATGATTGGGGCGAGTCGGTGGGAGGGAGGGGTGGAGGTTCGTGGGCGAGGTGGCGATTAAAAGAAAGAAGAATAGAAAGATGGAGGTGGAGAGTTTAGGGGCGCGGGCGAGATGAGGACGAAGAAGGAGCGGGGGGGTTGTCCTGATGGAGGACTAAGGGGATTGGGACGAGGCAAAAAGTGATGTGCGAGGTGGCGGCGGGGAGAGCTTGAGGTCATCGAGGCGGCAAGCAGATGGAGTGGGAGGACGTTGGTGAGCTTGGAAGGGAAGTGAGCGGCAATGTGTAGAGCTGGGGGGAGAGCGAAGATGAGAGCCGGGAGAGTCAACTCTCCGATCAGCCTGCGTTGTCTCTGACGAAGCGCGGCTGTGGCGAATGAAGGCGAGCGAGAGGATGGTGGCAAGGAGTGACTATGCATCCGTTCATTGCGATACCAAGTGTTGCTGTACGACAGAGAGCAGAGGATCCGGAGAGATGACCGTACCCGCGGCTCGCGTCGACACTCCGTGATTAGGGCAATTGGCTTTCGCATACTCATCGATGTCCTCGATCTTGACTGGATAGGATATATTCAGACTACCCTTCTCGACAGGCGGGTCCTGTTCCTTATCCCGAGCAGCCAAAACCCTAGTTACCTTTGTCCCCTCCCCATCGACCGTTCATTACGATTACCTTGGCTTGACATCTCTCTCCGTCGTCTCGCTCTCTACCTATCTTTCATACCTTTTGTCTCTTGGTTGAACCCCTCAAATCAGGGCCGCATCCGCGCGAGCTCGTTCTCTACTTGACACCTGCATCCGCCTTCATCGAGACCACCAACCACCAAACCCCCCATGTCTGTCCCGCTCCCATCCCCGTCCTCCCTTTCCCCGGCCAAACCGATCCTCCGCTCCCGACCACAACCCATCACGCCCTACTCGCCACAACAGCACTCCCCCTCCTCGCCAAGGAGGTCGGTCGGATTCAGTCCTGCCAACGAGGATAATTGGCGGGATCGGAATGGGGGTCTTGGGCGCAGGAGTGTGGGGAGATCCGGTCCGGAGAGGACGGTGGGTGGGTTTGAGAAGAGGGAGGTTAGGAGTGGGAGTGGGAGTGGGAGTACGTTGAGTGCAGGGTTGGGGATGGGGAGCGCGAAGGATAAGATGAAGGAGAGGGAGGATGGGGAGGCGAAGAGTGAGTGGACGAGCTGTTTGGTGAGGGATCATACTGATAGAGATCGAATGATAGCCGCAGCACTGAGCCGGGTGCCTTGTCGGTTCTTCAAGGCTGGCGCTTGTACAGCTGGGTCAAGCTGTCCTTTCTCCCATGAAGAAGGTATTTTCCGCTTCAGCCGTTGCATCAGTCGAAAAACTAACTGGCTTGTTAGGCGGGAAGAGGGAAGTCTGCCAATGGTTTCTGAAGGGCAACTGCAAGTTCGGACACAGATGTGCCCTCGCACACGTTCGACCTGGCGAGCCCATGTCCATGGACAGGAAGAACAAGAAGGATCATCAACGCGAATCGCGAGAGCGCGGTGACGCACGACCTCGATACGATGGTGGGGTAGACGAGCATATCGCCACTCCGGTAGCTATCAGATCCGCTCTGTCCTCCTCGATACATTCGCCTCCCCCAAATCGGTTGTCCTCCTCGCCTATGCGGGAACCATATGGCCCCCCCTCAGGCGGACTTGCCGGTTCCCCTTCGCCTGGATTCGGACATCCAAGATCTCCGGGCCTCTTCGCTTCATCCCCAAGCCGACCTTCACCTCTCTCCGGAGGACGGCCTTCTGTCCCCGGTCCACTCACGCTAAAGTCTGCACAAAGTCCTCTAAGACCTCCTCCAACTACCGCTTTCTCAAGCTCCTTCTCCCACGTCGTTCCAGCGGTCGACCGATCTGGCCCGCCATTGTCTGCCTCATTCGCGGACAATACGTTGCGGAAGTCTATTTGGGCCCGTTCCGAAACACCCGACGAGCCGCTCAGTCCCGCTCGGCGGCCTGCTCAACCTCGTCGACCACGCACCGCCATTGATGTATTCCACGATGATGATTCGTATGATCACGGCGAAGATCTGCTCCCCTCCAGCTTAAGCGATCTGCTCACACCGACCGAGCGAACGCGCCGCAAATCTCGGCGGGACAGCGGGGATTCGGTTTCGCCTTCGAGAGGGGGAGCCCTGCTCAACGCGCCATTCAGCGGAGAACGTCTCGCCCAATCAGCCGGCGCAACGATGGGGCCACCCGGTTTCCTCCAAGGTCTCTGGTCAGCAGAAGGTGTCGACGCGCGCAAGTCCGAAAACAACGAAGAGGACTTTGCGTTCGGTCCGACGACAGCCCAACCTCAAACCCGGCATTCACTGCTCACCGAACAGCGCAGTCCCGTCTCATCGAAACGTCCTTCCCGCGAACCCCTGGTGGCCGTCGAAGGGCCGTTCCTCATCCGCCAGCCATCCGATCCCCATTCCCCCTCGGCTCGAGCACTGCAAGAGCATGCTCCTGGACAATCCTTACCAGGGGGTCTGGCGAATGCGCTCTCGAGACTCCACTTACACGGTCCAAGACCACCGAGTGGTCTGGCTCATGCCACTCAGGGCGGCGAGGAGGTCCTCTCTGGAGCGGAGACACCACCGATGGGATCGGGGCCGTCTACGGGTAGAACAGAGGAGCACGAGGAGGAGGCGTTGTTCGCCATGGACGGGTAAAAGGTCTGGCGCTCAGTCATGGGGGCGGAAGATGGAGCCGAAGGGGCCCAGAGGTGAGAAGAGCATTAGAGGCGATCGTCTGGCAGCTTGGTATCGCCAAATCTTCGGGAGACGGGCTTGAGCCCCGAACAAGGGATAAAAGTAGAGGAGCCGGGTTGAGTCCGAGGTGTTCTGAGGGATATCATGCAACACCCAGTTGTCCTCATAGCTTCTTACAAAATAGAAAGATGAGCCCAGCATCCGTACTCCACCTTCGATCGCAAGATCCGCTCCAATGAGATTGGGTCGCCGTTTCACTGAGAACAGCTTATTCGAGCGATCACTTCACGAATCTAACCCCTACGTTTATTGGTTTCGGCGAAACCTGCGTGGGAGATGATACCGCATCTGACTGCGTACTTTGGCAGGAAACTCTGGGAAACAAAATTGCATGCGCCAAAGCAAAGGTCCTCATGGTCGGGTACTGGCTCGGATCGAATCCACAATCAAGCTCTGCTCCACATCAGCCTCTGCCCTAGAAGGCTTGGTTCGACGCACCTTGTAGCTCGTCACGTCACCCATGTACTTGGCAACCTTACCATCCGCGCATACCCATAGCTGTGCACATATGTAAGCGCAACCAAGCCACGTATGGCCTCGACTCACCTGATTAGAGGCATGGGTGATGAATCGCTCGTCGTGACTGCAAAAGTGAGCGAGATCGTGCCACTGCGCTGAACACTCACCTGATACTAATGACTCCGCCCTTGAAGACCTTGATTGCCTCGATCAAGGCGTCCATACCCTCGATATCCAGGTGATTCGAAGGCTGCAGGTGGTGTCAGCTGGCTGTAATGCAAGAGTGAATCGGAGATTTCACCTCGTCCAGGAGCAGGATGTGCGGTCTCTGCATGCTGAGTACCGCGAAGGCCACACGACTCTTCTGACCTCCCGACAATGTCCCGATTTTTTGCAAACCGGTCAAACCGGTGATTCCGAAAGATCCCAGATGGGATCGGTAGTCCTGTTCCACCTTTCCTGGGAACTTCGCCTGCAAGAAGGCTACCGGAGTCATATTCACATCGAGCTGGTCGACGTGATGCTGAGTGAAGTATGCGATTCGACATCGGTTGTTATGCGTCGCCCGACCTATGCTCGCCTGGATATCACCGGTAAGAAGCTTGATAAGGGTGGATTTTCCCGCTCCATTAGGACCGATGACGGCGATCCGACTGTCGAGGCCTACATCGATATTGACACTTCGCAAGATGGTCTTTTCGGGTGTGTAGCCGAATGTGACTTCATCGAGCTGGAGAAGGGGAGGCGAGATCTTCTCAGGATCCGGGAATTTGAATGACTCGTTGTCGTCTTCTTCAGGAGGTTCAAGCTTAGGCAGCTTCTCCAGTATCTTGATCTTCGATTGTGCTTGCGGAGCTACAAGAGGTCAGCATGCGTCGTCGTTCTCCCGAGAGAACGTACCTCGATTGGCGTTGTATCGCCATCGGTCGATGTACGCCTGCAGATGTTGTCGATACTGCAGCTGTGTATCGTATTCCTTACGCTGATTCCTCGCTCGCTCGGTCTTCGTAGCGTAGAATTGTCCGAAGTTGCCCTTATAGTAGTCGAGGCGCTGAGAGTGCTGATGGACGATGTCGGTGGCTACCGCATCGAGGAAAGCTCGGTCGTGCGATCTGTTCGGAAATCAGCGGCGTGGTCTCTTGGGCGATTGGACCGTCTTACACGACTAGAAGGGTACTTGGCCAAGTCTGCAGATAGTCTTCCAGCCAAGCGATGGCATTTAGATCCAGCATATTGGAAGGCTCGTCCAGCATGAGGAGCTAAGCATCAGGTTAGCCAACTTTGACCACTTGGAGTAAGTCCACCCACGTCAGGCTTGACAAATAGCGCTCTTGCCAGAGCCAGTCGCATTCTCCAACCGCCCGAGAAGCTCCTTGTAGCCAGCTTCTGATCTGCCTCCGAGAACCCCAAACCTGCCAGAAGCAGCCCTGCTCGTGCGGGTCCGGTCTCCGCTTCCATATCTACAAGCTTCTGCTGAACATCACCCAGCCGCAAGGACAGCTCGTCCTTTTCCGCTGAGAGGCCAGCAGGAGTATCCGTCGCCGAGACTTTTTCCATGGACTCGAGCTTGGCGTTAAGCTCGGCGGCCTCGCTGATCAGCTTGTGTCGCCAGACATCGGCTTGCAGGACGGATTCGAGTGCCGTAGTATCGTCGCCGACAATTTCCTGCTCGACATACCTGGAAGACCGTTACTTCTGATTCCCCGAGAAAGCAGATGAGGGGGAACATACAGAACGGAGATATGTGTTGGGATCGGCACCTCTCGTAGAGCAAGGTGGCGGAGCAAAGTGGACTTTCCCACACCGTTACGTCCGATAAGACTGCCGATGGCTCAGCACAGCTCCGCGAGACATGTACGAAGGGGCTCACCCATATCGTCTGCCAAAGGCCATAGTGAGAGTCGCTCCGGACCTGCGTGTTTGGTCAGGATGTACCCTTCTAATTGGAGTAAGACAGTACTCACAAGATTCTGTTACTCGCGAAAGACACATCGATGTTGCTCAACTGTATATCCTTTGACTTCCCCTTCGCAGCCCCGCTTAGATCCAGCGGGTTGACCATCATATACATATCCTCGTAGCTCTGCTGCTTCTTCTGCATATCGATGAGCTTCGAGCCCTGATACAAGTCCCGCTTTGATCGCTTCTCGATCTTCGCCTTCAGCTTCGCCTCCGCTTTGGCGAGTTTGGCGAGATCAACTCGGGATGCCTGTCCCTTTGTGTTGGATTCCAGGTCGACGGTCCCCGACATCGCGATGGTGGCCGACATCTGCTGAGAACGCATCTGGATGGTCTTATCGAGCCTGGCGACAGTGGTGGACTTCCTGACTCGCTTTGAGGACTGGGACTCCAGGTATTGAACCAGGCGGGCTATGCTTGTATGACACGTCCCTCAGCAGGATAAAGGTCGGCAAGGGGATACCCACAAATCATCAAGCGGACTTGAGGTGATATCCGATGGGCCACCTTGAAGCATTCCTCGGGTCATGTCGACGATGTCGTTCACCTCCTCATCCTCATCATCCACTAAACCGGAGATGTAGGAGACCACGACTTCATCGGTCTGCGGGAATGTTCGCCTCTGCAATTTGATAGTCAGGTTGATATTCTCGTCTAAAACAGGCGTAGCTCACTATATCGGTAGCGACTTGAGCCATGACGTTCGTTGTACACTCTGACGATGAAGACCGCAAATAATAAGTAGGATAAGGAAGTAGAAATCGTTCAGTCGGTTCCGTTCGGCCCTAAATCCGGATCCGAGATAGTACCCTATGTATACTCTTTATGCCAGTTCCCTTCTATCTGTGGTCTTCATCCGCCAAATCCGAGTCTTCAAAAGAGTCTCTCGGCCCAACATGGCGGCCTTGAACCGTCTGCAGCAGCGGATCAAGGAGAACTTTCAGGTCAGTCTGGCCGATGTCCTCGATCCTAGCTGATAGACGAATAGGAGACGACCCGTGACCTCACCCTCTTGACCGGGGGCAGTAGCTCAGCCGATGCAGCCTATTTCGATACTTCCGATGACAAGGTCAAGGAGATATCAAAGCTCCTCGAGAGCCGAGTTGAGCGAGATCGACTGGAAGGGATGAAGCGGATCATCGCTGGCATCTCGAAGGGGAGGGATATGGAGCCCTTCTTCGCTCTGGTCGTCAAGAATGTCGTCGCATCAAGCATCGAGATTAGAAAGCTGGTGTACATCTACCTCTTGCGATTGTGCGTGAAATCGTCATCAAGAGAAAAAGGCATGCTGATTGATAACAGCGCATCGACGAATTCGGATCTCCTCTTGCTATCCATCAATACCTTCCAAAAAGATCTCTCCGACTCGTCGCCGTTGATCCGGTCCATGTCGCTGAGGGTCTTGACGTCCATCCGAGTGCCAATCATACAAGGTCAGCTCGCTACCCTGCGTACCTGACTGCGAATATTGATGATGTCTTGAAGGGATCGTCGTGCTTGGCCTGAAACGGCTCGTCAATGACCGGAATCCTTGGGTCCGCAAGACCGTCGCGGGTGGCCTGGCGAAGGTGTACGAGTAAATCGTAATGTTGAGATTTTCTGTCAGTCAAGCTGAAGTCCTCTCAGGATGGATGCCTCGTCCCTGCCACAGCTCCTACCGCTCCTGCAAACTCTACTCGCTTCACCTTCACCCCTCACCTTGGGAGCAACCCTGACCGCCTTTTCCGAAATGTGCCCCGACCGCCTCGACCTACTCCACCCGTACTACCGTCATATCTGTCACCTTCTAGTCGACGCCGACGAGTGGGGGCAGATCGTCGCCCTGGACGTCTTAACCCGGTACGCACGGGCGATGCTCGAGAAGCCCGAGGTCGGCGTGGTGAAGCCAGCGGATGGGGAAGAAAGCGAAGATGAATTTGCCGGCATCGACCTGGACTTGGCAATGTTTCTCGACTGCGCAAGGCCGCTCTTCCAGTCGCGCAATCCGGCTGTCGTCCTCGGTATAGCGAAGGCGTACTATCACCTAGCGCCAGCTGGACATGCGACGATCGGTCAGGAGCTACTTGCGTCGCCACTGCTACGCCTAGCCAGCGCTGCGACTAGTCCAGAGGTGGCCGCTCTGACATGGGACGTCATCGCGTCGATGATAGCAGAGCGACCGGTATGTCTACCTGAACCAGAAATTGCGCATTCCCTAATTTTGTTAGCAGACGCTGTTTGCTTCCCATCACTCGAACCTATTCTTGCATTCATCGGACCCGGTAGCCGTGAAGATGGTCAAGCTGAAAGCAATGATGTGCCTGGTGTCACCGGACACCGCGCAGCTCTCGATACGGGAGTTCAAGGCGAGCTACATTCGATCCTCTCTGTAGCTGCTCAGCTAAATGCGTGTCCTATAGCACTACGTCCGTCTTCCTGAAGATAGTGTGTCCGAAGAAGCTGTCCGTGCTATCGGCTTCTGCGTCCGCACCCAGCCATCTGTCGCCTCGTCAGGTCTCTCCACTCTCATGCGTCTACTAAGCTCTCGCCGAGGTATGACTTTCCGCCTTCCGTCATTTTCAAGCTCAAGTTGTTAAGATTCGCTGGTCGCGCAAGCTGTCATTGTCCTCAAATCCGTCATTCTTTCCCAGGCAGCCTCGTCAACGTCATCTCTACCAGATCCTCACCGTCTGGTAGCGCGTCTGGCCAAACAGCTCGACCGCATCACTAATCCGAAAGCACGCGCAAGCGTGTTTTGGCTGGTTGGGCAATTCGCAGCGGATGACGGGACGAGGAAGGGCATGATTGGACTTGGATGGGAAGGGGTAGCGCCGTGGGTTCCGGATGTTCTGCGGAAAGGCGTAAAGGGCTTTGTTGGCGAGGTGTGTGCTTTTTTCGGGCGGACTTGATTTCACTGATATCGGGGCAGACCATGATCGCGAAGCTCCAGATCCTAACCCTCGCTACTAAACTGCTCGTTCTAGCTCCAGCCGAATCACAACTCCTCATCATCTCGCAGTACCTTTCTACCTTGGCACGGTATGATGCCGAATATGACGTGCGGGATCGATCGCGATTCCTACATGCACTGTTGAGGGGGGTGCGCGTCGAGAAGGATGGTGATGTCGAGGAGAACGGGGATGACGAGGACGAGCTTGGCGGTGTGGTCCTGAGAAGGGAGCAAGTGAGACTGGTGATGCTAGGAAAGAGGGAATCAGCGGATACTCAGGCCTTCCAAGGTATCATAAATACTCCCGCAATTATCCGAAATAAGCTGATCCGATCAAAGCTTTCGCGGGAGAATACGACGTCGGGTCCTTATCAGCAATCACCCACAAGAGGTTGACGGGGTACGACCCACTTCCGGACTGGACAGATGACCCGACAGACGCCTCGCTCCGTGAATCAGAAGTGCGTCCACTTAGCCTTATATCGCCTCGTCGAAGGGTACTGACTATTTCTGCAGCTCGACAACCCGAAGCCCGTCACCCCGTCAGTCGAGACTCCCCACATCACCACACCATTACATGTCAGCTCGTCGATGACGTCCATCCCAAGATCCGTCTCTGCGCTGGATGCACCCAACACCGGACCGACGCCCGTTGCGAAGGGCAAGTTCCAGGATCTCGATGCGTTCCTCAACAGCGATAGCGAATCGGAAGAAGAAAGCGAAGAAGATAGGTCAGTTTCGCTTTTGACCCCTACCCAGTCAACATGAGGAGCCAGAGCCGGCACCCGTCACTGCTCCGCCTAGAAGCTCCATCGTTTCAGAGTACGACGAGGACACAAGCGACGAAGAGGAAGAACACTCAGAGGAGGAGACCGATGATGAGCAGGCCGAGCGGAGGCCGCTGTACGAGCAATATCGATGATATCATCCATGCACAGGTGTGACATGTTTTTATGCTCTTCCAAGCTTTTGTTTCAGATACTCCACCACCTCCGTCATCTTCACCTCCTCACCCCGATTATCACCCGCAGCGTCCTTCCCGACTTGCTCTTTGATCCGGACTGTTCCCGCTTTGACCTCTGCAGGTGCGAGGATGGCGACGTATGGGATTTGTTCGCTGTCCGCGACGTTGAATTGAGCGCGATCTTTCGGATTTTCTTTGTACATGTATTCGGCCTGCTGTAGTCAGCAAGACCGCTCTCGGATGTGGGGCTTAGGATTGAATGGCCCACCTTGATGCCCTGATCCCGAAGAAGCTTCGCCAACCCCATCCGCTCTTTCAACAGCCCCTCCTTCCCAAAATTCATCACATAAACCTCTGTCTCCTTACCTCTCGCCTTCTCCTCCCTCCCTCGCCGTCTCATCTCCATGATACTGTACACCCTCTCCACACCAATACTCACGCCCACACACGGCACCAAATCTCGTCTCCCACCGGCCGCCTCCGAGAACATCCCAACGAGATTATCATATCGTCCTCCGCCTGCTATAGAGCCCACTCCGATAGTAGATTCGTCTGGACCTTCTTCCGAGGCGGTCGTGGCGGTGGGTTTAGGTTTCCGAGGTTTGCTGGCAATGGACGAGGTAGAAACAGATGATGGAACCGGTGGATTGGGTGAGATGGACGGAGGGGCGGAGGCTTCGGTGACGGCTTCGAAGACGATGCCGGTATAGTAGTCGAGACCCCTGGCTAGGGACATGTCGAGGCTCATCTTCCGCCAACATCAGCTTGGCTGAAGGTTGCTTTCTGCTACGCATACTCTGTCAAGGACGCCAAATACCTCGAGGTAGTCGAAAAGCTTCCGCATGTCCACTAATCCTTCCTTCGCAGATACCACCGCAGTGAGCTTCTCATCCGCTTCCAGTTTGGACAGCAGGTCGTATCCGGTCCCTGCGCTCAAGGATTAACTCAAAGCGCAGCGACGAGGGATCTAGAACCCACCATTCAGGCCGACATATTCCCCGATCTTATCGGCAACCTCCTGGCTCACGCCCTTCTCGACCGTCATCTCCCTTCTCACCTCTGCCCACGGCGTCTAAGCCTCAGAGATCAGCATGATCTAGCCGATCTCCCGCGTGACCCACCTTGTCAAGCTTATCCACCGATGACGATATGGCCCGTGTCTTCTCCGCCGGCACACCAGCCAGCTCAAATATTCCGTCGAGGATCTTGCGGTGATTGAGCTTGACGGTGAACTCGCCGATATCGAGGGCTGTTAGGGCCTCGCACAGGATACATAGCAGTTCGGAGTCGGGGACCATGGGATCGTAACTCCCAGCGATATCGAAGTCCTGAACCTAAGATGAGAAGAACCAAAACTCGAACATGAACTTCCACGCACACATTGGTAGAACTCCCTCATTCGCCCTCTGCTCATGACCGGTTGATCCCGTCGGTACACCTTTCCGATATGATATCGTTTCATCGAGGAGATGCTGTTCATGGCGAGGTATCGGGCAAAGGGAATCTACAGAACCAGCACTTCAGCTACAAAGCCCACAAGAAGAGACCAGGCGCACTCACCGTTAAGTCATATCTCAACGAACAAAGCTCCCCACCCTGATCTTGCAGATCGTAAATCAATTTACTATCCTCCCCATATTTCCCCGCCAAAATCTCCTTCAATTCGAACACAGGCGTATCAATCGTACTTCCCCCATACTTGACGAATATACTCTCGAGCGTCCCGAAGATCTTCTTCCGGAGCAAGGCAGCTTCCGGTTTATGGTCGACTGTGCCCTTTGGTGTCTTTAGCTGGAATCCCCCGGCTGAGCCCTCGGTTTTTTCTTTTCCGAGCTGCTCTTTGAGAGATTTCATCTCGTTGACCTCGGCGGTGGCGTCGGCTTTGGAGATTTTGAGCTCTTTGATGCGCGTTTGGAGAGCTGTGATACACTCGAGGATAGCAGCGTTTCCGTTGGTCGCGGTGGACATTCTGGCGAAGACAGCGGAAGAATGAGTGACCGGTGGAGTAAACAGGTATGCTAGCACTCTACTGCGACAAACTCGAGTGATCATGCAAGCTCACGAGTCCGCTATCAGCATGAAAGTGGGACTTTTGGACGAAGGTGCTCCGAGTAGATTAAGATACGGTAAGCTCCGCATTAGAATCCCACGTATTGCCCCCTGGTAACTGAAGCCCTGGAACGTGCGCTGCCGACGGCAGTTGACAAATGTGAAACTGTTTCGCATATGCGCCTAACTTTTGTCCACGCCCACTCGTCTTCCCATCAGTCCTATCTCTTGACTTTCTACACTGCACCTATCCAAGTACATGTTCTCGAACAGTCTCTGCAGCTCTCATAACCAGTACCGGTAGGTTCCATCTGATTTCGCAGGAAATCGTCTGACCCAGTGTTTCACCAGCGGCATCAAGCACACCGCCGCGCCCCACCTGATATCCCTCTAAGTCGGAGCTTGATCGAATGTACACAACTCCAAAGAGTATAACCAAGATGTCGCCTACTGCAGTTGGCTCGACTCCGGGGCATCACGACTCGTTCAGCCTCCCAGATGTCGCTGAAATCAAGGTTCACCCCAGCGCCAAGCGCTCTCCTGATGGCGGACTCATCAAGGTTGAAAGCGAGGACACGGTGTATGAGGCGGATGCGATCAGGGCGAAGTACACGTATAGGGGTGCTGAAGTGACCAGTTAGTCACGTTCCATAGCCTTTTGATGTTGCGACGCTGATGGGAAGCAGAGCAAGCTGATGGGAAGCTCCGCGTGACCAAGATGGAGAAGGAATACGAATTTCTTACTAAGAGCAAGGTTGGCCGAGTCGGGTACGTGCTAGTCTCCGGTATCAAGCGGGCACTGACCTCCCCTGTAGACTCCTACTCGTGGGCCTTGGAGGGAATAACGGTACCACCGTCCTGGCTACACATCTCGCGAACAAGCACAACATCTCCTGGCACACCAAGTCCGGTATTCAGCAGCCCAACTACATTGGTTCGCTGGTACGAGCTTCGACCATCCGCCTCGGTACCGATTCGGAGACAGGCAAGGATGTGCATGTCCCCATCTCAGACATGCTCCCTATGGTACACCCGAATGATTTCGTTATTGGTGGCTGGGACATATCCGGAGTACCGATGGACAAGGCGATGGAGAGGGCCAAGGTACTGGAGTGGGATCTGCAAAGGCAGCTGGTGCCGTTGATGAAGGGGATCAAGCCAATGCCTAGCATCTACTGTGAGTGACGGTGAACGTATCTTAAAGGAGAGAAGCTGAACATGCTGTGATATGACCGTGCTTCTCTTCCTACATCTTCATTGCGTCCACCTTTTCGTTATGCGACCTTCAACTGTTCAGACCCGGACTTCATAGCCGCCAATCAAGCCGACCGCGTCGATAACCTGATCCCTGGTACCGACAAGGCCGCTCATCTCGAGCACATCCGGGCCGATATCCGCGAATTCAAGACGACTCACGACCTTGACAATGTCATGGTGCTCTGGACCGCCAATACGGAGCGCTACGCCGATATCATCTCTGGCGTGAATGATACAGCCGACAATCTCCTTGCCGCTGTCGAGGGTTCTCACATTGAGGTCTCGCCATCCACCATCTTCGCCATGGCCAGCATCCTTGAAGGGGTACCAATTATCAACGGCTCGCCTCAAAACACCTTTGTGCCGGGATGCATCGAGCTAGCGGAGAGGCACAAGACCTTCATCGGAGGTGACGACTTCAAGTCAGGCCAGACCAAGGTCAAGTCTGTCCTTGCGGAGTTCCTTGTAAACGCTGGGATCAAGCCGTTGTCGATCTCGTCGTACAACCATCTGGGCAACAACGACGGAAAGAACCTCAGTAGTCAGAGGCAATTCAGATCCAAGGAGATCTCCAAGTCCAGCGTCGTATGTATACAACCGGAACAGACAGATTACCTTGACGTGTACTGCAGGTCGACGATATGGTCGCTGCCAATCCGATTCTGTTCAAGACCGCTGCCGATCTGACTGAGGAGAGCACGACTGGAAGAGTATTCAAAAAGGGCGAGCACCCGGACCACATCGTGGTGATCAAGCATGTCCCTGCTGTCGGTGATTCGAGTGAGGATCGTTCGGGTAGTTGCTCTTGAGGGTAGCTGACGCGCGATATAGAAAGGGCGATCGACGAGTACTACTCTGAACTCCTGATGGGCGGCCGTAACGTCATGGTGTGTCTCAATCCTGCCGGCCAGCTTGATCCGTCCTGAATTCTCTCAGAACATCTTCAACGAGTGCGAAGACTCACTTCTCGCCACGCCACTGATCTTCGATCTCGTCATTCTCGCCGAGCTCCTGACGCGCATCACCTATCGCGAAGTATCTAGCGATGGCCAGGTCGGCGACTTCAAGCCGCTCTACAGCATCCTCTCGCTCCTCTCGTACATGCTGAAGGCGCCTTTGGTCAAGCCCGGCACCGATGTCGTCAACAGCCTGAGCAGGCAGAGGAACGCGCTCGAGATGTTCCTCAAGGCTTGCTTGGGCTTGGAGCACCAGGGTGACCTGCTCCTGAATACGAGGGTATGGTGATGGCGGGAAGGCGACCTTAGATGGGATTTTTTTTCGTTACTCTACCTTGTGATCCGACTTTCGAAGCGTACCATTTGCTAAAGCATGAAACGCGTTCCACGCACGGAAGCAATCCAGTTAGCAATGTCGCTGCCTAAGTGGGGGGAACGTTTCGTGTTACAGTAGTTTCGGCGTGCAAGGCGACACTACTCGCAAAAATGCCATGGTCTTCCAGAGAGTCATCGCGATGCGCGAAGGTCCGAAGGTCCCAATGGGTCCCTTTCTTACCGTTCATCCTGCAAGACAGCCGTCCATCGATCTCGCATCTACTAAAGTCTCGCGAATCGCAAAGGTCAATACGCAGCATAAGCTTGAAGTCAAAAAGATCACTCCGATACCGCGAGCAGACTAGGTCTTCTCAGGGCAGCCTGAAACCACTGAGGCCGAGATTGTGCCTGTTGAGTGAAACTTCAACGTTTCCTGATCAACGGAGGGGTTGGTTGATTCAAAACATCCCTGACTCTGACTTCCTCTCCTCACTTCTTACTGCTTCACCTTGCGTTCCATTACTTAACTTCTTGCAGAACAGCAAAAACAGTATGTTGGACCGTCTAAACCCATTTACCAGTTCGGCGAAGAAGCGGCTCCCACTCGATGAGTCTGAGGACCGGCAGTCGTCTTCGCTCGACACTGATGGTGACAGCGGAGACACAAGGGCTACAAGCGGTGAGTCTCCCGTCAATTTTTTTCTCTAGCCTTTCCGGTCTTTCAGACGGTCTTCCATCTGCTCTCCCTCTGCTTGTCCTCCTTCTCTCTGAGTGCAAAATCAGAGTGCAAAATCAGAGAGATTTTGCACTTAGCGAACACCCCTTCGGTGCCAGCCCGAGCTTAAGACGAGGCTCGTCCCTCTTGTCCTCCCCTTACCACAAGTTTGGACATACATACTGCATGGCTGACGTTTAACAGTGTATTTGCACGCCCCGCCGCCTTCTCCAACCAAGAGACGCAACCCCTCAATCCTTCGCACCCTCGCACACCATCCATCCCTGTCGGCACTGCGATCCCGAAAAAAGCACGCTATCCAGAAGCAGACGCCCCCTATCCCGACCTCCACCTCGGCCCCGTGGAGCAGGCTCTCCGATGGTGTCGATGGCCGGCTGTCGCAAAGCCCTAGTCCTAGCAAGAGGAAATCGAAGAATGTTGGCCTTAAGGGGAGTCATAGTGTTCCTCGGGATCTTCGTTTGAGTGGAGGCAGCGGGAATAGCGGTGCGTTATTTCCCTCTTGCGACATGTCAAGGCATTTTGCTGACGAAGGCAGCTCGTCGTTCTATCGAGCAGGACAATCGCTATCCCACACCACCTTCACTGACTCTCGTCGAGAGTCGTCAGACTCAGACACCGGTTCGTGAACGCCGTCCGTCACCGCTCGGTTGCGACTCTCCCTACACTGCTGGGTACACAACGCAAAATGAGGACTGGCGCGGCCCCGATGATGTCCGAATCAGGAGTATGAGATTCGAGATTGAAATTGAAAACGAGTCGCCAAGGAAGACGGCGGCGAGCGATTCGGCTGGGCTGCCGCCACCGTTCTCCAAGATAGAGCGTGGATCTCTTTCTTGTAAGCGCTAATTAGAGTTTGGATTCAAGTCGTACTGACTCGTGCAGTGAGAGGCCATCTCTCCTCTCCGGGCCGAGCAAGCAGTCTCCCCGTCACGCCGGATGAAGCATCCTCGGCGCGGCCGATAGCGCCTTTTACAACGCAACACCCTCATCCTGTTCCCCTTGCCGAGACAACTTCGCGGTCGCTCATCGAAGACTTCGATACTACCAGTTTCTACGATCCTGGCGATTTCATACCCCTCACTCAGTCTGGGCATACCGCAGAGTTGGACGATGGACTTGAACTGCTGGTCAGCCAGGAAGATCTACCGATCGGAACGCCTGGAGGGACAAAGGCGGATCTCAAAAGGGGTGCTCTGGTCGATGGAGCAAAGCACGAGAAGCACGGTCAGTCTCGCGTCTGAGCTGAACTAGTCTGACAGCCAGCAGCGGTCCGCTTCTTCTCCAGAGACACCTACGGACCGCCTTTGTCTTCTACGCCAACTGATCCGGACGCGACCAAGGACGATCGGCGGTCTTCCTCGCCTTTCGAAGTGAAGCTGTCACCGATGGTCGCTCAACGGATGTCTCTTGTCGCATTCGGATCCCTTTCTCCTCCCATCTCGGAGGACAATCTCACGAATTCTGCGATCGAAGAGCCTGTTGAGGAAGAGCCCGAACCACCCGCTTTGTCACATTTCCTTGGGACGAGTCTCTCCACCATCAAAGAATCGCCTTCCTCCAGAGGTGATCAGTCAACTTCCGCGGAAGTCGCATCGCCATTGCCGGCGATGCAGTTTACCACGCTGGCAGAAGCCCCGGTCGATGACCGCACCAGTGGGAGGTGTCAGCCTCGGACCCCTCGTAGCAGCGAGAACCGGAGCCGTACTATATATTTCACACCAACCTCCAGTCCTGTCCGGCAGTCGAACGGTCTGCCTCTGCCAATGGAATCACCTTTCCTTCCCCATCGTCATCACTCTGCACCGCCGCTTGCGGTCACAGTGGCTCTACTCAATGGTCATAGCGAGCACACCTCGTCGTTGCAAAATGAGCTCCGCCAAAGCCGAGCGGTGGTCGACGCTTTAAACTCAGACCTCCAGCATGACCGAGATATCATAAAGGAGCAAGAACAGGACATAGCCAGGTATATCGAACACTTGCGGCAGAAAGATAGCTGCATCGGCAAGCTCGAAGAACGATTCGCGGAGTCTGTAGAGGCTTCCACCGGGCTGAGGGAGGAAAGCTGCGTTCAGAAGAAGAGTGAGTGATTCTCGACCCGAGCGTTTTAACCCGTGCTTACATCCGAATTAGGTCTCGATCAGCTTCGAGCGGCCCTTGACCAGACTCAGGTGGCGCATGAGGATCTTCAGCTGTCCCACGAAGACCTTGCGTCTCGATATGTCGATATCCTGCAGGAGCGGGATGCCCTCGTCTCGGCTGGCCAGCAAGATGCCAACACCTTGAACTCTGTGCATGATGATCAAGTGGCAATGAAGCAAGAGGTCAAGGTGCTTCGGAAGGTCAAGAAGGAGGCGGCTGCTCAACGGATCGAGTCCGAGCGGAACACCATGGAACTCCAGCGTGTATTGGCGGAGATGGAGGCCCAGATCGATGCCACCACAGACGATTACGCCGCTCATCTCGCCTCGCACCAAGATGAGCTCGGGACTGCTCAACGGCAAGCTATCGACAAGAATGTCCTGATCGTCGAGCTTCAAAAGCAGCTTCACGATTCCGAAATGCAGCACGCCGCTGTCTGTACGAGGATGAACACCGAGCTCGATTCGGCGCAACGTGAACTCGCCGAGCACACAGATCGCGTCTCTGAGCTTGAGAGTCAACTCCAAGCTATCTCGAACGAATCAGGGACATGCACCGACTATACCTCACAGGTCGGGAAGGATCTCAACGATGCCCTCTACCTCGGGGCGGAGAAGGACAGAGTTATCTCAGCTCTTCGCGACAAGCTGCAGATGACAGCGTTTGAGCGGGACGAGCTCAGAGTGAGAACCGACGGTCTGCTGGAGGAGTGTTACGAAATGGAGAGGATAGCCGGGGAGACGGAGAGGGATGCGGCTGCTAGATCTGCAGCCGAGATGTCCGCAAGCATGGAGGAAGAGAGGAGGGTATGGGCGGACGAGCGCGTCGAGGTGAGTACACTGGAGCGTCCAAGCAGACTAGGGACTGATCCAAACTGAACAGGTCATCGATCTGTTGAATCAAGTGTCAAATCAAGTATCATCGGACGAGGGCTTGATTGCCTCTCTCGATTCTCAGCTTCGTACGACTTTGGACGAGCTGGCAAACGCTCGACTGGACGTCGATGGCTTACGAACCGACCTCAAGAATAAGACAGACAGTCTCGAACACGATCAGTCAGAGATCAGACACCTTTGTAGAGCAGTCGCAGACGCCGAGGAAGCGCTCGTCCGCGCACGCGAGGACTCGGACCGCGATATTAAGGAGATGAGACGGGCCGCAAAGCACCATGACGAGCAGCTTCACGATTGTCAGTCTCGATTGGCATCGCAAGAGGTCCAAGTGCAGAGAGCATTTGTCGACGTAGCGGACCGAAGGGCGCAGGCGGACGATACGCATTATCGCCTCACAGCGTATCTCTCGGAGATCGACCGCTTGAAACTCGTCGAGGCTGGCTTGGGCAAGGAGATAGGCGATCTTCGCCGGAGCTCTGCGTCAGAGGAGATGAGACGTGTTGACCTTTCGAAACGTATTATCGAACTTGAGAAGGACAAGGACCTGCTCAACGTCGCGCTTGATTCGAAGCAGACCGAGCTCGTTCTCCTACAGCGTTCGACCCGTCCCACGAGTCTCACAGCTACGCCTTGGCATCAACGCTCGGTCCCTCTCGTTACTTCAGCGACCTCTTCGCGAAGGTCGCAAACGCCCACGCCACAAGCAGTAGCTCCAACTGCTGAAAGCACTCCCGCTCCATCCCGCCGTCAATCAGGCTCCGTGTCGTCGAGCTCGGTTCGAGCCAAGGACGGCCACCGAAACTCACTGACCTGCAGTACGCCCTCTACACCACGTATGACTGTTCGACAACCCCTCGGCGCGTCGACCAAGCATAACCGTACGCCAGAGAAGCGATCACAGACGCCTGTTATATCAGTCGCTTCCGCGAACGCGAAGCAGTCGGAGTTGAAGAGGCGGTCGAGCCTTCCCGTCCTGGTTGGAAGGGCGGAAGGTGTATCTGAGAAGACGGCAATGTTCGGCAGTCTAGCAGAGGTGGAGGAGGCTGCTGAGACGCTTGGCTAAGGTGCTGCCTTCCCTGGTTCAGGGGGAGTAGGGGAATGTGTCAGTAAGGATTTTCAGATGAAAAGGATGGTGCTGGAGAGTCGGCTTGTCGTTCCGGTTACTTTGTGATTTTGTCTGTCGGTGTTTGTATCATGCATGTCTATACTTCTATATCGCTGACTTGAGTGCTGGCGAGGCTGCTCGTGGTGTCCCTGCTCCGCCTTTCGCAATCGATTGGTGTGCTCGTCCCCGATGGACTGAAGCTGCTCGGAGACGTGACATCGTCTTGACTTTCTCCTTCAGCGAATGATGAGATGTATGCACTGCCCAAGGCAGTCAGCTTTCTCCAACAAGAAGCAGGAATCTATCTACTTGAAGAAATGTCGCCAAGATGCTTTGGAGGGGGTGAAATGCCCTATCCTCCTCATCAGCAATCACAACCTCTTCCCGGAAATCGGAAGGACAAGCACTCACCGCCATCATGATACTCCAACCGTGCGTTTCCACATTTCTCGATGAGCGTCTGACTCCGCTCACTCGTTACGACGGTATCGTTCCGCCCGACGACGTGCAGCGTGGGCAGGGAGGAAGGAAGGGGGAACCATTCTATGAATGAAGGGGATTTGGCGGCGGGGAGGAAACCGCCGACGGAAATCAGAACTGGGCTCGTGTCAGCGCGACACTTGGTTGGAGGGAAAAAGGAACGGTCAAGTACGGACATTTGAATTTTGCGAGAGGTGGTTGGGACGGGAACAGGGGGTGGAGATTTGGTTTCTCTAGCTGAAAGACCTCAGCCTGCGGGTGAATGTCGCGAGGACAATGGCTTCTTACCAGTGCAGCAAGGATCGCGGCCATACATGCTCCTTGTGAGAAGCCCATGACGCCCTACCTCAGTCAATACACGTTGATCCCAACGTAAAGGAAGCGCTGACATCGAAAGGCGGCTCCTTCACCAAGAAACGGTGGATATACCGTACCGTCTCGTCAAACTCTGATCGTGCATCAGCTTGCTGGCAAATGACCATCGTGCGATCAGCCCACTTCGGTATGCCGTCCGATCGTTCGTCGACAGCCACCACGCCCTAGGTGTCGTCTCAGGAGTCTGCTCCTCCTTCTCGGTCGTAGCGTCCGAATCGAACTCAGAGGTGTTCTGTGCCCATGGCATGTCGACTTTCTCGACAATATGAGGCGGCTCTAGGAAGACTGTTCGAACCAGGATCAGCCGCCATCGTTGGTATAGGCTGGTTGGGAGAGACCAAATTCGACCTCTTTGCATGTCTTCCGGATCGCGCCAAGCTGCGGTTCCCGTTAAAAGCTTGGTGGCTGGGTTGACATGGGACATACCTGTTTGCTATAGATGTGAGCATTCTGTGTGAAGCCACATAACGCTAGGACTCGCAGACCCATCCTATCTTGTCTATGCTGCAAGCTTTTTGTGACCACTTTTGCAAGCGATAGCTCATGCCCCACGAACATTAGATCGAATTTCTCCGGATTTCTTCCGAGCGGCGGCGAAATCAACGCGTCCGATCAAGATAAAATGACGTCTTGATCTCTTGTCTCCAAGATCTTCCGAGGTGTTTGTGGGCTGACCGAAGGGGTGGTGCATCATGGATTCTGCCGAGGCTGGACCGTCGAGGACGATCAAATCGGATGACGGACAATATCTCTACCTGGCGAGCCTCAACGCAGCTCAGCTCCAAGGTGATCTTTCGACATTCTAGCAGAAACAAGTGAGGTCACTGACTCTATTGCAGCTGTCATCTCGGACCCGTCGAAACCCCTCCAGATCCTCGCAGGACCAGGCTCAGGCAAGACCCGAGTACTCACCGCCCGAGTCGCCTACCTCGTTCAACATCATCGTTATCGCCCTCACGAGATCACAGCCGTCACCTTCACCAACAAAGCTGCGAATGAGATGAAGAAGCGATTGAAGGTGCTGCTCAACCCGAAGGATGCGGATGCACTTACTCTCGGTCAGTAGGAACTGTACCCAGGGGTAGAGACGCTGACAAGAGGCCAGGAACTTTCCATGCGACTTGTGCGAGGTATTTGAGGAGGTATGCAGGATTGATCGACTTGTCGAACAATTTCGCTATTGCGGATGCAGATGACTGGTGAGTATAATCGTGTACACCAAATGATCCCTACGTTGACGATCTTTTGCAGCAAGAAGATCATGTATGGCCTCCTCAAAGCCAAATCCGAAGTTCTCGAGGACTCGCGCATGTCTCTGAAACACACTGCTGTACTATCCGAGATCTCCAAAGCGAAGGCGAAGGAGGAAAGCCCAGATGGGATGGCGATCCGCGCCGCGAGTGATCCGAATACCTCGACTAGTACTCTTGCCATCATCGCTGAAGTAGGGTTATCTGTCAAATCTAGGATCAACGTTAATCCCACTAGCTATATGCGGAATACGAGCAGGCGCTGCGGGACGCTAACTCGCTCGACTTTGACGACCTGTTGGTATTTGGAGTGAAGCTGTTTCGGACTGCGCCGAAGGTTTTGGACTCGTGCAAGCATGTCCTGGTGGATGAGTTCCAGGTGAGAATCAGTACCTCTTTCATGAGCCGGTGCTAACGGAACTGTTGCGGTGACTCAGGACACAAATGCAACCCAGTACGAGCTCATGAAGTGCTTCGCCAAGGCGCATGGCGGTGTGAGCGTAGTGGGTGACCCGGATCAATCGATCTATGGGTGGAGATCGGCGGAGGTGGAGAATCTGAATAAGATGACTAGAGGTGTGTATTTCCCGTCATGGATACTGGTTATTTTGCTGATTGACCGGCCCATCAGACTTCCCAAGCGTGGAAGCCATCTACCTGGAGGAAAATTACCGTTCCACTGGTTCAATCCTCGCGGCAGCCCATTCAATCGTCTCCCAAGGTCAGCACGTTCATCAAGAAGCCATAGGCGAAACTGATGGGATCAGACCGCGAGCGCATCCCCAAGAACCTCTTCACCTCCCATCCCAAAAGCACCCCCGTCACTCTCAAAACCTTCAGTACGCCTCTGATGGAAGCTAGCTTTATCGCGACCGAGATCAAGCGCCTCATCGCGTATTCCGGCGGTGTACTCAATTATGGCGATTTTGGTATCCTCTGTGAGTCGCCAAGTCTGTTGGAGCGGTCCTCCCTAACCTACATCTTAAGTGCGATACAATGCCTTGTCTCGCAATATCGAATCATCGCTTCAGAAAGACAGCATACCGAATCGCATTGTTGGAGGACATAAGTTCTTCGAGCGAATGGAGATCAAGGACATGCTGGCGTATGTGCAGCTTGCCGAGAATCCGGGATTCACCGTGCGTCCTTTATACTTTGCCCGTCTCCAAGTCAGCAGATGATGACTGTCTTAGCCGGCATTTATACGTGTCGTCAACGTACCTCGAAGAGCGATCGGCGACAAGGTAAGCAGCTCGGCCAAGCGATGCAATCCTGCTGAGTTATATCAGTCTGTCGCAGACCTGCTTAGTGCCGCTAAATCAATGAAGATCTCACCGATGGAACTGTCTGAGAGAATCATTGATGGCGCCAAGCTGCCGGCGGGAATCAAGCCGGGTCTGAAGAAGAATCTGGCTAGCTTTGTGGGTGTCGTTCGGAAGCTCAGGAGAGCTGCTGAGCGAGTGAGTGATACTTTGCGACACGGTCATCTGAAATTCTGATATAGATCCCAGGGAACGTCGGTTGCAGACCTATTACGGATGTCGATCGAGAAGACCGGGTATGAAGACTACCTTCGGACGTCGCAGCAGGACTTCGAGTCGCGATGGGAGAACGTCAAGGAGCTTGTAAGTATCTTCCGTCTATTTTATTGGCTGACTACGATCCTCAGATCACATACAGCGTTACCGTTGCCGAAGAGCAATCTCGCATAGAGAATGGCGGGACGGCGGAGGACGGCTCTACGACAGCCAGCGCGGCGACTCTCCGCGGTATGGAGGGAGAGAAGAATGAGCTTGAGGCGAAGACAGTGCTGATGCATTCGATGTTCCGCCGGACCAGCAGCGATTCGACGTCCGGGAAAAGGTCGACCTCGATGCATGACGAGGCTCTCAAGACGTCACGTCATCGAAATGGTCTGTCAGGATTCAAGGTGGAGGATGCCGTCATCGAGGTGTTGTCGAGCGATGAGGAGATCCAACCAGGAAAGTCAGGAACGAAGGCGAAGTCCGACGATTATATCGACCACAGCCCGAAGCAGGAAGACGAACCTAGGTCGCCACCAGTAGAGGAAGATGTATTGTCGCCCTCGTTGCCAGCAGATGGACACGCGTAAGCGCGAGATATTTTGAGAGCAGTAGCTGAGCACCGTCCAGCTTGAACCCCCTTACCTTTTTCCTGCGAAAATCGATGTTGTCAACGGATACGACGTCAGAGAAGGATGATGCATCTACACCTGTCTGTCGTGCTCCTTCACCATGAGTCAATGCTCACTTCCCCTTCAGAAAGTCACCATCACCACTGTTCACGCTGCAAAGGGTCTCGAATGGCCCGTCGTCTTCATCCCGGCAGGTGAGCTCGATTTGACGATTCCGCGCATCAGCTAAAACTCATCTACAGTTGAGCAGGGGACATATCCGTCGTATCGATGCACCGAACCAAACGAGATCGCAGAAGAACGCCGGCTATTATACGTAGCCATGACTCGCGCTCAAGTCTTCTTGGTATGTCTGTGAGCCGGCATCAATTCAACCCTGATGGTGATAAGACCATCTCGTATTGCCAGTATCGAATGATGGGAGGGGAGGACTCGGAGAAGCTGTTGTGCGAGTTTGTCTCATCCTCGATGCGGCGCGATCCTGTGAGTTTCGCTCAGTCTTATGTCTTTGGAGCCGCAAATCGTCTTCGCCGTCAGTGCTCCCCGCCACTGGGTTCGCATCACTGCCGATTCCCCCTTTCTTGCCGCGTCTCGTCAATCCCCACAATCAAGCGCACCCGATGTCTCTCTAGATACCGCTAGGAGCCTTGCTCATTATGCATTCAGCCAATTCTCTCCACGGTTCTTCCGGATGTCGATATTGCGGTACGGCGGAATATCGCCAAGATGCTAGGTCGTCCTCCACCAGACGAGGAGCCTACCAAGGAGATGATAATGAAGCAGTGGGTACTCTTCATCTAGGCTCTTCAGCTGCTAAACGAATTTATAGTGTACGGGCTGCTCCTCCGTTGAGCATGTGGGACGCCCCTGAGTCGTCGGGGCACTTCTTCAATCGCTTCGCGCGGCGGGAGGTCACCAAAGCCGCCCGAGCTGCTGAGTATTGGTCCTCCGACTTTGACGAATACGCCTTGCCTGAGCACGGTAAAGGTCCCAAATTCACTGCCGCCAGATCTGCTGCGAGATCAAAATCATCCAACCCCTCTTCGTCCAAACCACCAGCTCCGCCACCGGTCAAGCTCCCGCCTTCAAACCACAAAATTCCCGAACCTCTGCCCTTCACCTTTGGTCTCGCCGATTCTGCCCGTCCTCAAGCCAACCTTGGTCATTTTACCGACACTAGCTCTTCTTCACTGGCTTTGATGAAGTCCCTAGGCCTCCCCGGCGACGACTCCCCGTTCAGCTCGCCTAGTCCGAATGCCAGCCCACAGCCACCGTCGGTCTCGAGATTTCACAGCATGGCGAGCTCGATGTCGGACTGGAAAACCCTCGGACCGCCGGAAGCTACTGCGAATACCCTCGGACCAGGAGTGCAGCTGGCGAAGGGGACGAAACGACTGGGGATGGGTCGGCCAGCGCCTTGGGCTCCTGCTGAGAAGCGGTCGCGACCGGGATGAGCGTGTGCGTGTCCCAGCGTAGCTGCTTCAGATATTCCGGATGCTGAAGAAACAAAAGCTTCAATGTTCTATCGCGTTATCATTATATATCCTGCATGCATTATGCCCTGCCTCGATTGTCCTCCCGAATGAAGTCGTCATGGTTGTCGCTCGACCACACGGCTGATCGTCGCCCTCACAGCCCGATGATCGCTCCATCTCCCTTGCCACCCATTTACATCCCCCTCTTCCACCCAATTATCTACACAAGCATACCTCGTCACCTCCCATCCTCCCCTCCCGACCCCTCGTCCAGCCATTGTCTCCTCATCGCCGGGTAAAATAGCAGAAGCAAGCATGACGAAATCTATCCGGCTCGTACTCGACTTCCCAGGCGCTGCGAACCCGGTGTACGTATGGAGCGGACCATACGGAGCCGATTGGCGAGGTGGGAAAGGTCCAGATGGGGTAGAGGTGGATTGACGGGTACGCAGATGAACGTGTGAGTCTAGGAAGGTGAAGGATGGTTGACCGGTCTGAAGGGGTTTGGGAGAGGTGATGTTCCGATATCCGTGTTCCTGCGGCGGCGAATCTGTCCCGAGTCAGCCATGACATATGGGGTGGGTTTAAGCAACGCACTGAAGTCGCCCAGGAGTATCACCGGGCCGACAGGTCTATCCTCTAGCTTGGAGTATTGGTTCTCGGCGCCCTCGATGAATTTAACCCATTGGACAATGTGTTCGCGGATCATGAGACTGCTGAACGCTCGAGGTTTGGTCCCTTGATCGTCGTAGTGCGTGTTCACGACGTGGATGAGCTGCTTCGAGTCGTCGTTTCGCAGGGAGAGATGGGTGGCTATCCGCGTCTGACTCTGAAACTCCGATCAGCTTGGCTTGCTCTGCCAACGCAGAGGGCAGATGGCGTACCGCATCCCATCCTTTTGATCCAGGAATATCGGGCGTAGGAGACAGCCAGATAGTCCTCCATTTGACCACCTCGAATTTCGTTCGATCATAGAAGATGGGGCTGTACTCGCCCGCTTCCTTCCCGTCATCTCGGCCGACTCCGACGTGCCCGTACGAGGGGCCAAGGAGGGCAGCGAGGTCGAGCAGCTGGTTATGGTACACCTCCTTCCGTCCTAATCAGCCCAGTATCCCACTCGAGGGGGGGAAGCACACTTGAAAGCCGATCACATCCAGCTCGCCTGTGCTGAGCAGCGCATCGACAAGGCGTGATCTTCGCTCGGCCCACGGGAGCTCAGCGTACTTATTCTCCAAGAAGCTCCGCTTGGACGTTGAGATTGCTCCATTGTCTGGTATTGGGACTGGATGATCGCGATGACCGTCGTATCGCCTTCTCTGCCTTGAACCTTGGCGTGACTGTGGGCAGGACGTACACGTTTAAGGTGGCGACGTGGATATATTCCGGCTTCATCCCACCGTGAAACGGGACCGAGGGCTAAAGAAGCGCATCAGACGATCCTTTGAGCAGCAGGAGTGATCTCCACTGACAACTGGGTCTTGGACTTGTTGAATATTGACGAAATGCATAAGGAGGAAAGTATGAAACATCTAAGTAATTAAAAAGCGGCAGCGGGACTGCGCAGGCGGTCACGTTACCGGGAGACGAGATCGCCTTATCCTGACAGGACTCTCATCAGGGGAGACAAAGGAGAGAAGGTGATCAAAAGGGCTCCTCTGTAGTGAAACTCTGGGGACTCCGCGCAATCTCGCCTCCATTCCCCGTGTTTTTGGGAAGCGCCCTAAAGCGAGCATCTTGGGTCTTTCGGATTTTCCGAGTCGCTTCAACCTGGCTATTCTGGACCGCTCACGGCTCTCTGACGTGGACAGCCGAGATCACACCGTGATAACATGGACATCGATAAATCCGTCCGCTTCAGCGAGGATGTCACCGTCCATCATGTCGAGAAGTATGCCTTCTTCCTTCACGCAGCTTTCATCCGGATGACGGACATGGCATAGGAAAGAGGGCCGAACGAAAGATCAGGATTTTTACTTCAATTTCTACTCATCTTTGCAGAATCAGTATATTCAACCCGCTATATGCCCCGTCGAGGAGGTGCTGATAGGTACAGGGCGAACATGATTGGCGATGTCTCGAGGACCGGGACCTACCGAAAAGCGATTCTTGGCAATGCTCTTGTCGCTTTCAAGGACAAGATCGTCTTGGATGTCGGAGCTGGTGAAGTCGTTGAGCTTAACCCGTGACAAGCCTAATGGTACCGTATCTCAGGCTCGGGCATCTTGGCGTTCTTGTCTGCACAAGCTGGTGCGAAGCATGTCATCGCTCTCGAGGCATCCCCAATCGCTGAAAAGATATCCATTGTCCGTCTTGTGCCTCTATTGTTTCAATGTCTTGGCCTGATGGATCCAGCTCGTAAATTCCGCCAATCTTGGCAAATCCAATTCTCACCTGAAAGACCGAATACGTGTGGTTCGAGGGATGGTCGAGGATGATAATGCGCAAGAGGCCGTGCTGAGGATGGGGAAGGTGGACACGATCATTTCGGAACCTATCGGTGTGATGTTGCTACATGAGCGGATGGTGGGCCAAGCTCTGATTTTGGGTGAGCTCAGCTGATAGATGTTATGATCAGGTCGAGTCGTTCATCTTGGCGCGAGATCGGTTCTTGAAGCCTGGAGGGCAGATGCTACCGTCCGCGGGGCATATATTCTTGTGCCCTTTTGCCGATGAGAACCTGTATAATGAGACGGATCAAAGGGTAACCTATGACCTCGCGCCGTCGAATCCAGCTCATGCATACCTCAGGCTCAGTTCTTCAACGCCACAATGTTCGGTCAGCCTCTTCTGCGACTCGTCTCGGATCGAGCTGATGACCGGTAGGTACCGACTTCCGGGATCTGTACGCTGAAGCCAGAGAAGAAGTCTTCGGTGAGCTCGAGCGAATCTGCGTAAGCCACAAGCTCACGTATTCCAAGCCCAGCCTGTCGTCGGCATGTTCCCTCCAACCTCTCTCCTGTCCACCGCGTGTCCACCCAAATCATTCGATTTCCACTCCTGCGCCTCAGAAGATCTCAAAGAGTTTACAATGCCCGTCAATTTTGTCGTCAACAGAACTGCGCTAGTGCACGGCGTGCGTGGACAATTGCGCGCGCATTGGGATCTGCTCACCCACAAATAGCTCGCATCGTGGTTCGACCTTGACTTCTGCCCCAACTCCACAACACTACAGGATATAATGCAAGACGATCCGTCTGTCCTCGAATCTTGGAACTATCCTATCAGCACGCAGCCGAGCTGGCCATGGGTCACGCAGGAGAGCCCACTCAACCCGTCACCTACGCCTGCTCCGCCGCGGAATGGGCTCGAGGTCAAGCTCTCGACTGGACCAGGTGGTTGGTGATCTGCTCAGCGATTTGGAGAAAGTCTGATGTTTCTTAGCCGCTCGAACACATTGGCAGTGAGTCAAGCTGATTAGGTAGCCCACGAGACTGACCGAAGATCGAGACAAGCGAGATTACTGCTCCCTGAACCACTGGCAGCGAATAAAGGCGAGCGCATCATCGGCTCGTTGCATTTCAAAGTAGGTCGCGACATTCCGGCAATTTCCCTTCGGCCCTTACGAAAGCTACGAATCAGGTCAATGACGCCCGGTCATACGACCTGACTCTGGAACTCCGCGTGGATCGTCCAGGGCCTGAGTTTAATCCTAACCCACTGAAACGGAGAGCAACATACAATCTCTCTCAGCAATGCTACAAGTCTGTGATCAACCCTTCGGTCACTTCAACGCTGACACGTATTGTAGCTACTCGTTCAATCCCGACGCCGCGATGGCTGGTGGTATGCCTGGCGCGGGATACGGCATTTGAATATCTAAAGCGTAACTTTTCGGACCCAATCATATTATTATACCTTGCATATAGTCTTGATCAGTCTACCCCGCACATATGCTATGAAATGGAGATACATGATTGTTCGGACTAAAATCGCCCGTACGCTTCAATCCAGGATCTTGAGCTGCATCGCATCCACTGCCTCTTCTGCTCCATTTTCACCTTCCACAACCACCTTCATCCCCACGCCAGCGGGGATACACGCATCCCCCAGCACTTCTCTCAGCTTAGCCCTCGGTTCCAGCCCCGTACAATGCAGCGGAAGGACGTATTTCGGTCTCGGCTGTATCCGTCGTGATATGAAGTCGACCGTCTCTTTGACTGGTTGCTGGTATGTGGGGACGAGGTGGAGACCGCCTACGATCATGTGGATGGGTCGTTGATGTTTGGTCTGGGCGTCGGCGAGGACGTTACAGATGCCCGCGTGGGAGCAGCTGTGCGAGACGAGATTCCGGGTTAGATGATAAGGAGAAGATGACGAGGGGGGACGTGCGAGGAGAAAATGACGAGACCTTTGCCTTTGACGTCAACGGCGATATACCGCTCGTCCATAATCTGCTACAATATCTTTTCAGCACGCAAACCAAGATGTGGGAGGGGAACCTACATCATCAGTGAACCACCCTTCCTTCCCATCCTCATCCCTCATCCACGTCACAGCCCCCGGCAAACCCCTCTCGAACGAGAACTGCCTCTTGATCTCCCCACTAACCCCAACCCCACTCCTCTGACCATCTCTCCCGACAATCTCATGATCCTCGTCATGGAGATCGACCTTCCCGCCAGCTGCGATGAGCTCGTCAAAAGTCGGGTCAGGCGGGAGCTGGAGAGTTGGGATAAATTTTGGGGGAGGGGCGATTCCGCGGCGGAATGGACGGGTGGGTTGGAGGTCGATGGGTACCGGAGGAAGGGGTGGTTTGGAGCAGAGGGATGAGCGGAGTTCCAGGGCTTTTAGGATGCCCCCAGAGTCTGGTGGGGTCGTCAGTCGGAGTAAGGGACTCTTGTAAGGCGCGAATGTACGATCTCGGTGCCAATGACTCAGGACTATCCCATCGAGGTCCGCCAGGTTGAGCTTCATAGCTCTGGCATTCCGTTCGAAAGAAAGTCCTTCAGGTCCGCCATCAAGCAAGACGTGGTAGCTGTTCCCGCCGACAGCAGTCGTCTAGACCTTTCAGCGAGATTCACCCGCCCTCGTGGGGGCGACTTACTATGTGGATAGATAGACCATGTGCACCGCAACAGAAATTGTCGAGGTCGATAATCGGAAGACCGGTGAGCGTGTCTTTCGGGGGCGCATTGGGCGGTGGCCGGTTGAGATGCTGAGGTACCTCGTGGCTGAAGCCGGGAGGTAGGGTTGAGAACCTGTCTGATTATGAGTCATGAGAGCCACGAGTGGTCAAGGAGGCACCGACCATTCTATGCCTGGCCAATCGAGTGGATCAGACGTGGCATCTGTGAGGAGACAGACTTACAATTGTCAACCAGGACGAGAAATTCCAGCTTGTCGACTTGGGTTAGCATTGTCAGAGTATACTGGGCGATCCAGCCAAGGGACGATGCTGAATACGCAGTGCCGGAATGCGCTGATGCCGGATAGCCGAATTCTTCCTGAACCCGATCCAACAGATAGGCGCTCCACTCCTGCCTATCAGGTTCAGCCTGAAAGGCGGGCTTTTCAAGAATACTTCCGCAGAATGGGTGGTGCCCCACCAGCATCTCCGTCCAGCGAGCTCATCAAACTGTTGTTGACCCCTATCACTACCTCCTTGGTTTCCTCTCACACCATGGCACCGGCTCTGTACCTCCGTCCGCAGCCGCGAGCGTTCTTTTTGTTCACGGACACCCATGCCCTGGTCTTTCGTCAACCTAGCTTGTCCGAATCCAGGGCGTCGCACAGCGTAGTGATTGCGGAATTCTTGCCTATCGATGAGGTAGATATGAGAGGTCTCGTTCGAGCGGGAAGAGGAAGGACAGTGGAGGGTGTCTTGGGAGTGACGAGCGTCCCAATTGGTAATTTGGCCTTGATGCTCTCGCTGATGAAGCAGAACGTTCACCCATCCCGGAGATCTTCCTTCTTCTCGTATCCTCAGCATCCACACTCTCACCCCTACTTCCGTCCTTATCGCTCCGACCTGTTCGTGTCATCGCTGTCGAATTTCACTCTCTTTCTAGCTCTTCCTGGGATACACCGGACCTCGCCGCACCCTCTCACTCCGCATATCCTTTCGACGAAGATCTCGACGACCCCTACGGCCCACAATCATCATATAGCTCCAGCTCCAGCTCGACATCTCAGCAGAATGTCGAGCATCCGTGCAATGGGATGCGCAAGTATCTCGAGTCAGGCGGCTTCTTCTTCGCGGAGGGATGCAAGTGGGACATCTCGTCCCGCATGGGGGAAACCAGCTGGGTTCAAGCGGATCGAGGAGGCGCATTGCATCCACTCGAGACATTCGACGAGCGATTCGTGTGGAACGCTACACTACTGGCACCGCTCCTAGCCTTTCGATCCGGTCTTCCTGAAGATACACGGATAAATTTGGATGCCCAGAGCCTCCTCGTACCTGTTATACAAGGCTTCTGCGGATCGACGCCGGTCTCGACCGGAGCGTGGGCAGAGAACAGACGACCTGAAATAGCGTCACTAGGCATGATCAGTCGGCTCAGCTGGAAGCGAGCTGGTGCGAGGTTCCGAACGAGGGGAATCGACGACGATGGGCAGGTCGCCAATTTCGTAGAGACCGAGTTGATCCTGGCTACCGATAATGTGTGCCTGAGCTACGTGCAAGTGAGGGGTTCGGTGCCGCTGTTCTGGCAGCAGCCGAGTGCTGGGCTACAAACGCTTCAGCAGAAGGTGGAGATCACCCGAGTGAGTATTACCGGGGAGAGCTAAGCTAATGAGCAGCCAGCGCAAGCGACTCAGCCGGCTTTTGACAAGCATTTCCTAGACTTGCTAGAACACTATCATTCAGTCCACGCGATCAACCTTCTTGGTCAGAAGGACGCCGAGGCAATGCTGTCATCGGTGTATTCGGAACATCTGGAAAGTCTCAAGGCTACCCTGGAAACCACGCCGATGACAGAGAATAAATCGATGGAAGCGAAGACTCGAGGGACGGTCGCTATCACACAGTATGACTTCCATGCGGCTGTCAAGACGAATGGCAATGAGGCAGTACGATACGACCTGGCTACTCGCCTTATTGACGTAGCGGATTCGACGGAACGCTTCGGGTGGACTGCGATCGACGCATCTTCGGGTCAGATCATAGAGCAGCAACAAGGTGTCTTCCGGATAAATTGCCTTGACTGGTACGTCCTGCCTAGACGACCAGACGATTGATGACTACTTCTGACGGCTCTTCAGTCTTGACCGGACGAATTATGTCCAAGATGTCATCTCCTCTATCACCCTCACCCATTTCCTTCAGTCCGTTGGCTCCCCCCTGCAGAACAGCCCGACCCTCTGGTCAGCACATAGATCGCTCTGGGCGGATAATGGAGATCGCTTGAGCAAGATCTACGCAGGCACCGGAGCCATCAATACGAGCGCCACACGGAGCGGGAAGAAGACGTTTGCGGGCTTGGTGAGTGATGCAACGAAGAGTGTTGGAAGGTGGGCTACTTCGGGGAACATTGGTCAGGGCTGATACGAGAAGGGCATACATCACAAATTTCCAAGATAAGGGGAAGCAAGCGGCTACCGACATGCTGTTAGTGGGTCTCATCCACACTGATTTGATCAGGGCTGACCTAGTCAGGGCATGATGGCCGGCCAGAGACCGGTTATCTTGTTCGATCCCATCAGTGACTCCGTCCAGAGTGCCCTTGGTGCTCGGTAGGCATCCTTTCGACTTAGATGAGATCAAGCTGACCGGGGCGACAGCGTCAATGAATACTCGCAGACGAGGAATATCATTATTTTCACCGGGACCTGGAACCTGAATGCTAAAGCCCCGGGCGAAGCTCTTGATGCCTGGCTGTTTCAGCCCTGTGAGTCAAAATCCCTAAAGCATGCTTACCTGCCGTTTCCCAGATGCACCTGAGCATGTCCCGCATAAAATTGTGGCGATCTGTACTGACGGGAATGCAGACCTGACATCTATGCCATTGCCTTTCAGGAGATCGTTGAGCTCAGTCCTGCGCAGATCCTCGCAACGGATCCTGCCAAGAGGTAAGGGCTTTTCCTCATTGATCGCGCAAGTCTAAACTCGCAGGCGGACATGGGAGCTGTACATCATGAACGCTTTTGCGCAGAGAAAAAGTAGGAAGTCAGAATATCTCCTTTTCCGAAGCGAACAGGTGATTCTTGCAAGACAGACTTCTAGACCGCATCTGACGTGACCCAGCTCGTTGGAACTGCTCTCATCTTGGTGGTCAAGTCCGGCTTCACAAGCTCCATTCGCAATGTGGAGAGCGCCACGAAGAAGGTGAACTACTTCTTCTCTCCCGTCATATCGTTAGCTGAGCAGCGAAAATGGACGGGACTGCAAGGGCTGAGCGGTAACAAAGGCGGGGTCGGGATCCGACTGGACGTCTACGACTCGTCTGTCTGCCTCATGACTTGTCACTTGGCAGCTGGACATGGGAATGTGACCGAGCGCAATGCGGATTACCGAACCATCTTGGGAGGATTGAGGTTTCTGAGAGGGAAGATGATCGAGGACCATGAGTAATTCCGCCGGGCCGAGGTTTGGTGAGGATGCTGATCCCGCACAGGATCATCATTTGGGCAGCGGACTTCGTGAGGCTTTAGGAGTTCGACCTCGCATTGTGCCGACACGTACAGAACTACCGAATAGGTCTCTCGAACCATGAAGTCCGGGAGCATGCGGAAGCCCGTCAACTGGATCAGCTACTCGCCTCCGATCAGGTGAGATCGACGATCGCTGTGGATGTTAAGCTCACGATGGCATAGCTGATGCAAGCTATGGACGAAGTCGAGGTGTTTGTGGGATATGATGAGGGACCGATCACTTTTAGGCATGTCTTTTGTGATGAAGACCCATTCGCAGGTGGCTGACAGGTCTCATAGCCCGACCTACAAGTAGTCAGTCGATATCAGCGAACATTTTCACCTTCTGACTTTCGTTAGTGACAACGGGACGGATGAGTACGATACCAGCGAGAAAGCCCGCATACCTGCTTGGACAGGTAATATGCCATATCCGGATCGAGGCTGTAGCTGACAATCGAGGCTAGATCGGATACTGTTCAAGGGCTCTGCGGTACATATCTCACAGTACGGGAAGAGATGATGCTGATTCCCCCACAGCTCCGTCTCCGGGAGTACAACCGCGCCGACCTTCGCACTTCAGATCACAGACCCGTGTTCGCTATCTTCGACGCGACGATCCGTGAAGTGGATCACGCCAAGAAGGATGCTATCGCCAAGGAGATCATGCGTTCTATCCGGCAAAAAGGCAGTACGGGGAAGATGGATGAAAAGATTGAGAAGGTGATGAATGGGTCCCCGGGAAATGTGGGGTCGCTGGTAAACCAGATGACTAAATGTGAGTCGCCAATGGAATTTCTGATGTTATCGATGACGATCATCTTCTCTAGCGCCCGATCAGTCGATTTCCCCTGCTTTCCGATCGATGGCCAAGCGCGAGGAAATCCCAAGATTGCCACCTCGCCCAAATGCATCCACTGCTCTGTCCGAAAAGCCAACATCCTTACCACCTGTAGATCCTCGGACTGCATCCGCAGCCAGAGATCCTATTGATCCAGCTCCACCATCGTCTCGGAATGGGTCCTATGCCGCTCGAAACGCTTCCCCGGCGATTGCAGCTCGAGCGTCTGCCTTTGTGCCATCGGCATCGACTCTCGCTGCGATATCGAGTTTCACCAAACGACCTCCACCGCCCATACCGCTACCATCAGGCACCAAAACAATCACCGCCGATCAACCTCCCACTCGAGCGAACTCCTCTCCTGTGACTTCGTCACCTAGCATCACACCTTCATCCACTGGTGACTATGTCGTCGTCTCATCAAATTCCGCACCGCGACGAGGCCCTCCTCTGCCAACACGCACGACACCGACACCGACACCGACACCGAAAGCATTACTCGACCTCGATGGCTCTCCCCCAATTGACCTTATTCCCCCTGTGCTACCAGATAGCAAGAAGTCGCCTCCAATGGCCACGGTCAAGCCGAAGTCAGAAGGTAAGAAGCCACCACCTGCAATCCCAAGAAAGCCTATTGCTTTGAGAAGCAGTAGCTCAACAGGGTGATGCTGGCGAGATTCTAGACCCCTTCTACTACGTGGTCCTAGTATGCTGTGGAACGCCTCTAGAGTGTCTGCAAGTAGATGTCGACGTCTACTTGGCAAAGCGCCACTTGCTTCCGCAGCTTCAGGGCGTCATCCGGGATGTCCTTACTCTAGGGCGGATGCATGACGCCACTTACCCATTACCCTTCTGCATTCATTGTGTATGTCAACTTCCTTTGTCTCCTTTCAGTCCTGTCCGAATCCTTGACCAGGGGCAGAAAGCGAAGATCATAGCTTTCTCTAGACGGGGCTGGTCAATCGCCCGTTGACCGCTATTCGCCGCGCCCCGTCTGACCATCCTACTTCTATTCTGTAAATTTTATCGACCTGGAGGAGATGTCGGCGGAGGCCGCTGTCTCGTCGCCTGATCCCACGATGCCCCCTCCCACCCTGCCTTTCGTCACAGCCGACCGATCCATCAGTCGTCCGCTCTCCGAGATAACCGACAACTCGGATAAACGGCGTAGTACGGCTCGGTCACTGAAGGGGGACAAGGGCGAGAAGACTTCCCGGCCAAATAGCGAGGTCAGAGATTCAGAGCCAGCGAAACGGCTGTCTTCGACCATCTCACTTCAGACTATCACCGTCAATCTCGTCGACTATGCGGCTGTTGTGGCCAAGGGTCCAACGTCTATCTCGTCGAGCGCGAGTGCGGCTTCCTCGCTGGCTAGTCCCATCATCAAGCCGGTACCGGTGAGAGCGGAAAAGCCAGTCGGGACATCTTCGAGCCTAGTATTGACGGGATCTGTCAGGGAGGAGAAGGTGAAGGAGGGCGAAGTGGCCAAGAAGGCGGAGGCGAAGGAAGACGAGGAGAGGTGAGTAGTCCCGCGTGTCTGCTTGCCAACCCCGACTAAATGTGCACAGCTCCTCAAGAGACGGCATCTCCTCCCTTTTCATGGCCAAACGCGCTTCCCTTCGTCCCTCACCCCTCGGAGCTACCTACGCGGACGTCGCCAAACCCATTCCCTCTCCTACACTCTCCACAGCTAGCCAATCTTCATTCGACAGTGCCAGCTCGACTGCCGAATTTCCCGGGAACCCTTCCACCAAGTCCAAACCATCTTGGCTCACACGAGCGAGCGGGACAGCCGCCCTTCGGTCAAAATCAAAGAGCCCGGCTCCCAAGGAGGAGGGGACTTTAAGTCCTTCAACTTCATTGCCTCCCGTACTACCGCCTCGGAAGGGTGGACTGATGGCGACCGCTGAGTCGATAGAACAGCCGGAAAAGGTAGAGGCTTCTACGTCGATGCTTCCCCCGGAAGTACCTGTCAAGACCTCTTATGCAACTGTTGCAGCTGCCGGACCCAGTCGAAGTCGGCTAGGAGCAGGGCAAGGACGACCAGCATTCTCACCGCCTTCTGGACCACCTCTGCCATCACGAGAGAACGCGGGCAATATCCGAGGTCGATTGGCAGCATGGACAGCAGCAGCTCAGTCCACCTCATCATTCTCCCGCTCACTCTCCCGCTCCGACTCTTCCAGCAGTATCGCATCTACCTCCCATCCCTCGAGCTTCGTACAAACACAACAGCGCATCCCATCTTCAGCTCAAAGGGTACTCGGTCATGCTGGATCAGCGGTCCAGAAGGGGTGGGCAGGTTTGCGAGCGCGTGGAGTCGGTGGCAGTATCAGCGGGATGAGCAGCCTCAACCCTTCCGGACGGCGTGGATCTCTGGAGCCGACCGGGACCTGGAATGCGGGTCTACCGCGGGGAGGCAGTCGGGATAGGGTTCAGTCAGCGGACTTCAGTATGCGACCAAGCGCGAGCGATGGACCTATCTTCCAGGAGGATGTGATTCTACGAGCCGGCGGGGACCGAACGGGACGCGTATTTGGACGGGATCTGAATGAGGCTGGCCGGACATGGGGTGTGGCCGATACATCAATGCTGGAGGAGGGAGAGAATGATTGGGACAGAGGGCGGAGACAATGCCTGCCAGCTCTGGTAGTACGGGCAGTGGCGTACTGTGAGTCATGCTGCCGACTGAAACCTTGTGTCGAGCTGATGCGGTCTGGGCAGTGGAAGTGTGGGGACCAAAGGAGGAGGGTATCTTCCGGATAAGCGGGAGGAGCAGCCACATCGCTCGACTGCGAAAGGAGTTCGACGCAGGTGTGTACCCCTTCCTTTGCTGTGGAGTCAGTGCTGAGGCTAGCAGGTGCCGACTTGGATCTGAAGCAGTGTCATCCTGGGGATCTGGATCCGCATGCTGTTTCTAGCATCTTCAAGTCGTATCTACGAGAATGTGAGTGGCTGAATCAAACGTCTTACTGACGGAGCAGTACCGTCCCCGCTTCTCACGACCGAGCTCACACCGAAGTTCGACGCGTATGTCGAAGCGAGGCGAAAAGTTCCCATGGTCGTCGATGGAGAAGCGCCCAGAGCCGATCACGGAGATGGACCAGACGGAGTGGTGGAGGATTTGCCTTCGTTGTTGAAGCAGCTACCGAGTGCCCACTGGTTCCTCCTGGCCGATGTCGGTAAGTCATGACGGGTCATGCGAGGATCGCGGTCATTGACTGCCCACCAGTCAAGCTGCTTGATCTGATCCCTCGATATCGTCAGGTCAATCGTATGACCCTCAACGCCGTGATGCTCTCCCTGGGCCCCTCGCTGAACATTCCGGGCGGAATCCTAACCGAGCTGCTCGAGAAGCGCGAGGCTCTTTTCGTATCCCCTCCAGCGCTCACTGGAACCGATTCCGCCAACTCCCTTATCGACTTTGGCAGTACCAGCATTACCCCGCCCCATTTGCCGGCGGTCCTCGATGAGCAGCATGATTCGCCTGCTTCCGAAAAGGTAGACGATGTGGTGCAGACCCCTCCCGGCAAGACAAAGCGATCGCCTCGTTTACCGAACAAGCCGAGCATCACGCGGCTGTTCAGCAGTGCATCTGGTCTGATCTCGAAGAAGTCCAGCGTGAACACGATGCGCTCGGATACGACTCCTCCTCGAGCAGATCTGCCGAAACCTACCGCATCAAGGCTAGGGTCATTTGAGGGGAAGAAGGAGGACGAACAAGCCGTCGAGCAACTAAAGGAGGATGATGGCTCTGCGAAGGCTGGTGAAGAAAATTTCGGCGAAGAGCATGTTCCTGCTGGCACGGTCGAAGCTCGATCCCGCTTTTTCTCGACGCCCATCGCCGACATGTACCAAAATACAGGATCGCCGTTCCCTTCTCTTCGTTCGCAAAAGTCAGCCCTCGGCTTGGCAGATACAATGGCAAACATCCCATCGGTAATGAGCGAGTCTCAAATCCCTAGACTCGCGGAGGTGTACGTTGCGAATGCTAGTCCGCCTGCGAATCCGGCGACCTTCATCCGAAGGGGACCTCCTGTATTCTTTTCGTCCAGTGGAGCGACTGAGCGGCACGGGCGATCACTCAGTGGTGGCCCGATCGGCGTGAAGCGGAAAGATGACTCGCCGCCCCTGTCAATTCATTCGTCGGGAAGCGAGGGGATCGATCCGAGCAGGGTGAAACGGCTCTCGGCTGGTTCGAGGCCGGTCAGGTGGTGAGGAGATGGAAATGACCGCGTAACGCATTGATCATGGACACACTACATAGGGGCATCTGTAGGTATCCAGCATGGACTATTTGTCTCCCAGCTACTTTGATTTCTCCTTCTCCTTCTCCTCCTTCCCCTTCGCCTTCTCCTGCTCCTGTTTAGCCTTTGCCTTCGCCTTTTCGGCATCCTCTTTCTATTCGTCCTCCTTTTCCTTCTTCTCCTTCTCCTTCTTTTCTTGCTCCTCCTTGTTATCGGGTATATCGGGTAAGAAATGCTTGATCAACTTGATTGCGCCCTACTCACGCGTCGTTCAGCTAAACAGAAGTTTGTAAACAGGGAGAGAGGTGCCGAGCACGGACAAATGGAGAGAGGTGGGGAGGACGACTGACATAGACCAACGTGACCTTCTTCTCCGGCTTCGAACTCGACCTGGACACCGTCTCGTGTCGTTCAACTACGGAGTACAACATCACGCAGAAGACGGCTTTGATCTGGCCGTCATACTCGTCATTCCTTCTCAATCAGGGTTGAGGCGGTACGAACCTTTGGCCACCAGACGAGCGATCTTGCGTTTTCGCGGAAGATGACTAGCTCGATATAATCCATGACCGCCACTTCGACCCAGTACGCCTGCCTTTGTCCCTCACTCGTCAGCGTATTTTCACTGATCGGACAAGGGGGATGGGACACACCACAGCGCGCCATTATTGTTGGCTTCCGAATAGAGAGTTGAGAAGGTGCATACGATTGGGATGAGGTATGTGAGCGGGAGAGTGAGGAGATGGTGGAGGTACCATGGCAGCGTCCACCTATCCCACGACCATCCCAGTCAGTGACACCTCGAGAAACGATAGTGGCACATACCGATACATGAGGTGGAGAGCCACGAACCCGACGATGGCGGTATGTGGCGGGCCGAAGTAATTCAAGAAACGATATATCGGGGGACACCAATTCTCGAGCTACTCACCCGTCACACATCACCCGTAGCTCCCATTCCAAGCACAAGAAGCCAAAGTGATCAAGTGGTATCTCACGAGGTTGTTTACGATCTTGCCCGCCTCCACGCCCTCAGGTTTGACATCCTCCCCACTCTCCCCCCTCGCCTTTCTCTGCGCCTCCTCCTTCTCCTGTTTCAGCGCTTCATCCTCGTCAGCCTCGACTTGCTTGGCGACGTGGAGGTGGTAGAGCGCGGCTTGTTGCGCGGGCGTCCAGGCGTTGAGCGCTCCGGCTTGGAGTTCGGTGGGCTTGCTCATGCTGCGGGTTTAGGGATTGGGTCTACAATCTATGCTCGAGTACTGTCGCTGCGATCGACCGTTCGTGGACGAGAAAGCACAGGCCATGTGAGGTACAGGGGATTGACCTCCTTTGTTGGGCTGGACCACGCTGGACGATCCTTTGAGATACTGCAAAGCCCTGCATGCATGAACGGAACTAGTGGCAAAACTCGGCTGGTCCCAAGAACCATCTCTGACTTTGACGTGACCTCGGGACGTGCTCGCTACTCCTGATTCTTCACAATCACCTTGATCTGCGTCCCGCTCCGGACCGCCTCGAACGCGTCGAGACTCTGCGTCAAAGGGTACGTCTTCGTGATCAACTGCTTGATGTCGACGACGCCGCGCGAGAGGAGGTCGATGGCCGATGGGAAGCATGAGGCGGTGTAACGGGTGATGCCTGGCCAGCCAGGTCAATCAGGAACGCAGAATCGAAGGGAACGAGCTCACCTCGCACGTCGAGCTCTTTGTTCGTCACAGCGAGAGTGGGGAAGATATTCGTCTGGATATGTCCCAGTCCGACGGCGAGGTCTAAGACGGATGTCAGCGCTGGTCAAGCTGGTAGAGAGGGAGGTCACCCACAGACAGCACCCTGCTTGGCTAGAGCTACCCCAAGCAGCCCACAGTCTTCAGCCCCGCTCGCCTCGATCACCCGATCGACTCCCTCCTCCGCACTCAATCCAGCCTCCTCGATGTACTTCGCAGCCATGACCTTTGCCCATTCCCACTTCCGATCTCCCACCGTCTCATGCTCCTCCTCTTCGTGCCCAGTCTCTCCATCTCCGATACCCGCTCCCGACGGTTGTTCCCCAAGCTTCCCTGCCAGCCCATTCACTTTGGCCTTCTCCTTGGGCGAGGAAGCGGAGATTGGCTGGTTCAGGAAGACATGGTCGATGATGGGTTTACCGGTGAGTGGGGAGATGTAGTTGCGAGCGAACTCGACGCGGGAGGGGTTGATGTCGAATGCGATGATCTTTCGTGCGGAGTAGGCATGGGCGACAGCAGCGGTGATCAAGCCGATCGGTCCGCAGCCCCTGTAATCGAGTCAGCTGGTCCGAAGATAAAATCAGGGAGACTCACATGATAGCGATAGTCTGATGAGCGCGCAGGTTGACTCGCTTGCCTATTTGAACACCAATCTGGACGCAATCTACGTCAGTATGGGTCATAGGAGGTGGTGGATGACTCACGGCAAGAGGCTGGATGCTCCCTGCTTCTTCCCACGATACGTTCGAGGGTATGTGCGGCGCCATGTCGGCGGGTAGTGCGAAGTATCTGGCCATACGGAGTCAGCTGCGTCCATGTTGCCGTAGAATGTACCGACCTCAAGAGCGAGCCGACAGAACCGGGACAGCCACAATACCGGATATCTACAATCGCAAATCAGCTACACGTAATCAACTTGATGAGGGTGGAACACACCGAGACAGATGTTGGGCCGTCCATTCTTGCAGTTGGTACACCTCCGACATGGTAATCCCGGCTCGACTACCCCGCTCAATCGTTATCAACAACCCCCTGGGATAAGTTCCGACGTACTGGCGACTCGATCTCCAATCTTGTGCGTCGTCACCAGATCTCCGACGGCAATGACCTCTCCCGAGCTCTCATGTCCCATGACAATCGGTTCTGTCACCGGTCGTCCGCCGACTCCTCCCGCGAGGTAATTATGCAAATCCGACCCGCAGATCCGTGCTGCCCTGATAAGCTAGTAAGACAAGCGCGAGAGTGATTTACTTATCTGTGGAGATGACTTTTACGAAGACACCATCTGGCTGTAGGATGGGGAGCGGTGTGGCCTCGACCGAGATGGTCTGTTTCTTGAGGAGGACGCAGGAGAGGTTCGGAGGGAGATTCAACGAGGTGACTTGAGGCGGTTGAGTCTTGTTCAGGAAATGGAATGAAGCCATGTTGAGCCGGTTTAGTCGTTAGGAGAAGTGAGAACACGTTTTGTCTGGAAGTCGTCTAAGGTGGATGAGGCGAGGTTTGGTCCGTGCAATAGGAGAAGAAGAGGTCGGTTCATGTTCGGTCCGGCCCGGTTCCGGTTCCGGTTCCTTCCAAAAACAAAAGGGGGATGGAATGGGATCCTCATTGCTTCCCTCTCAAGGAGGTACATCCCCCTTACCACGTGATCGGAGTTTAGAACTGTACCGTCAAGGTCCAGCTATGCTATACGCGATGGGAGGTACAGGTCGAATGTCTCAGCTTGTGATCACGCGATGACCGAGACGGGATTGAGGCCAGTCCCCCGATAGGTTCAAAAGACGATGACCCCTGCGTCCACTCAGGAAGCTGGACCAGCCGCCGAGTCGAAGTCATCGAAACTTGTCGAGCCTGGGGCCTTGTGGTCTTCAAATTCCTCGTGGGTATCGATACGACCCACGACCACTGGCTTGATCCTTCTATCCTTTGTCCTGCATCTAGGGTTACTCCTCTATGCCAATCACGTCGACTCACATCCCGAGCGCTTCGGCGGGCTGACATACACCGACGTCGATTGGTCCGTCGTGAGCGATGGTGCGGTTCTCATCGTTCGAGGCGGAGATGATGCGTCGACGAGGGCTAAAGGCTGGCTGGTCCGCCTTTCGGGCTGGAGGATCGGGGAGTGAGTGCGTGTGATCTCTTGGTCAGCCGTGATGCTGATCGCTCGGGATCAGCCCGTACAATCGCTCAACCTTTCGTTATTCCCCGCTGTTACCCCTGCTGCTCACGTCAACAGTCATCCATCCTCTTCTCGGCAAGCTTGTCCTCGTCCTCATATCCCTGACCGTCCCTCTTATCCTCCTACGGTCCCCTATTGGCGCCACACCTAGTGCAGGCGATGGACCTGCACCATTCTGGCCGACACATCTCCTCTGGACCCTGAATCCTTTCGTGCTCCATATTACGACACGAGGTTCGCCGGAAGCGGTGATCGTCTTGTCCGTCATAGCGACTATCGGTTGTCTACGAGCCGCAGACAGATCATCTGTGTCGGAACGGGAATCTGGAAGTTCTCGAGCTGTCAAATGGGAGAACTGTGCGGCTTTTCTCTACGCTCTCTCGATCTCGTACAAGATCTACCCGATCATCTACGCGCCGGCCATCTGGGTGAGCTTAAGGCAACGGCACGGCTGGATCGGACGAGGCGTCTGGAGGTTCGGGATAGTCACTGCTGTGGCGCTGGTCCTCATCAACGGAATTCTATGGTCAACGTATGTGTCAAACTTCCGGTCACTAGAAACCTCCTTAGCTCATTGCATCCATTCTTGACAGATGGGGTCAACCCTTCTTGCAACATACCTTCCTTTACCACCTCACCCGCCTCGATCACCGACACAACTTCTCCCCCTACTTCTACCCAATCTATCTCTCCCTCTTTCCATCGACCACTCCGTTTTACCAGTCGGCGCTCCTCACAGCCATCAGGCACCCACTCGCTTCCTTCGTACCCCAATTTGCGCTCGTCCTCGTCGTTGGCTTCCTGCTCACCCCGCATACCGGACTGGTATTCGCGATGTTCGTCCAGACCGCGTCCTTTGTAGTGTTCAACAAAGTCTGTACTTCCCAGGTATGCTCATACTACCCTCCTGTGATCGTGGCTGAAAAAAGGGGTAGTACTTCATGTGGTTCCTCCCGCTCCTCCCACCGCTTCTTCCCCACCTGAACATCTCGTCAACCAAGGCGGGTAGCATGATCGCCCTGTGGATCGCAGGTCAGGCGGTATGGCTTGGCACGGCCTATAGACTCGAATTTCTGGCGGAGGAGGTGTATCTCACATTGTGGGCGGCTGGGATTGGGCTGTTTGCGATCAGCGTGTGGGTGCTCGGGGAGGTGATTGAGGGGTTTGATCCTGGCCTGGGAAGGAGGGGCAAGGCTAATTGAGCCAGATATCCTTTACCAGAATACCATGCATACGTCATAACGCCTCGCCGGTTGAGAAGCCTCCTTGATGGTAGAGATCGGAAGCATAAGATCGGGGTACAAGGCTCACTCCAGAATGTGCTGGCTTGAACAGCCACAGTGTTTGGTCTGGCAAAGAGCCGGGACCGCGATTACCAACGGGGATCTTGCCCCTATCAAATGCCTCGACAAGGTAGAATAGCAGTAGCATCATCTCGTCATGTATTGACAAGCACTTTCGGTATCTCAAACAGCACAAAGTCATAATACTCTGCCTCCATCACGCTCGCCCACTCTCCTCCCACCTCATCTCCCCCAGCTGCACCAGACTTCGTCTTCTGACTCGACGGACCGCGTGATGATGCGGCGAGAAAAGTGAAATGATTGGACAGGGTACGTAAGGTTTTGACAGCGGTCTTTGGTTCGGGTCGGACGATGACACCCGCGTAGTCGGCCGGAAGACCGTATCGGAGGACGGACTCGACGAAGAGGCGGATCGTCTTGAGGTGGGCGAGGATCTGGTAGGCTTCGGAGAAACTTATCCGGGAGAGTTTCAGCAGTTCGGTCTGAGAGCTGTCAGCTTGGCTGGCAGAAGGCAGTCATCGCGACTCACCCACAGCTCCCTCTCCTCTACTTCCAGATCAGCCACCTCTCTTCTCTGCATTTCCGACGCCGCGTCGTCCCATTTGAAATCTCGCACAATGAATCTGATAGAGGACGATCGTCATGACAAGCACACAGCGCCCTCATTCAGGGATACGTGTTTGACCCACTTGTTTTCTCGGCACTTGTGCACATACTCTTCCCGAACCTTCTTGAACAAGGTCACCGTTTGCAACACAAAGTCGTCATCCACAGCGACCTGCCTGTGATCGACACCAGCGCCGTCAGCTCCGCATGTCATGGCTGCAACACTACGACTGACCGTGTACTCCGCGGTACCACCATGCTCGTCAACCGCTCGTATTTGTCAGACCAGTCCTTTGTTAGGTTTCTATGGCCAATATCATCAGATGAACTGGTCTTCGGAAAGCTAAGCCTTGCTTGGGCACCGCGACCAGCAATGTCTCTAGAAACTCCGAGCTCTCCACCAGGTCCTCCTTATGCACCACGTCTAACAATGACCGTGATGACAGATTTCCACTGCGAGCGGGAAGAGTCAATATCAGCCAAGGCTTCAAAGACTCCTAAGACTGCCCACACTCACGTTCGTTTCCGCTGCAGATTCGTCAAGGCCCCCTTCGCAAGTCCGTAACTCTGGCTCTTCTGCTTCTGTGTAAATTCTATGGAGTTCATCTCCTACACACTCCAATCAGCTCGAACCCAGACCGCGCTCCAGTCAAGCACGTACCTTTGACAAAGCCTCGACCACATCCCCGACTTTCCCTGCTTCAGCCCATCGTCCCTTATCCCACATCCAAGTTCCGTGTCCGGGGATAAGGTATTCCTCTGCAGACCGGTCGTTGACTCGTGCGTGCTGTGCGAGCTTTCCGGGTTCATCGGCAACGAGGGAGCGGAGGGTATCGAGGACTTTGACTACGGTCTGGGTGAAGGTGGCGTCGAGTTTAGGAAGGGAGTCGGAAAGGTCAAGGAGGGAAGAAAGGGTCCCGGCCTGCTCTCATACCTTGGTCAGCGTGAGGAAATGATTGAGACCTGAACCCGCCTTGAGCTCTGGAATCTCCCATCCAAAGACTATTGAGCCTCCACCAAGCGCGTTCCGAACATCCTCAAGCATTTGATTTGGGTCACCATCTTTCAAAGGCGCCGAGATGAGCCAGTAGGAGAGGTCGGAAGGCATCTTGGCTCGTTGTAGCCAAATTTCCAGAGGAGGACTCTCAATGCGGTTGTTGAAGGACTGCATGACACTGGACAGCAACCGGCTCGCGCGCCTAACTTAGATTGACCGCCTACAGCCACTCGTGGCATCTCCGTCATTCGGCTTGTTGCCTCCACACGTCGTAGGCATATCGGATCCTTGCCGTCGAGTACATCTGCATATCTCCTCGATAGCTTCTATCAAGCCGGACGATCATAGCTGACATCGCCATGTCATCCTCATTCCGAAGACTCCTTCCCTTTCTTCCCCCCACCCGAACCCTACCCACCATCCGCTTCCATCCCCGGATAGCGCCACAGCGAACTCTGTATACCTCTCCACGAATACGGGCCCAGTATGAGCGATTCTCATCCGGCCACAATGCCGGCCCGTCGAGAGGCGGTCGGCCGGATGTTCTGGGTTACCTGCGTAGACGGCTGGGAGGGGATAGAGCTGTGTGGATATATGGGATCGGGATTGGAGGGGGTGGGATCTACTATGTGACCCAGTGAGTCTAGGAGTCACCCAAAGAATGGACTAACGCCCAATCAGCTTGGAAAGAGTCCCCGAGACAGGTCGATTGAGATTTATCGATGTTGGCGAAGCTCAAGAGCGGGAGGTGAGCGCCGCGCCCTCTCCAGCAGCGTCCAGCCTCCTGGGCTAAGAATGCTTGGCTTAGCTTGGCCAACAAACCCAACTTCAAACCCTTTCCGAATACCAAAACGCTGTCCTCCCTCCCAACCACCCCACAACCAAACGAGTCCGCAACGTAGCCGCACGGATCATCGAAGCCTCCGGTCTCGGACGGGTTAAGTCCGGGGGCGAGATGGGAGCTGTGGAGGGGATTGTACCGGCTATGGGTGGTGGAAGAGCCCTGGATCCGGGGGAGATGCTGTTTGGCGGAGGCGGGGAGGACAAGCCTGTGAAGGAGACGGAGTGGGAGGTATTTCGCTCCGAGAGATCCCGAGAAGCTCTTCTTTGTGAGCTGACAAGGAAGGGCAGGTCTATGTGATCGATGACAAGAACACGAAGAATGCATTCGTCCTTCCAGGCGGGAAGATCTTCGTCTTCACCGGTATCTTACCGGTCAGCGCGAATGATAACGGACTGGCGACGGTGCTGGGACATGAGATCGCACATCAGGGTGAGCAGACCCTCAAGATCATGAAGGCTGCTATAAACATAGGATGTCAGTCGCTCGACATCCGGCAGAGCGGATGAGCTATATGAAAGTCCTCTTCGCCCTCAGCTTTTTACTCGAGTCGCTTGGTCTCGATGTGGGAGTTACCAGATTACTCGTGACATTCATTCTTCAGTGGGTTGATTCTATCACCCTTTACTATACCTGACCGCTGCAGACTGCCGAATTCAAGGAAAAGCGAGTCTGAGGCCGACTTCATCGGGCTGCGTCTCATGTCGTGAGCCAGCCGCTATCTTACGAGGCTCGCTCTGATTGTGATGATAGGCGAGCTTGCTTTGACCCCGAGGAATCGACGAAGTGCGCCACTTTCCGCGGAGTTGCGTGCTTACAGCTGACAAGGCTGCTGTCTCCTAGGATGTGGGGCCGGATGTCTCGATCGGAAGGTGGCGGTGGGCTAGGCGCGGTCAGCTTCCTGTCGACACATCCTGCCAACGCGAAGCGGATACAGGTAAATCCTCTAGATCCCAGGAGCTGTATGCTGACTGTGTTACAGCAATTGGAGGAGTGGTTGCCGGACGTGGGTGAGCTCCAGTGACCAAGGCGCGTTTGCTGATCGTCTGATCGTCATAAATTATAGGCACTCCAGATTCGCGCGGCCAGTCCCTGCGGATCGACCCCATCACAGTTTGGCGGTTTCTTAGATTCGCTCGGGCCCTCAAATCAGGGCATGGGTCAAAGCTTATGGGGTTGATCCTTCCCTATGCACTACTTCAAAGGACTATGTCTCGTGATGATACCGGGACTTGTAGGATGGACTCTTCCTCGACGATCACTGTGAGGTAGGTGTAGGAGACGGAGGAGACCAAGGCAGTAGCCAAACAGCCGAGCAATGTGGCACAAGGATCGGAATCTGGCCTATACCTAAGCTGTCTGCCCATATTCCGGCATCTTCCAGAATCACACAAACACAAAGAGCTGCCTTAAGGAATGCCGTTTTACGCCGTCCACGACGTGCCTTGCGACCTAAAGATCTAGGGGTTCCTTTGGCGATTGACGTTTGCTTCCCGACCCCAACAACTCAGATCAGCTAGTGAAAGCCAGAAACCATGCCGAGATAGCGACTCGCCTCCTCGTTTCCCCCCTCCCCCCCTCCCATCACCACCCCTTCTTCGCTCCTCCTCGGTCGATTCACGCCATGACAGTGACGATGGATGATCCCCCCGTGGCCGGTATCGAGGACGGGGGCCCGCTTGTTGCTTCGAGGTTGTTGGTGAAGCCTGGCGACTTCAGATTTCAGGTGAGCTAAGCTGTATCACGATTCGACCAGAGCTCTCTCAAGCTGTCGTTGGTTCCAGATACTGATGGGAACCCTATTTAGGTGGTGCAAGGCTTCTTCCTGCAGAACGGACCAAAAGGAAAGTCTCTCGACTTTGAGGAGCTGGTGTGTGATTTCGGGGACCGAGGTAGACACCGAAGCTGACAGCTGCTGGCCCTTTCTCTTCTTGGACTGTAATTTCACGAACCCGAAAATCTGTGTCAATGACCAGCTTGAACGCTCCTTCGGTCTGATCGATACCTCTCCCGAACGCTGGCAAAACCTGAAAGCCTCGATCGCCCAACTACAACTTTATGCTCCGGAAGACGTGCAGTACAAGGTGCTCTTCCTCGGTAAGTATGATGACTTCTTCCAGGCAGAAACAGCTGATCGCAGAGGTATAGGTCGGCATGGGCAGGGCTGGCACAATGCCGCTGTGAACAAGTACGGTGTCGAGGTTCGTACAGCTCACTCTGCTGAGTCTAGCTTAAGCTGGTTTCTAGGCCTGGGAATCAACTATCGCCTTCGAGACCAATGACGACGAGATGACCTGGGGACCCGATCCCGAGCTGAGCCCGCTGGGAATCTCCCAAGCCCAAGCCGTGCACCGATGTTGGCACGAACAAGCTCCTCTCGGCGCGCCCATCACCGCCGACGAGATGAGGTGGTATGTCTCGCCCCTCACGCGGACGGGTCAGACGTTGCTCTTGACTTGGGGTGAGATGTTGGCTGGGACGCCGGAATGCTGGGAGGACTGGAGGGAGATCTATGGGTGTCATACGTGTGATAAACGGTCGAGCAAGGCAAGTCACTTGCACGCGAGCCGCACCTGACCTTGTTGACCGGAATGATACTTTATAGACCCACATTCGAAAGAGATTCCCCATGTTCGCCGTCGAGGATGATATGACGGAGGAGGACGAGCTATGGAAGCCTGACGAGCGCGAGACAGACGAGCATATGCAGATGCGCATGACCCGGGCTCTCGACCGAGTCTTCGGTGAGGGCGGGGCGTCGGAAACGTGTGGGTCATCTACTCCTCTATCTTGAGGACCAAGCTGAGGTGAATAACCTAGACATCTCCATCACGGGCCACTCAGCAATCTTCACCAATCTGCTCGTCGTGCTCAATCATCAGCCATACCCGCTCGCGACGGGGGAGATGATCCCGGTAGTGGTGAAGGCGACAAGGGTGAGGCCTTCGGCGTAAAGCGAGGCATTGGTCGGATTTGGTGACGGATGAGGGGGCGCGAGGAAGGGGAGAGACCATCGTCCGAGATACCAACGATCCGTAATATCACCCTGCATGTTGCCCATGCTCCTCCATTTGTCGTTTGTCCAAAACTTCCGTCGGAAGCGGAGTGATCCTCACCAAACCCCGACCCTTCTCCGTGCTTCTCCCTCATATGCTCTCTCGTCCTGTACCAATTGTCGCAAGATGCCTCGCCCCAAGATGCACTCTCCCTCACCGCTCTTACTGCAATGTTGAGTCGACCGACCTCCTCGAGCTGCTCCTCCGCAATTTCGAACTGAGCCAGACCGACGCCCAAAACGAACTCCGCTGGATCCAACAACATGTCGAAAGCACCACCTTGTACCCCATTCCGCTCCACGATCCCAAGGATCAGACCAAACAGATTGCGAGGAAGCTATGCGAGCGTCGAGCAGCTGGCGAACCACTCCAATACATCCTAGGTATGCCCATATACGTTGTGGGTTCACTTGAGTTGACGTTGGGAAGGTACGACCGATTTCGGACCTCTCACATTGAAGGCCCGCGCACCAGTACTCATCCCCCGCCCCGAGACTGCGTTCATCACTGAACTTGTCGCGAACTCTATCGCTTCTCGCCCCGAGCATGAGCAGCAGGAAGTGGACGTCGTCGACCTATGTACTGGAAGCGGGTGTATCGCACTCCTCCTGGCTCACCTCCTTGGTCCGAAGTTACGGCGAGTGAGAGGTTACGATATCTCCACCGAGGCGCTCGAGCTAGCCCAGGAGAATGCGAGGCATCACAAGCTTGACGACATAGTCAAGATACAGCATGGGGATATCTTCGACTCGAAGCTGGTGAAGGAGATCGGGAAGGTGGATGTGGTGGTTTCCAATCCGCCTTATATCCCCATGAACGAATGGCGGAGATTACCGCGGGGTGTGAGAGAGTATGAGGATCCGAGGGCTTTAATTGGGGATCCGGCTGGAGGGGAAGGGGATGACCAGGGGCTCACTTTCTATCGTCATATCGCGGGAATGTTGCCTCATGTCTTGAAACCGACGGGACAGGTCGCTGTGGAGATTGGTCTGGGTCAGGCAAGGGACGTGAGAATGATCCTGACGGACAGGGGTGGAATGAGGAGGACGGAAGTTTGGAAGGATCTGTATGGGGTGAAGAGGATGGTTGTCGGCTGGCGGTGACACCAATCGCATCGCTGGAAATATGCATGGAGGGTGATCTCCTCCTCAGCTTTCGACCGATGCAGCCTCCCGTCTCAATCTCTCATCCGCCGCCTGCCTCCGCGCAAAGAGCCAGACACCGCCCATGCAAGCGCAAAAAGTGGCGTAGCATGTGGTCGGTCCCTGTATCCAGTAGATGGAGGATGCCAATAGCGGTCCAACAGCTCTTCCCAGTTGACCCTGACCTTCACTCAGCTCGGTGTTCTTTGTGGATAAGGGGGAACTCACCTTCGACCTGAACCCACCTAATGCTCTTCCCCGTTTCAACACCTCGACGCCCTCGTCACAACATGCAGCTGCAGCCGCAGTGAGACCCGTAACGACGGTCGCGCTGGTATATGCCAGACACGCCGCTGCTGCATACAGCACGATTGTTGCCAACCCATTTGATGACCGGATGGCATTCAGCGAGAGAGTGGCGAGAAGAGCCAGTCCGATGATGGATGAGTGCATGCCGACTGAGGATATTCGCAGCTCCCCAAGCCGTGCGAGAGAAGGGCGGACGTGCCGGGCTTGCAATAGTGCTGCTAGGATACCGATGACTGGTTTCAGTCAGCAAGATCTGCGCAAACCTGGCCTTCTGGCGAACAGGATAGGAGGCGGCCGTTTTGTGCATTGCTAGCGGCGAACAGGTCGTAGGTGAGGAATGTCAGGGTGAACTCCGCCTAATGAAGGTTAGCTGAACAACGAGGCCGGACGTTCAGCTTACACCTGAGAAGAAGAGAAGGAAGAATCCGTGTAGTTGGCCAATTGCGCTGAGACGAGCCAAACGCTTCTCCGCAGTTTCCTTCACTCTCAGTTTGCCCTCGGCTGAACCGTTCACATCGGTCGAATCGCTAGCTTGGATCCATCCTCGTGTCTCCGGCAGTCTCGCTGCGAGGTACAGAGTCTCCGCCACGAGGAGCACGAGCGAGATGGCAGCGGGCGCGGCATAGATATTCCAACTGTCCTCCGTTGCCGCGGTCGATGTCAGAGGTAGAGGTCGAGACGCAAAGTATGCACCAAGTGACGGCCTATTGCGGGTCAGCAATGGGCGTATTCTGAAATCTACCAGAAGATCTAAACTAACCCCAGGGTGAAGCAGACGGAGAAAGCAATACCGACAAGCGCTAGCGATTTCGATCGCGTCGAAGCGGTGGTGACATCGCTAATGATCGCACTAGATGGATTTGTGTCAGCAGCCATATGCCGAGTTTCCCTGATGGCTTACGTGCTGATCTGCACATTACCTTCGCTTAGTCCCCCTACCAGGCGCGAAAGGAGGAAGGATGACTAGATTGGTCAATAAACGCATGAATCTACACTGCCGGAATACGTACAAAGGAGGTAGACTGCAACCATATCACCGCTGAGAGGATGTTGCCCAGCATTGTGAGGAGAAGAACTCTCTTCCGTCCATATCTGTCAGACACTATCAGCTCGACGTATCAGCGTGGTAATCGTTCAAGCTATAGATCACTCACGTCGACCGAGCCAAGGACTGATAATACATTGGCAGAGACTGAAGAGACTCCCCATGGCTCCTCCCAGTAGTACAACATCCCAATTCTTGGTACCTGCCCCTTCTCTACCGCCTGACCACAGCCAACGGGTCTCCCGTCCCACTTCACCGGCCACAGGATTGTTTGGACCGGATATGGACAGCAAGCTTGATCGCCAAGCATGTGAAAGACTCAGAAGACGCGAAAGCAGCGTATCGGTTGAGTGCGATTCCTTGTGGAGATACCATGCTATCAGGCGGGGAAAGAGGGGGAGTGGAATGGTGAAAGCTAAGCAAAGCATCAGCTGTGTAGTAGAAGAAAACAGCCTCACCAACCGAGCAGATCCAAAATCAGCGAGATGAACACCGTCCTCACCACGGCACTTGAAGCGGTCCCGGTATCTGCCATGATGGAAGAGCCTAAAGTGACCTGATGAGCCGAGAGACAAGGAACTTGAGCTGGTCCCAGAATTCGTCAAACCACCGTGCCTAGCGGATTCTACCACGTGGTAACAAACCCTGAATGACGAAGCAGGGAGGATGCCTTTCCATAGCAAGCCTGAATCTGTGGTACAAAGCTTGAGCAACGTGAAGATGCCCGTCACAGCAGGTGGACTATCAGCTGCCAAGGGTATATTGTTCGTAGCTGATAAGTCCGTTCATCAGGTCCTATATACCCCTGCAACCCGGCGACGGCACGGTCCGAGTCGACGAAGCTCGCAGTAGATCCCAAGGGGGAGAAGCTCATCTACACAAATGGGCGAGCTGTTATCGTGAGCCTGGATGTGTTTGATTGTTTTTCTCTGCGGATCTGACTGATAGCGTTCTAGATCCGAGACTTGAATGTATGCCTCTAAGTCACATTCCTGAAGGGCCAACCTGACACCCCTCGAACAGCACATCGCCCTCTCCCATGCCTACACCCAGCATACCCAAACCACCACTGTCGCTCGGATCTCCCCAACCGGGTACTATTGCGCTTCAGCTGATGTAGCGGGGAATGTACGGATCTGGGATGTCACGCAACCCGAGAACTCGCTCAAACTTGCGATCAGACCTTTGGGTGGGAAGATCAACGATCTCGCTTGGGATGGGGAGTCGAAGCGGATCATCGTGGGTGGGGAGGGCAAGGACAAGTGCGATAACTTCTTCCCACATTCTTCACAGCGCTGTATGGAGATCACCAGGTTCGGAGCAGCTTTCTTCATCGATTCCGGATCATCGTGCGGCGAAATCTCAGGCCACGCCAAAGCGATCACCGCCCTCTCCGTCCGACATCAACGCCCCTGCCGAGCCGTATCTGGATCCGACGATAACTCGGTGATCCTGCACACCGCCGTGCCGTTCAAGTACGAGAAGATGATTTCGAAACATTCGAGTTTCGTGAGGGACGTGGCGCATTCGCCCAATGGGGAGATGTTCGCTTCGGTCGCTTCGGATGGGAAGATGTTTTTATATGAGGGGAAAGGGGGGGAGGTCAAGGGGGAGGTGGAGAGGCACGGGACGACGACAAGTTTGGTGGGTCAGGTCAAGTCCGGAGAGTGCAGAGCTTGCTGATGATTGACACTTGCAGATGGCATGCTCGTGGAGCCCGGACTCGGCACAAATCGCAACAGCTGGTGCAGACGGGGTAGTATCCATTTGTGAGGTCTTCCAACTAGGTATTTCGCTTCTAATGCTTGGCATTAGGGGACGCGTCCACCCTGAAGTCCATCCAAACCTACTCCGTCGGCTCCGACGTTCCCTCTCAACAAAACGGCGTAGTCTACGCCTCCCCAAACACAGTCATATCCGTCTCCCTTTCCGGCGTTCTCAACATCTTTGATTCCCGAGAGTCTTCGTCCTCAAAATGGCGGACTCTACATGGCCCGACCAAGGCCATCACCGCTTCCGCTCTGTCAGACAACACATTCTACACCGGATCATTCGATGGGACGATGAAGAGCTTCATGGCCGGAGGTGGAGCGGGGGAGAAAGAGGGGATATGTGGGGAGGTGGAAGGGACGGGTCATAGCGCGAGGGTGGCGGGAATGAGTGGGGATGGAAAGGGGAAGGTCTGGAGTGCGGGCTGGGATGATACGGTCGCGTGCATCGAGGGGCAGAGCTTTGCGTAAGCGACATTTCTTAATTTCCCTTCGCAACTCTAACCGATTTCTCGCAGCTCGACTTCGCTGCCAGTCAAAGCTCAGCCGTCCGGAGTCGCTGCAACCCCATCAGCAGTCTACGTAGCTACTTCTGCAGGTCTTGAGATCCACCCGACCGGCGGATCAAGCTCGACTCATCCCGGAGCAAGCTCCGCCGTGGCTGCCCATGGAGACAACGTCGCTTTCGGGTCGGGAAAGCAGGCGGTCGTCCTTGCAACGATCTCGGGCGGATCAGTGACGGTGGACGCGGAGTTCAACGATAATCGAGGCGAGGTACTGGCTCTGGCTTTCTCGCCCGATGGCGGACTACTGGCTGCAGGAGATGCGAGTCTCTTTCTAGTCCCATTCTAATCAGCGAGCTGACACATCGCAGACAACGGGCAGGATCGTCCTGATAGATGTCAAGGAGGAGAAGACCATAGTCTCGTCGAAATGGACATTCCACACCGGGCGGATCACTTCTCTGGCTTTCTCGCCCAATGGTAAACGGATAGCCTCGGCTGGGATGGATGAGAGCATCTATGTTTGGGAGGTGGAGAAGACGTTGAGGAATACGCCCATAAAGGTAAGATCGCTAAATTTTCTCGAGCGGAGAAGCTGATGGAGGTAGAACGCACATCCCGGTGGAGTATCGGGTGTTGCGTGGGTTGACGGGGACACGAATTTGATCACGACAGGCGCGGACGGATGTGTGCGGACATGGACCGTCCCGGAAATTTAGCTCAGCCTGCGATGAGTAGAGTAGAAGAATGCAATGCATGAGCGTCTGCTACGCCCAACAAGGCCGAGCTAGAGCAAGCCCTGTCGCTTGAGATCCTCATATGTCTTCTTGTCGTACACGTTTCCATCTGCGTCCTCGAACTCCTCGGCCTTCTCCATCGCGCTCAGTTCCTGTCGTCCCTCGTGCTTCAACTTCTCTGCCACTGGAAACTGATTAGCAAGACAACATAATTTGGGGATATGACCCACGAGCTAGAGCATCCTCGATCTTCGAGATACCGTGAAAGTGCTTTGTATTCGGCAATCCCAAAGCCCTCATCCCGAAAGCATGCCTCGACTCCTGGAAATGTCGATCATACGCTTTCCGACCCATGTACACAAAATCACTACACAGCTGACAGCTGAAGGAGACGCCAAGACCGTGCAGCTTATACAGCCAGTAGGGGATAGGTTTCCCATCCCACCCCAGTGGAAGTTTGAGGGGGTTGTAGATCTTCCCGTCATCGTCCTCTTCTTCCTCTTCGGGCGAAATCTCAGGAGGCGGAGGGAGCGCTTCATCGGCTTCTTCGAGCTCAGCTTCCCGCTCTCGTGCTGTGAGAGCCATTCGTCGCTCGACCTCCGAGCGGGAATCTGCGAGGAGTTGGGGTATAGGTGGGTAAGCGAGAAGGGTGGTGACAAGGTAGGTGAACTGAGCGGGAAGCCGAAGCTTGTCGTGCGATGAGCTGGAGGTGGCTGGGGCCGGAGGACCGTTGGATTTGTTCGGGTCGGATTTGGCGTTGCCGAGAGATTCTTTCTTCTTGTGCTTGTCCGAACTGAGGTGGGCATCGTATACTGTCTCCTTCGAGTAGTGCCTTTGGCCTAGAGTGAAGGTCAGAAGCCGAGATAGGCGAGAGATATGACTTACAATAACGACACCATATCCCTCCTGTCCCGTTCACCACCGCGACCTTCGGCTTGGTGCTCGATTCTGCCCACCCGCTGACCTGCCCAGCTTCCCAAGACGAGGCGAACTTCTTTTCCTCCTCCTTAATGGTTGATTGTATGTCGACGAGTGGCAAAGCCCGTTCGAAGAAGGACACAATGTAGTTGAACAAGGTCTGGAGGTATTCGAGGTATGCTGGATGGGCTTTCTCCTTGACATCGAGAGTCCGCTCGACTCGCCCGTGTCGAAGCATGTCGAGATACGCGATGTAGGAGAGTCTGTCGGCATCAGTATCATCCCCGACCCACAACTGGAGAAGGGCATACCGATTCGCGCCTTGGATGTTGAGGTACTGGCTGTGCGACTGATACAGATCCAGGTACCTCCCGTAGGCCTCCTCACCCGAGAATACCGAATCCAAGGCTGCTTGACCTTAGACGATGCACACGCTCTCCCTCGCTGGACGACTCACGATCAATGATGACAGGCTCATCCTCGTCCTCCACCTGCAAAGTCTGCATCCCATCCCCTTTGACCATCTCATCCAGCTCATTCAAGAACTGCCTCGCGTTGATCCCCTGATTCTTCCGGTGGAAATCCTTGATCTTTTCGAAGCGTCGGTAGAACTCTCCCAGATCATCCTCACCAGGTGCTGCAGCCGAAAGAAGGGAGAATTCTCGAGGTCGAAGCCTGCGTCTGTGAGTACATCTTCGGAAGATGGAGGAGACGCTTACCCGGGTACATCCTCGTACTGCTGCACAAGGTCTGACCGGAGCTGGACTATCCGATCCAGAAATTCGGCTCCTTTCCTATCTCTTCGGGTAACATTTCGTTGCTGCAGCTTGATTAGCTAGATGTAGATGAAAATGGGTGGATCGGCTTACTACCGTCGGATTTTGCATGAGGACATCGGAGAGAGCTTGTTCGTATCGCTCAATCTCCTCGTGAGTCTGCCGCTGGGTCTCGATGATGGAGTCCATTCTCTCTGTTGCCTTCCCGGGATGTTTGTGGGAGTCTTTAGGAAAAGCGATAATCTGTAGGAACCGCTTGAGCATCAATCCACATCGAACCGTAAATCGTCCTCCCTTTTGAGCAAGAGTGCCGGAAAATTGCGGCGTTTTCTCCCTTCCCTCCCTCTTACCAGCGGGAAAGCATTCCCTTTCTTCGTCAACCAGTTGTTATCTCGAGAAACAACACACAAAATGGCTCTCAACACGTGAATACATTCTGAAGTGATTGTCGTGAGAGCGGGGACTGACGATGCTTAGGGGAGATGAGAAGCTCGTGTTCGAGTCGTCAGAGGCTGTCTCTGTCGTACGTATCACCGCTGTGGCCAACAAGCACGCAGCGTTCTATCGAGAGGGGTGGAGGTGCTCATGATGACACTTATGCTCCTCTCGACTACAGGCTCCGACTTGTTAGTGCTTTCAATGGCCATTTGATCACAGCTGAAGCCTTTCAGTCGAGGCATTGAATCTGAAAGAAGATCTCCTTCGCGGCATCTATGCCTACAGTACGTCCATCATCCTGATATCGCTGACGGACAGACTTCGAGAAGCCTTCGGCTATCCAGCAGCGTGCGATCATTCCGATCATGCGGGGTCGGGATGTGATTGCCCAAGCTCAGTCCGGTACGGGTAAAACCGCGACCTTCTCCATCTCCGCTCTCCAGTCGATCGACCAGAACATCCGTGAGACGCAAGCACTTGTCCTCTCGCCGACCAGGGAACTGGCGGTGCAGATCCAGACGGTTGTGCTGGCTTTGGGCGACTACATGAACGTGTCGTGTCATGCTTGCATTGGCGGGACTAGTGTGGGAGAGGATATCAGGAAGCTCGAGGCAGGACAGCAGGTCGTCAGCGGGACGCCGGGCAGGGTATTCGACATGATTCGACGTCGCAACCTGCGGACTAAGGACATCAAGGTGAGTTTGATGGTCAGATTGGCGCTGACGGTAGATGCTGATCCTCGATGAATCCGACGAGCTTCTCAACAAGGGGTTCAAGGACCAGATCTACGATATCTACCGGTACCTCCCCCCGGCAACCCAGGTCGTAGTCGTTTCCGCTACGCTCCCGCATGATGTGTTGGAAATGACTACCAAATTCATGACCGACCCGATCCGCATTCTCGTCAAGCGTGACGAGTTGACTCTCGAGGGGATCAAGCAGTTCTTCGTGGCGGTCGAGAAGGAGGATTGGAAGTTTGACACCCTGTGCGACCTATACGACACGTAAGCTTAGGTTTGCGCGATGGGGCTGATGACAGTCTCACCATCACACAAGCCGTCATCTTCTGCAATACCCGACGGAAGGTCGACTGGCTGACCGAGAAGATGCGGGAGGCAAACTTCACTGTCAGCAGTATGCACGGCGAGATGGTCCAGAAGGAGCGAGATGCGATTATGGCGGAGTTCAGGGGTGGTCAGAGGTCAGCAGTTCGTGAAAACTGATGTTGTACGCTGACGTCGTTCTCAGCCGCGTGCTCATCACGACTGATGTTTGGGCGAGAGGCATCGATGTGCAGCAGGTTTCCCTGGTCATCAACTATGACCTGCCGTGGGTATTGTTGTATCGCCGATAGTTTCTGGCCTGACGATCATGTCAGATCTTCCCGTGAGAACTACTTGCACCGAATAGGTATGTCATGTATGAGTCATTAATTTTAATGCTAACATCGATGTGCAGGCCGAAGGTAGGGAATGCGATTCGATCCTAGAACAAGCTGACATTAGCTTCAAGTGGTCGCTTCGGACGCAAAGGTGGTAGGTCAACTTCTCTTTTGTGAAATGTACGCTTGTTTATAAGACTTCGCAGTTGCCATCAACTTCGTCACGATTGAGGACGTCCGGATCCTTAGGGGTAAGTAGTCTAGAGTATCCAGAGCGGACCTTGCTCATCGGCGTTCCCCTCCAGATATTGAGCAGTACTATTCGACCCGTGAGTATTGCCCTGGCCTCTGCAAGATGCGGCAATGTGAAGCTGACGACGGTTTCACCGCGCAGAGATCGACGAGATGCCGATGAACGTGTGTTTCTTACAATATTCATGCACTCGCTGGATCAGCTGATTGTCCTTGCTTAGATCACCGACCTTGCCTAGATTTGCGAGAGGGAGACCGAGGAGTGCATGTGCTTCAGCTATGCATCCTATGCGATTCAGGTCAACATTAGGCGATAGACACTCTCGCTCTGCTCTTGTGTCGAAGCAATCCTGCATCTGGGATAATCGGGAATGAACGGTCCCTCTCGTTCACCTTCTGCCATTTTCGCGGGAAATCTGCCCTGTAAGACACTGCTCTTGGAATAGGTGTTGCGTCACCTCGAGTGAGTGCGGGACCCCTGTGAAGACCTCACAAGAGTTTCTGTTCCGACAGATTCAACGTCGGTGGGATCTCCGAGTTCTTCCTCCACAAGCTCGATCTAGGGAAAATTCGAGAAAGTCGGTGTCACCGATATTAACAAACCTCAACGACGAGAGAAGAATGACGATAGAGAGATGTTGGAGTGGTATTGTCGAGTCTCGGGATTCGTGTCTGTGGAGTCAGATCGATCATCATCGCTCGATATCGGAGTCGCTTTGTACTGCTCTCACTTGCCCTCATTCCTGCCACACATGTCTTGACATGAGAAACCCCCTTCCTGTTCAGGCCTACCTACATTACTTGAAACCCTGAGGTTTGGGTTCCGAGATACCGAGCCGAAATAAAGATCCGAACCTGCCGAATGGATATCCACTATCCTTCTCCTTTTCCATTCCCCGTTCTGAATCTGACTCTCAAAATGTCAGCGGAAACGAAAGGCAAACTGCCCCCGGTCACTATCGTCGGCGCCGCTACCTCCAGCTCCACCACGTTCCGTGCGTGATCTACGAGCGCGAGTCCCTCCCCTCAGCCCCGTCGCAGGGTGGTAGCCTCGACCTGCACGATGATACGGGTCTGAAGGCGTTACGAGAGACTGGGCTGATAGAGGACGCAAAGGGAATGATGTGATCAGAGGGGGAGGCAATGAGGATCATCGATAAGAATGGGAAGGTATGGTGGGTTGAACCTCAAGGACGAGGTCTCCGGCAGGCCAGAGATAGATAGGTGAGCTAGAGAGCCCAAGATCTGCCTTGGGATATCATGATCGCGCTGTCACACTGATGATGCAACCAGGACAGACCTCCGGAACTTACTACTCCGATCCCTTGAACCCGACACCATCAAATGGGGCCACTCCATCCAATCCGCTTCCTCAATCTCCCACACCGCTTTCGAACTGACCTTCACCCGTCATCGCCCAGAGACCACCTCCAGCATCATCCGCGCCGACGGTGTCTTCTCCCGCGTCCGACCGGTCCTGCATACATCCAACCCACATACTCCGCGATATCAATGTACGACCTGACCGTCCCCTCTTCCTCCCTGACTCCCTCTTTTCAAACCTTCATCGGCCAAGGGCCAGCTATCTCCTTGCAGACCACAAAGCGGTGCTCCCCCAGATGACCTCTCGGGGGAAATGTAAGGTGTACGGGTCGCTTCGGTGTGAGGAGGGTTGGCTGGATGAGGATCCATTGCCGGAGAAGGGTAAGAGGGAAGGCAGTTGAGGCGCTGTTTTGAGGGCTGGGATGAGAGAGTGGGAGAACTTGTTATGGCTGCTGAGGAGGAGACTGTTATGCGCAGGAGGATATGGACGTTCGACCCGGACCTCAAGTGGGAGACGGATTTGACGGGGACCGTCATAGGTGGGTCCATTCTAAGACCCAGAAGCATCGCAGCGGCGTGAAGATGAGCGCCGGGAGGAGCTCCATCACCTTCGCGCCAGACTGCGGATGATGTCCAGTGCCTCAGCTGACATCCATCAGGGGATGCAGCGCGCGTCATGTCGCCTTCCCTGGCGAGAGTGTCAACCAGGGTAAGTCCTTCCTCTCCTCTCGCTTTGCACGCCATCTCTCTATTCTCCTGTTCTTCCCTTCAGCAACACTGATCGATCTCTCCAGCCATGGAAAACGCCCTCGACGTAGGCCACACCCTCGTCTCCCTGTACCAAGCCCCACGGCTCCCCCTCCCCCCGACTTCCCACAAACTCATCACACCCTCCCCGGAGTCCTTGCATACGGCTTCGAGACAACTCGGACGCCGTCTGATGAAGCGAGCCAGACCGGAGATGATTGATTCGAGGGACAATGCGGCTGTGGCGTTTGGGGATGAGCGGCGAGGAAGTTTAGGAATTTGTTTTAGGGGATGATGGTGTTGGGGACGGCGGAGATGGTGCTGAAGGCGCCGGTACATTGGGTAAGGGGCTATTGGGAGGATCGGTAGATGGGAACGATGGAAGAAGGGCCTGTATGTCATATTGTCTGCATGGAGACTTTGGTGGTGCTACTTGCCGAGGAGGGACATAATTGATGTAGCCGAAGTCACTTCTCGTCCGCCGATAATCTGTCCGGAGCTCGCCCTCTCCGATTGTTAGACATTGCCGGTCCCGTTAAAGACTTTGCTGAGAACCTCCAGCGGGAGAGCTCCACGAGGCGCCCTTGATCTTTGGGCAGCTGGTAATGTACCGCTATTCTCGATTACAACATTAATTGATGGATACTTAGGATTTGACAGCCGACGACGACCTGGCCCTACGGGGAATTGGAACAGACGGGAAGGTGGGTAGTAACTCATCCATAAAGACTGATCAAGCTTCTCTCAAGGCTCTCTCTGTTGTCGTGGACAAGCCCTACCATGGCTGGTCCAAGACGGCTGTTGGGCTAAGATGACGCTGGATTAGAGGCGCTTGTCTTCTTCCCTGGCAGTCCCGGAAGGTTCTAGAGGGAGGCATGTCAGGTCGTATCTCATTAGTTGCACCTTCCACCGACGTACCGACTGTCAGGAAATACGGACGCCGGTCCAGGAGCGCAGCAAGCCCTGCCTGCTTGACTGACGACGACGACGATCCAGTTGCCCGCCAAACGAGAATCATGAGATTGGAGGCAAGCCGTATCGGCTCGATAAGATTTCTTCAGGCTGACATTCGACATGGCAGGCTCAGCTTGCAGCTCTTCGCAGTCCTAAGACGGTCAAAGCAGAACCAAGCACGGGCCGATCGAGTGGCAAGCAAGCAGATCCCAGCGACGCGATTGACCTCACGTCCGACTTGCGAGCTTATTACCATTCGAACACCGGACCCAATTGGATATTCCGGGACTTGCACCCGGATTTGCGCTGTGTTACTGTTACACTAAATACACACTAAATACCCGGGATGTGATTGTAACAGAGCGCACCCAAAGGAAGAATGCAACAGAGGGAGAATTGAAGGGAGGAAGCTGTGACAGAAGACGCAATTCCAGGAAGAAATCGAGCATGAAGGCGCTGCAAGGAGAATTCAGCGGATGAGAGGTAGGTGCATGGCAAATCACGTCACGAGAACTGCCGCTCAGTCACAGGTGTATGTCGAGGACGAAGATCGCAAAAGGCTCAGTCCGCCTACCTCACCATCTTCATGTCTTGTGGCCGTTGAAGTTGTACAGACGAGTATCCGATTGCTCTCGATTATCAGACGGACGACGACCCACCTACGATCGCGTGCAACTTGGAGACACCCGAACAGCCTGGAAAGTTTCGCCTCTTTCAAGAGTCGTGAATGCCATTGACGATATCCACACCTCAGGCGTTCTCCGCACCTGTTCGGAAACCACGTCGAAGTCGATGCAAGGAAACGATATAAGCGGAGATCACGCTGGATTCGAGATCGCTTGATGCCTTTCTCATCCGAAAGAATGCGAAAGCACGTACATACAAATGGTATCGTGTCTGTCAGGAGGAGAACGGCGAGCTGTGCATGGCGCAGCTGGTATTTGGACGGCTTGTGAGCCTGATCAAGTCGTAATGTGGTACGGTTAACGGTTGAAAGAATGTCGCAGAGGATGACAATCAGGCTTTCCAAGACAATATAATCCTCAAGCAGCTCGGCGAGATCAAGGTCACCCTGGAGAAAGGCCGTGCGGGGCCGTAGCAGCAAACCAAGCCGAGAGCAAACGATTTCTCGCCCATCGGTCCCGTTCACGAAGAGTCGAAAGAGGTTGGTGGAACGCATCGCCTCAAGGAGGATTCGATGAGCTCAAGTGTCGTTGGCCATGCTTGATCGTACTGTAACTTGCGCCGTACTGCAATCGTCGAAACAGCCCTCCAGCTGAAGGCGCTGTTGCAGCATCGGCGAATCCGACGATATGATAGTGGGCGAGAGATTCTGTCCTTTCAAGCCACTCAGGGAGGATACGTTAGATTACGACTTCATTTTCAGAGTGAGCATTGATTTGTCCCCGGAATCTATGAGTCGAAGTTGCATTCTCCAGTACTCCAGCCGCAGCGTGCTTAAATGGTGAGGCGAATCATCGAAATCGATGAGTGCCTCAATATAGCTCGTATGGCGCTGTGCTCAGCGACACGCCAGACCCTTGGGCTCTCGAAGCGGACTCAGCGAACAATGTCAAACGGGAGAGTGGTGACGCTGATGAACGAACTCCTGGAAAAGAGCAGGATGACGAGGCAGTTCGCTTGGCGAAACCCAAGGATTTGAAGTTGAGGTCTTTAGCATCTTGTCTTGAGGAGCTAAATCGCGGCGACAGGCTCAGATCGAGGTGCTTCGAGTCAAAACCCGATCCAGGCAGGAAACGGAGCAAGACCGTTCACCCAAATGCTGTGATCGATCTTACCTCTGACTGATTGTATCAATGGATACAAGCCGCCGGCGGCGGGGATGACGCAGACTGATCATGACGATTGAGACATCACCGCTAATACCGCTGTGCATGATGTTCACCTAGCATATGCCATATGTTGCCTGCGACGGTCCTTTATGCATTGCGCTATCAAATGCAAGTAGTCTTCTGGAACGAGCTCATGTTCCAGCTCCATCGCCGGCAGCTCTTTGTTGCGATGTAGGTAAACGATCTAGTGCGTTTCATGGATGCAATCATTTGAACCTCGCCTCCGCCGCCCTCGCCCTCCTCTCCCTCTCAATCTGCATCCTCATCTCCTGACTCAGTCCTGACAATCCACCTTCCCCGCCCAACCTCCCGCCCAGCTTCTGTGGTCTCGTCGTCGGTCCCACCGGCACTTGTACAGCCTGCTTCACCAGTTCCGGCTCTTCCACCTCCGCCTCCGACCGAACCTTCTCCCTCTCCTTCATCTTCTCCCTCAACCCTTTCCTCCTCTCCGCTTTCTTCTTCTCCTGACCCGCCTCCATCTCCTCGCTAAGCCCACTCGGCACGTGTGCAGCGGCCCAATCCCACATTTCGGGGAAGTTGAATGCGACTCGCCGAAAGACGTTGCGAGCGCCTCGAGTAGAAGACAGGTCGTATGCGCGCTTCCCGTCAACGGAGGTGGTCGGGTCGATCTTGGCTTCTTCGAGGAACCATTGCAGTACATCCTCCTGCCCAGATGAGGCGGCGATGCCTAGGATGGACGGGTCGAATTCGGGATGGTGTTTCTCCCAGAAGGGTTTGATTGCGTCCAGTCGGCCTTTGCGGATCATTTCGAGGAGCCGGCGTTGGCGATCTTGTCGGGCTTCTTCTTCTGGCGAGACACGCGGGACGGTGGGTGTGGACGGGCTGAGAGTGGACGTTGACGTGGGCTTTGGTGGTTGTTTTCGTGGTTGCAGCGATGCAATGTAGGCATCGTCTAATGCTTTCAGGGCCTCCTCGGAGAGGTGAGAGATCTTGACGCGCGTGAGCTCATGCCAGCATCGTAGCAGCTCCTGCACAGTCTATCTTCCTGTCAGTGGTGAACTACTCAGTCACATGGAGGGACGTACCGGTCGACGGGTAGGAAAAGGGAAACCGCGTATTCTCTCATCTCGACTGCGGAGAACAGCCCCCTCGTAACCCCAGAAACTCTTTTTCCCATGCGTGCTGGCTCGGATGAACACCCGCTCTGACAGCGCGATGTCGTCCTCCCATTCGGTCATCAACGCGCGGATCTCCTCTTGCAGTGCTTGTTCACCATAACGACGGAGCATGGCCCCGGCTGAAACCGCTTTGCTCTTCGCATTGTCGTTGAGGCCTTGAGAGCCTCCTTGCTTCTTTCGCGCTAGACGGCTACCATTAATATCGGGACACCAGGCAAATGTCACTAAACTCACTTGTATACCGATGAAACGTCTTGTGCTGGAGCACCCGTACCTCCCCAGCACCTTTCACCTCCTGCCTATCGCTCTTCCCCCTCGGTCTCAGCCCAATGACCATTCCCGCAAAATGTCCTCCTGCCACCATCAGAAGGGTTATCCTCCTCTCCTCCTCGTCGCCATTCTGATGAAGCTGCAGATCTATTAAACCTCCCAGGTAGTCTGCGGCAGTCTCGAAAGGAGGGAACAGCGCTCGATGGACTCCGAATTGTGTGTCTTTCGGGACGCCGAGGGAATCGATGGGGGAAGTACGCGAGAACCAGATAACGGCGGTACGAAGGTGAGCTCGGCGTTGACGGTCGGCTATTTCGGCTTCGTCATCGGAGTCGACAGATCGTGTGGGGTTGAGGTGGGACTTCTTGAGTAAGCGGGTGACCTTCGAGTCGGACGCGGATGAGCCAGAGGATGCGGAGGCGGAACCGGAGATGGATGAGACGCCTAATCTGATGTCAGCTGAGCACTTCCTTCCGGAAATGTCTATTTTGGAGACTTGTAAGATCCATTGAGATGATCTAGTAGACTCCTCGCTCACCTTCAACCAGATTCCCCCATTCCTCCTCACTCACCGCCCGTCCCGTGAGCCTCGCCTTGACATTATACCGATGCCAATCGCGCTTGAAGTGCTCTCTTTGCTCCTCGATCGAGTCAAATGCAGCTCCTGGACATGTCTGACAGTTGATCGCGCTCCCAGAGTTCGGCGCAGCTGTCGATTTCGCTTCGATAGCTGAAGGAGTGGCGGAAGGGGAAGCTTGGATCAAGCGGACGGAGAAGTTTGAGAGGATTTCTGCCGGGATCGCAAAGGCAGAGATTGGCCGGGTGAGGATGGTGGGTGCTGTCATGCTGGACGAAGGATCTATGCAGGGTGAACTTGACGAGCTACTCAAGAGCCCAACACCGAGATTTATCCGAAACGTCCCAATGTCAGGCTCAGGGGAATCGAGGGGGCTTGAGCTTGTCCGCAGTTGTCGTTCGGGATCAACTACGATTACTTCTCCCTTCCTCCAGGCTTCTTGGTATAATCCAAAAAGCTACCGGTACGATTCGACCGATCATCCCTCCCAGGTGTCAAGTAAACATGGCGGAACAGCAGCTGGTGAGGTCTTGTGCATCTTACAGTACGGCCGCGACGAGGAAGCCGTAGCTGTGATTGAGGTGCCGAGCTGATGGTTTCATTCTCCGTCATGCATAGACGAAAGGTTTGTCCCGAGTGCTTGTATATCTCTTCTCGGATTGTGAGACTGACATTACATGCCTTTCTGGCGTGCAGAGCAAATCACGGGTGAGTCGAGCAGCTCCAAGCGAACCTTGACATCAATTCCGCGCGACTCGTGATTGACCTTCTGCCTCTTCGTAGAGTTCAAGGAGGCGTTCTCGCTCTTCGATAAAGGTGCGTAAATCTCGTATCCTTGAGCCGTGCTGATTCAAAATATCTTCCCGGCTCATTCCTAAATTGTCAATCCCCTCATACGTGTACATACCCTGATCCCAATACGTCCCATGAATCGGACTACCTTGCCCCGCGTCTCGATATCATTTGGCCCTGGCCTTGGTACCCATGTGCAGATGGCGATGGAACAATCACCACCAAGGAGCTCGGTACCGTCATGCGCTCTCTCGGGCAGAACCCAACGCAAGCCGAGCTCGAGGATATGATCAACGAGGTGGGCGGTTCTGGCACCCTCTTGAGGAGCTTGACAGGGATAGGTCGACGCAGACGGAAACAACTCCATCGACTTTGCCGAGGTCCGCTACGAAATCCCGAGACACGGAAGAGAAGCTGACGAGACCAGTTCATGACCCTGATGGCGCGGAAGATGCACGACACCGACTCGGAAGAAGAGATCCGAGAGGCGTTCAAAGTGAGCTGAGAGCGCCTCTTTCATCATTGTTGAGCTGACGAGAGATCTGTACAGGTGTTTGACAAGAACAATGACGGTCACATCTCTGCAGCTGAGCTTAAGCACGTCATGAGTAAGTCTTTGCTTCTGAGCAGAATGATCCGTCCGGCTGGGCGTATGGCTGGCATTGCCAGTGTTGTCTCCCTCTTTTCTTTGTCTCCCTCTTTTCTTAGGCGTCCTCATCACGACCATACCGGCGTGTTCGTCGCGCCGATGCTGACCTGATTCTCGTACCTAGCCAACCTGGGCGAGAAGCTGACGGATGCCGAGATCTCCGAGATGATCAGAGAGGCAGACAAGGATGGTGAGTGGAGCGTGAACCACTTCAGGCTTTACTTGACGAGATGTCCTGCAGGCGATGGCATGATCGATCACAACGGTGAGCGGACGCGCTGCGCGGAGTTGGATATGGCTGACCCTTCTGAGCAGAGTTCGTCACCATGATGATGGCGAAGTGATCCTGCTCGTATCGAGAACTTCCGGTGTGCTGGCTGTTTTCCGGATGATGCCCTTCGGTCAATGGTTTCGCGGGTCAGGCGGGAGGCTTCTTAAAGGGATTTCGAGATATGTCTCTGCTGGTCTGAACCTTGTCAATGGAAACACGTCCCATCGAAAGACCTGGCTCTCATAGGTTCAGGTCCCATTGAGCTTGCTAACAAATCTGCCCTATCAACGCCACACCGTTTACCTCGCATTTGGAGCAAGGAGCAGATGTATCGAGCAGATCGCCAAGATCAGCGCAAATGTCACAAAACGGGGAAATCGCGGAGTAATCCAAGGATTGCCAGGGGGTTTCAGGGGTGGAGGGACAATATTCGTCCAAAATTTCCATTCTTCTCCTTTCAGAGCATCAAGCAAGTTCAATCAATAAGCACAAGAGCAGCATACCCTGCACATAAAACGCTGAGCGTCTCACCTGACATCCAGACACCGAGGACCGCCGATCTCTCCCCGCCTGCCGCCTGTGTATGCCGTTGGACGACCAGCTGCCGCCCAATCAGTTCTCAATTCGAACCCCTAAGCGGAATCAAGCCCTCGTCGCTTCAAATCATCGGCTTCCGCATCTTGACTCTTCATTCAACTCCCCTCAGCTCTTGTTACATTTTTGTGGATAGCAATCAAGATCAGTCGAGATGGTCGTCAAAGGAGACATGAATGCGCTCTGGTACAACAAGGTCTGTCCTAGTCTCTCAAGTACCTAAGAGCTCCGCTGACCCATAATCATGACTTTCAACCTTCCATACGATCCTCACTGCTTGCCCCTCCTCGTTTTCCCAAAAATCACCTCTTCTTCCGTCCCTTTGTCTATCTCACGACCTCCTGTCGGACCCCGCTCTGCTTCCATTGTCCTATCCCTTCGATCTCCCCCTCTAATTCTCTCCGGCCCGGTGTCGCGCTCTCACATTCTTTGATCACTGCTTCATGACCCATCCTTCGTTGTGCCTCCCCTAGCCTAGGGATTTCGGATTCAAGAAGGTTCCGATCCCGGAGGTTGGCCCGGAGGAGATCTTGTTGAAGGGTAAGCTCTACTCCTCTTCCTCGACATCGCAATTCTCTTCACTCAGCGAGAGGTGCTCGGCGATCCGTCAAACGATGCCCGTGCTGGATGGCGATTCTAATCGAGCTGACCCTTCTCTCCCTCGCAGTTGACATCTGCGGTGTCTGCGGTACCGATGTGAGCCAACCTCATCTAGTGTTGTCTATCAGTCTGATGTCTATCGTAGCAACACATCCATGAGGTGATCTGCCTTCCAGTCCTCAACACAGCCCGCTCACTCTTCTTAGGGAGAGTTCTTGGCTCAGTTTCCTGTACGTCTTGCTGCCAAATGGGTTCTATAAGGCTTACCTACGTTCAGCTCATCCCAGGGCACGAGGCCGTTGGCAAAGTCGTTGGGATGGGAGAGAAGGTGGATGGTTTCCAGATGGGCGACAGGATCGCAGCGGACGTCAGTGGTGAGCATTACCGACAACCCTTCCTGCTTGAGTGGAGGCTGACGTGCGCAGAGACCTGCAGATCCTGTTACTATTGCCGCAAAGGTCAGATCCAATTCTGCGAGAAGCTTAGCTTCGCTGGTGTCACCCGGGACGGTGAGTCATGGTGCTCGCCCGGCGGAGCGACTGCTGAGCAATATCAGGTGGTTTTGCCGACTACATGAAATAGTCAGTCAACCAGAATTTGCATCGTGTCAGGTACTGACATTCGCAGCCATTTCTCGAAGTGCTATAAGATCAAGAACCTTACCGACGAGGAAGCAACCCTTCTTGAGCCGGCTTCTTGTGCGATCCACGGTATGGACAAGGTGAAGCTGCCTTTCGGCGCCAACGTTCTCCTCATCGGCGCTGGACCTACCGGCCTCATCCTCGCTCAGCTCCTCAAGGTGACTTCACGCATCGAGCGCATATTCTCGCAGAGCTGACCAGTTGCAGATGGGCGGTGCTGGCCACCTCACCATCATTTCCAACAAGGGTTAGTATGCACAGTGAGAATCAGGTCCTCGTTTTGCTGATGAGACTTGTAGGTCTCAAGATGGACCTCGCTAGGCAATTGGAAGCCGGGGACAGCTATGTTGACCTGGACAGAAAGGATGCCAAAGCGCAATGGGCGAAGGTAAAGACGGACAACCCGTGTGAATCATCAGTCCTTCGTTGGGGTAGAGGGACTGACATCCCTTCAGACGGTTTCGACCTTGTGGCTGAGTGCACCGGTGTCGAATCAATCGTGGATGACGCCATCAATTACGTGGCTCGCGGCGGAACTCTCCTGGTTTATGGCGTATACGAGGAGAAGGCTCGCGTCTCTTGGCCGCCATCCAAAATCTTCGTCGACGAGATCAAGTGACTCATGTCCCGATTGTTGTAGACCGCGCTGAATCGTCGCAGCATCGTCGGCTCTTTCTCACAGACCTACTCCTTCCCTCGAGCGATCGACCTGCTTGACAGCGGCAAGATCAGGACCAAAGGCATGGTGTGAGTTGCGGTTCAGCCGAGGGTTCTTTCGCTGATTTTGGTATAGCACCGATGTCTTCCCGCTGAGCGAGTATCAGGCCGCACTCGACAAGATGAGCTCGTGACTTGAAAATCTTGACTTTTGGTGGCCTAGCTAATGCCTGTTCGTATAGGAGGGCGTCTCTGAAGATCGCAATCAGGCCTTGAGCGCTGTATAAACTCTGATGTTGCAGGTGTCGACAATGTAGCAATGATATGATATGACATGTTGTGTTTGTTGAAGTTTCGAGAACTGCGAAGATACACTGCTCAGCGCTGATGACCCCGTTCTCTCCCCCGTACCTATCGCCTCTTGCCGCTGCATGCCTTTCCCTCCTTCCCATGGCCGTCCGAGACGCACCGCTGCAGGAGCTCAGATCCGGGGAGAGAAGTAGGAAGCTGGTCGGGCTGGAACCGTCAGTATCGCATCAGAAGAAGCAGGTCAGTATCGCCACATCCGTAACACACCGCTCGAAAGGCCACACAGCAATCGTGGGATATCCAATGGACGAGAAAGGGATCAGCTCAAATTGTAGCCGTAAAGCCGGGTTGACTCTCGCGCATCAGATCTCACTTTTAGGGTGACTAGACTACGGACCACAAATGAATTTCCTTTACCGCATCACCGCTAGACCCGATCGCATCGAAAGGACAGACCCTCCTTTGCCCCAAATGTCAGCCATCTTTGCCGGTCAATGGATGACCCATCGGAACAAGAATATCATTTGTGGAACATAACTTCTGGCCCCGCAGTAGCGCGCTTCGGTTCCAGACTCGTCCTGAGCAGTTGCTCTCGCGAGCTCCCGGAGGAAGGGGTAGTACCTCGGCACATGCCAGTAAATTCCCCAAGCTCTAGCTGCATATTGCCAAGCCTTTCTCGGGTTGCCAAACACGCTCTCGGCCCGGCAGTTTTAGGGTGACTGTGAAACGATGGTCACCCCTGAGTCTCACCTAACAATCGGAATTTAGGGGAGACCATCAGGGTCCTTTGACGCGACTCAATGAGTTTTGATCGTGCCTGTCACAGGCAGGGACCCTCCTTTCGATTTCCCAGAAATCAAAAAGCCTGTCCGAAACCTCGACCCCACCCCATTTCAAGTAAAAGATATTCCAACCCCCCGATTTCTTAGACCTCGAAACCACATTCGTTCAAATCACGCCTCACGCAAACCAACGACCGGTCAAACGCTTGAAGCGGCCCGAATCACCTACCACACGACATCAACACCCTCGTTTTTTAAGACCGAACGAAAAAGGACAGCCCCCTCATTCAAACCGCCAGGCATAAAAGCTGACCACCTCGAGGTGAGGACCTCCCTTTCGTATATCCCCAAGAAAGGACATTTAAAAAGAGCCCAGCTCACGATCTCTTGGTCTCACAGTCGTTCAGACCTTTCATACTCGAAAATACTTCACAGTCGCCAACAAAATGTTCGCCTCCGTCATCGTCGCTGCTTTCGCTTCTTCAGCCCTTGTCGCTGCCGCCCCAATCGCTCAACGGGATCAGCCGTCCGGATGGGCCACCGACTACCTCGAGCTGTACGACACCTGTGAATTGCGCAGTCCTTCGCTTAGGTCTTGGCTGACAAGCTGGCTGTAGACCACACCCGGTATCTCGCCCTCGGCTGCCGTGAGAAGCACAACACGTCCTTTTTCGACGACTGCTGTCACCCGCTCCTCGCGACCGAGTCATTCTCTGACCGCCCATCGTACTGCACACCCAACGTGACTGAATCATCGTCGGCTTCCGTCTACACCGCCACTGCGAGCACCACCGCGTCAGCAGATGCTGAAGCCTCAACCGAGTTTAGCGAGGCCACCGCTTCTGTCCAGAGTGTCTACAGCTCCGTCTCAGCCGTGGAGTCTTCTAGCTCGGTCGCCGCTACTGAGACCTCTAGCTCGGTCGCCACCGAGACCAGCTCGACCATCGCCAACGCCGTCAACGCCTACGCTCACCATCGCACTACCAGTACATCCACCTACGAGGCACTGACCACTACTTCGTCCCAGCCGGCCGCGACCTCCACGTCGTCTGGATCTTCCGGTGATGTGATGACCGGCGGCTTCGCCACCTACTTCACCCAGGATGGCCGGGCAGGCGAATGCGGCCAATCCCACTCCGACTCGGACAAAGTGATCGCGATCGCCACCAACGGTTGGTGGTCGGATTATGAGTACAGTAGCAGCTCCCCTTACTGCGGCAAGTACATCACCCTCACTAATACCAACAATGGCAAATCCGTCACCGCCATGGTCGCCGATGCCTGCCCTAGCTGCGAAGCTAAGAACTCGCTCGACCTCTCCCTCGGCGCCTTCGCCGAGATTGCGACCGAGGTCGACGGCATGGTCCCCATTACCTGGGTCTGGGCATGATCTTCTTCCGGGTTCAAGCGGCGTGCCTTCCCTTCCTCTTCCTCCGCCCTTCCTGTTTTTTCCTCCCCTAGATGATCACGATCACCGCTGTGCGGTAGTTACGTCCAAGCGACGCTGTTCCTTTGTACTTTCGTCTTTCTCCGTTGCCGAAGGATATTCGGACTGGCTTTCGAGGTTGCTCTCCTACTGAGTAGGTAGTCCTGGGAGGATGGGGATTGGCGGTCGTGCAGGGAATGCTAGGTGCTGATTTCCTAGCAATCATGTATGGAGCGAGTCTCCGTGTAACGACTACAATTGCGTCGCAAGAAATCAGTCTGACGTCAAGTTGAGCGAGACGCCGTTCCTGACTGCGATCAACCGTACCCGTGTTTGCTTGTCGCCGCTCCAAAGCGAGCATTGGGTCTGCCGGCTCTTTGCTGGCAAAAAGCACGACGATTCCTATCTGATCTCGCTCCGAAGCAGGCGCAAAGAGTGCTCGAGCTCGTTCTCCCCCGCTCCAGACCACCCACCTGTCATCCGGCCCTCTGGTCCCTCGTCCTCGACGTGCGAGTGCGGATCCGCGGGCTAGAGCACATCAGACCACCCAGGGGAGATATGTACGCCTTCCACTTCCGCCCCGTATCGAGATCCTCCCGGCTGATGGGTACTCAAGGCCCAAAGCAGCGTTCTACGCCGTCCATACCGGTCGGAAACCAGGAGTATACACAACCTGGTCCGAAGCCGAAGCTCAGGTCGAAGGGTTCACCGGGTACGTCTCAATCTCTCCCTTCCTGATATCTTTGTCTGTGACTTGATGTGAAGAATCAGCGCGAAGTTCAAGAAGTTCCCCACATCCAACCAAGCACAGGCTTTCCTGCCCCTACCTTCCCAGCCATACTCCGTACCCTCTGGCTCGGCTCCCTCAACTACGAGCTCTACTTCCCGCACACACTCGCCGCCCATCCACGCAGAACCCTCGGCTCTCCCGAAGGAGCTGCGAGTCTTGGCGAAGGAGGGATACAGCTTCACCCAGTGCCCCCCATATCATCTGGTAGTGTATACCGATGGCTCGGGCTTGGGGAATGGGAAGCAGGGTGCGAGGGCGGGATCGGGTGTGTCTTGGGGATCAAGCGGGGACGCTGATCGGCGGTGAGCAGTGATCTCCTGAAGGAGGGAGATTATGTCTGACTGGCCGGGCACAGGAATCTCGCGGAGAGGGTACCTGGGGAAAGGCAGACGAATAATCGGGGCGAGCTGCTGGTGCGCTCCTCCTTACTTACGTAGTCAGACAGCGCTGACGAGAGCTTTGTGCAGTCTGTGATTCGGGCGCTCGAGGCCTGTCCTCATCCCGAACTCCCGCTCGAGATTCGTACAGACTCGCAATATACCATCATGTGTATGTCTCGTCATACCTTTCCATCACCACTAGCCCATGAGCCCGAACATAAAGTGATACGTGACTCTCCATCAGGCATGACATCCTACCTTCCCGCCTGGATCAAATCCGGTTTCCGCACCTCCGTCCCAAACCCCAAATTCAGTAAATCCAGGTCCACCTCCACCTCCTCGCAACCCATCAAGAATGCAGATATGATCAAACACCTCCTGGTCCTGCTTCGGCGGAGAAAGCCGGGTGCTGGGGTGAGGTTCAAGCATGTCCCTGGACATAGCGGGTATTTGGGGAATGAGGCGGCCGACGTGAGTCGACTTCGATCTCTGGCCTGTGTGCGGCTAGAAGGCTGATGGCGGGTGCAGAAATTGGCGAGGAGGGGCGCGGAGATGCCTGCATTGCCTGAGCGAGCGGATTGGCTTGATCTCGAGGACGAGGACGGTCTGCTGACCGTGACTCGGGAGCCGACTGACGTGGAGGTCGAAGTGAGCGCGGCTCTTCATGCTTGATCGGTGACAGGGTTGATGAAGGCAGATTGACGAGAGCTGGTTGATGACGCCGGACGAGCTGGATCAATTTGAGGATGGGTTTCGGGAAGTGGACGGATGATATCCTGTCGTGTATCCGTCCCGTACCTTGCAGCCCTCGATGCCGCTGCGGAAATGTCGCTCGTACGGCCAGTCATGTCGAAGTAAACTAATCAAGCAGCATGGCTGATAGTATCAGTGTACCATCTTTTGGTCCGAGGGAGCCGATTGCCCATGGCGCACATGCCGGAACCGACTCGACACTGTCAAAAGCAGAGCACGACGATATATGCAATACATGCTATTCGACCCTCTTTGACACACCCTCACCTCCTCGCCATCTCCTCCGGTGACAGCACGATCTCCTTACCTCCAATCGTCCCCGTCCGTCCGCTCACACCGAAGGTTAGGGCGTATCCAGGCGGCAGTTCCGAGCCGGCCGGTGGCAATTCGAGGAGAGGCCATGACGAGGCGCTCGATTTCTGGAGGACGATCTCGACCTGCGCGGCGTCAGTATCGATAGAAGATTGTCTTACCTTTGTGGAAAGGATGCGGAAAGTGGAGGTCGATGGATCGATGGGGCCGTAGAGGGTCACGGACATGGTGACGCGCTTGTTGGCGGGGAGGAAGAGGTCGAGCCGAAGCTGCGCGAGTGTCAGCAGTGGTGCGCAGTGATAGTCTATCCGGCGTAAAACCGGATTGATTTTCAGCGGGCGACCGCTTCTCACCTGCTGAGGTTCAAACACGACCTTTGATCGCTCCTTGTCCGCTCTACGAGGGTTCAGCGGTGCTCGCGAAAGTGCGTACAATTCTCGCTCACCCTTTCGCGAATGCCGAGACATGCACCTGCATCGGTGTCTGATAATGGTCCAACCGACAAGGCACAATTTCCTCCTTAGCCTGGCGAGCATCAGCTTGAACTTCCCAGGACGAAAGCGTAAGTCCACCTTGTCCTTTTTCGAGCCGACGAAAAGATGGGTCCCAGTGGTACATCCCTCGATCTTGAGGAATTCTGCAAATTCGAGAACTCGGCGCTTGCAGCATAGGTATCCCTTTGAGCCCTCGTGGAAGATCGCCTGGGTCGCACTCAGCCTTAGTGCTCTCGTAGAGTTATCAGAGAGGATGACACACGGCTTGAGGATGATATCGACACTTGGCCTGCTCCCCACTCCCTCGAGACACCTCCTCGCCCTCCCATTGCATCCCACATCCTAGGCGTTTACAGCTCGCCCCTTCCGGCACAGGCAGAGTGGGATCATCCCCCTCGGTCACGATGGGCGCTGCGGGAGGAGGTGTCGGAGCGGCGACGGGCGCAGGGGTAGTGGGCGGTTTGGGTGCGACGCCGTAAGTCTCGACTCCGTTCTCGTCGACTATGTGGGTAGGTGCTGAGGGAAGGGGAGAGGAGGAGAATGGGGCGGTGGGTTTCGGGGGTGGGGCGGTGGTGTGAGTGCCTTTGGTGCAAGGCTGGATTCTGTCAGCCAGACCGGGTATGAGGCAGGTGAAGAGGTACAGGGATGGCCATGAAGGCGTCGAACTCGAGGACGGGCTGGTTGAGGTTAGCTGAATGGGACAAAATCTCAAGTGGGGAGAGAGCCGACTTTGTGGGTCTCGTTGCAGCATGCTGCGGCCTCGTGAGATCGTGCCCGTTACAAACGATGAACAGGCAGACTCACACCAAGATTTCAGACCCTCGTGAAATACCTATACCAACCTTCAGTCCCAATCTACGCCGACAGCGAGTGACCACCTTACCGGACCACCAGGATGATGATTGCAGCTCCCCTCAGCGTTCTTGGACTCGTCAAACTCCTTCTGACATCCTTGTCGGTTGCATCGCGCCATGTCTCGCTCTCTACGTAACAATTAGGTTGGAAGGATTGTTGAGACGAGATTTGATCGAGTCAAGAGCGCGTCGAGCGTTCCGGAAATCTGGTCCATCCACAGGTCTCTCACTCACGTGTCACTCACTTCCTGACCATGGGTAATGTAAAATGCATGCATGCTAATGACCATCTGTAGGTGAAGAGCGACGTCATCGCCGGAACCACCAAAACACGACGAATATCCAAAGCACGAGCGACAGAAACCCCATGAACCAACACCAAATCCCCTCCTGTCGCTGGGCCATCTTGTTCATCCGTCGAAAAGTCCCGCCGAGGAAGGTGGATGTGGAGGCGAAGGCGTCGTTCTGGTGGAGGACGGCGACGACGATATCAATTTCAAGCTCGTGTAGAGCGAAGAGTTTGGCGAGAATGACATACCATCCGCCCGAGAGTATTGTTGCTATCTCGTACTTGGTTGCCTATTCCCGTCGTAATCTATCCCACACCACATCAGTCACGTTCGCCTTCACTCGAGCTCGAATCCCCTCCTGATCCACGTTCGCTTTGCTGCCCATGCATTTAAGCTGGAGGACGTTGCCACCACTCACATCCTGCAATATCTTGACCCTCCCCAAAAGCCGCTCTAACCGCTCATCATTCTGCCCTTCCACATCATGCGTCGCCCTCGTATATCCACTCCCATTACTCGTCATACCCCCACCATAAGGGGATTCGCTATACTGAGGCCGTTGCGAAGGGGTGGATCGGCCGGATGAAGGGCCTGAGGGGGGAAAGAGGATAGGGGAAGGGGAAGGGTTGTGCGTTGGGATACGTTGGGTGAGTCTGCGAAGGCAAACATCATCGCGATATCAGCTGTGCTGCAGGTCCCAATTGAGGGTTTGGTCAGGTATCGGCGTTGAGCTTACCGGCTCATATCGAGGGCAGATTACGAGAGAGATGAGGTCTTTTCGCGCGCGCTTCATGGACTAAACAAGCTCAACAGAACCTCTTGTCGCCGTCCAGATGATCTCTGCCTCTCGGTCGTTCCAGACGGGAGCAGGCCGCTGACGTCGGACGGCGAGGGTGAAATGAGAGCCCATCGGAGCAGATTCTTTGGAGCGAAATGTTCTAAGCTGGAATACGTGGCATCCGCCGCCGAATTTCCGTTGCCGTTCACTGAACTCTGCTTATCACTTGCCCCGCCTATCGCCTCAGGTGACAGTCATCAATGATCCTCTCCTCTCCTCACCGTCCCCGACGCACGTACACTCCTTAACTCGTGAATGCTGATGGTTCATGAATCGTTTTCCCAACTGACGCTCTGTTGGCCTTTGGTTTGAGGTATATATCTATATTTACGTTTCCGCGAAACCTAACCGTCGGTCAGCTCGTATAGTGGTTAGTACTTTTGGTTTTGAAGGGATTCGAACCCAATCTCATGTCCAAACAACTAGGGTTCGAATCCCTAGCCGACCTAGCTTACGTGAGCTATCTCTTTTTGGGCTTTCTTCGCGAGAACATTCTTCTAACCCCTGCCCTGCCCTAAAAGCTATCATTTTGGGGCTTTCTCCATAATAGACGAGAGGGAGTCATCATAAATCCGCCAGGACTCGGTGATCAGCAACGCGCCGTTGTGCCATGCTTGTTCGCTGAAGACGAATGAAATGCCTCCAAGCTGGACGCCGAAGTCTACATACGGGCACTCATGTGCTCCAGAGGTTGATAGAAATAGCTCACATGGTAATAGTACATACCGAGACACCAGATCCAAAGACCTGTTGCCAGCTCGCCCCCTTTCAGCTAACTAAAGTCACGAGTTATCTTCTCAAGCTTCCTCATTGGTCACCCGGTCACCCCTCCATCTCCTCGTCCAGCCGTCGCGCAAGGTTGCTCGTCTTCACCGGTGACGATCCGAATCCTCCATGTCCAATAGGATATGAGGAAGACGGGTTACGCTCTTCTCGCATGGTTCCCGGCGGAGAGACTCGAACGCTATGATTGCTAGGTGAATTCAGTTGAATTACCCTCTGCAGAAGAAATCGGCCACACCTCTCGCTTCCCCTCCTCGCATGCCCCTTGTTCCCGGGCACCTCGACCGCCTCGCTCGTCGCACCTGGACTGATACCTACGCCCACACCACCCTGTTGGCCGATTGCAGGGGAAGAGAGACCACCTGGACCCTCGCCCAGCCCTGGAGATGGAGCAGGGGTATTGCCGGTGGATGACGAGGCGAGCGCAACGGGACTGATACCAGGTGGGGAGGCGTGTGGAACGCTGCGGGTTGGATTTGTCTGCGATGTGATGTGACGGAGGAGAGGCGACGTACCCCTGGGGAGTCGGGATAGCGGTACCTGGAGCTTGAGCGGTCGGCACACCAGCCTTGGACATCATGTAGTCCCCCGAGTCGAAATACTTCCGGTCCTACAGATGTCCATGAGTGTGAGATCTGGATGGTCGGATGGATGGAGGGACGATCTACCTTCTGCATCTTCGTCAAGACGTTCTTCGCCGGAACCTTGCCGTACAACTTGAACGCCTTCTGATCCTGCTCATTCATAGACTGCCAACGTCAATCATGATCCCGTTGGAGTGTTTTCAAGCACGCGAGAGACCCACCGAGATGTCGATCTTGTTCTGATATACCAGGGCAGTCATGTTGTCAGAAGGGGTACTACGGGTAGACAAGGATTCGGAAGGCTAGAACCGTAGATTCACGGTGGAGCGGTAGGAGTTGCAACAAAGGATGGGTCCACGTCCACGTCCAGGACCAACAGTCATTCGGCCCCACCATCCCTTCAACACCCCACACTCAACGGGCTAAATCATGAATGGACGACAAAAGGGAACCAATTGTTGTTAGGGGAGGACAGCAGATCAGACGTGTTTGATGATCGACCGTAAATGAGGTTGCCCATCACTCCGTTCTCCCATCGTTCCCGTTCCTTCTCTGACCACGTCTGTCCCACGGATCCGTGTGGCGATGTGGGGCAGTGAAGCGGAAGTCGTACAGGGGAGAGATGCTCAAAGGCGAACTCACCATCTTGTGCGGGTTCATGATGGGCAGACACGATTCTCCCGCTTCTCACTCCTTGCCCGGTTTGATATCGGAGATTGACGTTGGACAGACGCTTGTCACACGGCTGGACCGTGTCTGGTAGTCCAAGGGTAAGAGGGTTAGAAAACAGAAGGAAGGTCGGGTATGGGATTCAGGGAAAGGAGGTGATGGAAAGAGCTGGATGGCCAATTCGATTCACCGAGAACGCCTCGTCGGCCGCGTGTCGTCCGTTATCCTCGATGGTAGTAAATGTGACGGGTGTGAGCAGAGCGGAGGCGTCTAGGTGAACAAAGCTGAACGGAATCTTCTGTCACAAATTGCAGGTGGATTCTGATCCGCCATTTTTGCACAGTCTCCCAGATGTTTAGATATGAAAAGAGATCTATACTTCTAACCTCCCATGGCCTGAACCAATTTTGCAAAATAGCTATCCCGGTTCTTCTTCAGGTTTTCCGGCGAATCATACTCCAGTAGCTTACCCGCACCAAGAACAAGGATTTTGTCATAGTCCATGACGGTGGACAATCGATGAGCGACGGTGAGGACGGTAGTGGATGATGGGAGGTTCCGGATGGATTTCTGGATGAGAGAATCTGTCGCGAAGTCCACGGAGGCGGTGGCCTGGGAAAACAATCAACATGGGAGCCTGACAAGGATTGAACGCCTGGTTCACCTCATCGAGGATGAGCACCTTGCTCGCTCTGACTAAAGCTCGGGCCAAGGCGACGAGCTGGCGCTGCCCCTGGCTCAGATTGCCACCACCCGCTGCGATCTGGTAGTCCAATGTCATGACATGAGGAGTAGCCCCGCCGTCCTCGGCATGCCGCATCTGCCCAAGACCGGATGATTGCAAGGCGTCGTTGAGCACCGCGTCGTCATGGTCGCCGAAGGGGTCCTGCAAATCACGCGTGGGCATCGCTGGAATCAACTATATACGGGGCTTACGAGATTGAAGCGAAGACTTCCGGAAAGAAGGATCTAAACATCGTAAGTAGACGCACAACATAAATTTTGGGACGCACCGGATCCTGCGGGATGATAGTGACATTCGATCGGAGCGCATTGAGATTCATATTCTCGGTCTTTCGACCGTCAATGATGACACTGCCCGTGGTCGGGAGCATTCGAAGAATAGCCAAAGCCAATGTAGATTTGCCGCTCCCGGTCCGGCCCACGATGCCGACCTTCTCACCGCTGGCGATGTGCACATCAAGCTTGTCCAGCACGATGGGACCAGATTGAGAGTACGTCGCAGACAGCTTCTCCAGGATGATCTCGCCAGACGTCGGCCATGCTGCGGGAGGCTGTTCCTCGGGACTGGCGGCAGGCTCTTGAGCGATGACGAGGTAATCCTCAATCCGCTGGATTCGCGATTTAGCCATGCTAGCACGTCGAGAATACGCCTCACCTCGACCGAATTGCCTTGCACCTCCAGTTCGTTCACCGTGCGCACCCTGTATCATATCGTCAATATCGGTCTTACAGGGTACCTGGTAGACGAGTGGCTCACCACCACTTAGCGACGTTAGCGTATGTATGGTGATACACAAAGTAGGGCAGCTCACCAAGATCATCCCAGAAAAGGAAATAGCTTGAGAAAGAGCAAAACCAGAGGTCGACGCGTCAAGGCGCGGACCATACACAAGGAAGGCTGTCATACATGAGCCTCGTGGGGCTGGAGAGCAGTCAAGTCTTGACGTACCCGCCAAAAACGCGGCGAAAAGACCGCCAAGCATGTCGACGCGGACTGTAGGTCATGAGCAGCGGAGTGAGCCAAAGGGACGTATTTACCAGTAATCCAGCGGTTGAGGTTATAGCTTTTGCGCAAGAGTCAGTATGATTGAATTCAAGCTGCTAGAGATCCTCACAACTGTGGTGAAGCATGTTAGCAGACGGACGAACGGATGACAAGGATACATACGGCTCTCGCAGCTCGAGTGTATTTGTCCGTCCGACGCCTTGCCTCTACCCGCAGCTTGCTGTGGAAGGGTCGGCAATCAGCAGGCACAAGATGATTGATCGTCAAGCTCACTCTTGAGCACCGTAAGCCCGTATCGAAACTATCCCGTTTACAGCGGCAGAAAAGTGCGAGAAGAGTGGGCTTTTAGCATTCGACATCTCTCTCTGTGATTGTGTGAGTATACCATATCAGGTGCGGGTCAAACCGCACCTTGACGCTGAGCTGGCCATGAATATACAACTCGCCGAGTATCGCTCCGAGAGCACCGATGACCTCGTTTTTGGTCAGCTGAACCAGAGGGGAGGTAGGCAGAGCTCACGATCGCGGGAATCGAGAACAACGGGACAAGGGCAACGACAACGAGGAATTTCAGAACGAGGGATATGGTAAGATCCGCCACCATTGCAAAGACCTGGTCATACGTCAGTGACGAGAGATCAAACCTTGGCGTACCTCAGTAAAGTTTCCATCGATTGCTTTCATGTCCTGATTCCGTCAAACAAGCCATTGATCCCAAACTCACCCTTGTAAACCGACTGATGATCCTTCCCACGGGCGTCGAGTCAAGGAAACGCATGTACGCTGACTCGTCAGCTTCGATTCGCGCTCGTCCACATCAGCTTACCTCCGAAGATACGGTCTACGAGCTTTCGATGGATCTCTCTTGAAGCCTTGATCGCGCCGACGTAGTATAGTACAGAAGAAGCGCCGACTGCTACGAGACTAATGACGACCCATGCAGTGTAGAGCCCAAGCCAATATGCCACGGATACCTGATGCCAGTCTTCCGCCTCGTTGTATGCGCGTGCCCAGCGGCCGAGCCAGTATGTCTGGAAAGCGGACACGGCTTGTCCGCCGAGAAGAAGTCCGAAGTACAGTAACCAGAAGACAGGCCCTCCGAAAGTGCTACACTCATCAGCCCGGACTATGTTGCGGCCGTGCTGCTTACCTGAAGAAGGAAATCAGGGCTTTGCGGGAAATGCGACCCTCGCTCTTCTCCTCTGCCTTGATCAGCCTGACGGCCGCACGCCTGTCTTCTGGCTTTCCCGCATCGAGGCTGACATCCTCCTTATTTTTTTTGACCTCCTCGGTGCCCGCTGAGTCTACGTCGTCGTCCGAAAGTGCGCCCTCGTCGATGGAGCCTGCGCTGCGCACGGAGCCGTCCTCGTGGAGTACAACCATGTATTCGGCGATTGGTGCAATAAGATGAATGTGATGTGTCTGTTATGGAGAAACCGTCAGCGATGACAGCCTGAAAGCGGCGACCCACGATGAGCAAGATTGTTCGGCCCCGCATCAGATCTCCTTTGAACAGGTGATCGATGATCCATCGGGAAGTCAAGGTGTCGAGAGCGGAAAATACGTCTGCGAGATTAGCGCAAGGTTTACGGTTGCTCACCCACCGTCGAGTAATAAGACATCCGTCTTCGAGTACACTGCCCTGGCAAGGGTGATTCTCGCCTTCTGCCCGCCGCTGAGGGTGACACCCTTCTCCCCGATTTCGGTCTCATCCCCGTCGTCGAATAGGTCGAGATCTGTCCTCAATCCACAATCGGCGATGACCCGCTGGTAGCGTTCCGCATCGAGAGGCTCGCCGAAGAGGATGTTCTCCTTGATGGTATCCGACATACACCAGCTCTCCTGAGCGGCATAGCTCACACCACCCTCGCGCGGCAGATGAAAGAAGGACCCTTCGGCGCGAAGAAAGTGCAGCTCGCCAGTGAGAGCCTCGAGGGGACGTCAGAAGTGACCATAGGGGAGGCTGCAGCAAGCTGACCTTCAGCAACGAGCTTTTGCCGCATCCTGTGGGACCAGCGATGACGTTGATCTTTCCTTTCGCGAAGGTCACGTCCGGGATGTGCAGACGGAAGTCAGGGGTATCGGTACCGCTAGCCGAGCCCCAGGTGAAAGTGGCGTCTTTCAGACGGACAAGACCTTCCGTCTCAGCTTCGATCTGCTCCGCAGTAGCGATGGTCGCTGTCGTGCCCTCGGAGAACTCGTCGATCATCTCGCTCTACTAGCATATCAGCTATATGAGCAGTGGCGACGAGGTGACATGCGGTTTGTAAGAATTTATGGATTCGATTTAACGAAACCCAGCCTGTGACGAACTCGTTGGCCTGTACGGTCTTAGCACGAGCAAAACAGTAGATCCGCGGGCTTGCTGCACGCACCAAGTAGAAGCACTGTGGGGCGAATGTCAATATTGCGCCTTTCAACACTATGGGCTATCAAGCTCACCATGCCCATCTGACCCTTGATCAGCTCGAAGACAGTCATACTCGTAAACACTGTGCTACGTCAGCAAGGCTGAATCGACCACTACAGGACGAACCGATAGCAGCAGTCAACTCCCGCTTCTGAACAGCAGTATAGCAGGCGAAGGTCACTGCCATCGTGAGGACAGGTAAAATTATGTTCATGAGGTTGTTGCCGCTGCTCTACGTCAGCGCTGGTCGTAAAGTCGAGACGTCACCGCACAGAGACATGAGACGCCTCTTCCAGATGAGAGTAAGCTCGACTTCTCGCTTCGCCGCAACGCGGTGCTTGATCCGCTCTTCCCAGGCAAACATCTTGATCATGCGCAGCTAAAGGCTGGTAAGGGAGGTTGCCGTATTCGGCCTCAAATCACGTACACCTCCAATCGCTGAGCAATTCCGTCAGTCAAACCAGGCTGGGAATCAAACTGCTTACCTTCAGTGATGCTGTCGATTCTTGAGTCGGTCTGAGGCGAACTCAGCAGGTTCATGAAGCAGCAATCCGGCACTCACAGCCAACATCCGCTGAGTCTGGAACTCCGCGTTCTTCTTGGTGATGATGCCGGGGATGGGTAGTGTGAGGGTCATAGTAGCCATACCGACTATCGAGCCTAGATGAAGTAGTCAGCAGACGATGGGGTAAAGGGAGAAAGACACGCACTCCAGCTGAGGATCTGGTACAGAAAGATTACACATAAGACCAGCTGAAGGGGCGTAAAGACGATGACGAGGGGCAGGTCTCGAGCTGAGAAGGGATCAGCTAAGAAGATCTGATATTTGGGCTTCTCTGACCTTCTAAGACCGCCTCCACGTCCGCAGCCATGAGCACATTAATCTTGCCCGCCAAGCCCTGACCCTTGGTCTTTTTCGCCTCCTCATCTGCAGCAGCTTTCTTGTCCACGCTCTTTCCCTTCTTATTGGAGCCATTGGAACTGCCGACCTCTGACGAATCGGATGACTCCGCGTTCGGTGACAATGCCCAAGTACCGTCGCCAATCAAAGTATCATCTGGACCGCTTTCTGCGTGGTCGGTAACTTCCTCGACGCGGATCTCGATGTCGGATAGCGCTGCGGCATGTCCATCCCGTTTTTCTTCAGCCTTTTTCTCGTCCTCCTCGATCGAGTCCTTCATTCTTAGCCGGAGGGCGTGGTCGAAGAGCAACTGCGTGAGCAGCGCCTCACCCCGGACGAGAGAGCGGGTCGTCATGAAGAGGTACCACTGAATGGAAAGGGACCCGATAAGGGGGCCTGCAAGCTGGTCAGGGTGCTCCGCATCGCGAAATGGAGTGCGTACCTAGGAAAAGAAGGGCTATCCAAACGATCGGCCTCATTTTGGCTCCTTCACCCTCGGTCTGCAAGTATCTGGTGGAAGATCAGCAGAAACCTCCTGCATTCAGTGTTCGGACACTAACGCCAAGACCTGGTTAATCCCGACCGATCCCCCGAGCTCCGCAAATGCACAGATGACGCACATGAAGCCTGGTCCGGTCAGCTCAGACCAGCAGCTGAGACTGGCTCACAAGTCATGAATATCTCGAATCTGAAGGTCCACAGCAATGACCAGACGAGGTGACGCGGCTTGAGGCCATTTGCCTTGCGTTTGACGGGATCCAGGTGGTCCATATTGAGCTGATCCGGTATCAGCCCGTGCATAGCCCGGTACATAGATCGACTCACATTGTAAAGATGTTCCGCCGCATCGTAATCGCCGAGGGGATGCTATGGCTCGTCAGCATTCGTAGATTCCCGCTCATGGTACTTACGAGCTGATCGTAAGGTAATGATGTTGTGTTCCAAGCCCTCCACACAATTCCAGTCATATACTCATGAAAGATTAAGAAGAGCCATGGTGCCGTCTGCTCTGGAAGCACGTCTTTCTCCGGGGTCGGGTTTTTTGGGTCAACCGGTACATACGTCCTCGGCCGGATGAGAGGAATCACAACCGCTGCCACGCCGAGAATGGCGACTCGAGACCAGGTGATGGCGTTGTTCACGTCGGAAGGAGAGAGGTAGAACGTGAGGAGGGGCCAGAGGTCTCGGTAGGTGTAGAGGCAGAAGGCAAGGAATAGGAGAATGTCGACATGGGCGATGAGCTTTCCGCGAAGAGGGGTAGCTGGGCGAAGGTTGAGCATGATGAAGGAGAAGATGAGGGTGTAGGTCTGCATGGCATTAGCACAGATAGATGCGGAGTCTGGAAAGATCTCACGTAGAACGCGCAAACCCCGAATTCTCCCAACTCCAAGCTCGAGTAGTCGTCCAACGTCGACTTGTCATGATGCCCCTTATGCTTCTTGCCCTTGTGCTTCCAATGCTTCTGTTTGGTGATCTTGACATCCCCAGCATTCATCGCCGAGATTGGCGACTCAGCGTTGACGGCGGCATCTATGCTCAAACCCAGCAAGGCGCAAAGGCACAATGTCCTCACCACCTCTAGGGCGAAGAGAATCGATCCATACTCCTGCAGTGATCGGAGGTGGGCCCTGAAATCCAATACCAGCCCGCCAGACGGCATGACGGAAGATGCAGGAGGTGGTGGCTCCTCAATCTCATCATCATCAAGGAGGATGGGTTGGTATTCTGGTTTGGCGAAGAGCCTGGATACGAAGCTGTACAGTCGAGGGACGATGAAGGTGAGCAGGAGGATGACGACGGAGGCAGCGATGAGGGCAGGGAGAAGGAAGAGAGTGTGCCTCAGGATGAATGGCGGCGGACTAGGTTTTGATAAGAGCGGGAAGCATAATACCATGGATGGTACTCACGTTTTCTTCTCGATTCTGGCGAGCGATGCGAGCTCGACAGCGAGCACAGCCTGAAAATCACCCATGACGACAGTCCCAGCAGGTCGGAAAGGAAATGAAGCAGTCGCGAGAGCCGTCTATTGAAGCACTATAATCCTCTGATCCCGACGAAGCAGGTACTTATTAAGAATCTGTTGGAAATTTTAGATTGCGGAAAATCATACACCGACTTCTTCATGTGTCTTCTCCAGCTCCTGAGAAATCCCTCATCCTTCTCCAGTATACCTCTAACGGTGAGCACGAGCGGTCGGAAGAAATCGATCGTTGACGCCTCGTTGTCGGGTAGATGATCGACAACGCGTTTTGCCATGGTCTTGAGGTAGTCATCGATAATCGGCTCGCTGGTGTGCTGGATTGATGGAAGAATTGGGGCAGGGACTGTGTCCGCTAACTCGTTCGCTGCTGCATACGCATGTGGGGCGCATTTGGAGAATGATACAATCCCTAAGCCCCCCCAGGCGGATTGGCAGGCTGATAAGTGCCTCCTTCGAAGGCACGATGCACTTCGTTGGGGATAGGCCCTAGAGACCGAATCTGGTGCACGCAGTTCCGCAGTAGGGAGTTGTAACGTGGCTGATATGAATAGTTGGTTTCATAACTACCGCTACGCTAGCAAAGCTAAAAACACCAATTGGAAGTCCCGACCTCCGGGAATTCCACCAACTATATACGGGTCAAGTCCCCGACATGACACAACGGCAAGCTCCTGCGGCTGATAGTGTTGAATGCATTCGAAAAGTCCAGTGTCGTTAGGTGGGTGAATTGTGCTTATTTTTGTTATCCAGCGCGAGTTGAACGGCCCGTGCGATTGGCTCGATGCCACCTTTAGATCCGACTCCGAGCTGGTTCGGGAGGAGGAAGTCGGGCCACAGGACATGTTTTAGCAGAGCCTTGGAACAGACTCTGTAGATCAAATCCCCTACTGCAATCGGTCGAATCCCTCCCATCATCCTTCGGCAATGGTGTGAGGCGCGAGGAACAAAGCATTGATCGGCCTGGTGCAGTACCGCATGCTATGTGATGGGTGAGGTGTTGCTGTAGAGGGACGCCACTCGGGGCACGTAGGACGTGTCGAAGAAGAGGGACTGTCCAACCGGAAGGGCCCGGCGCAGTGTCAGGTCGGAACGAGGCTATGGCGGAGTCGAACAGGTCGGCGGGGAAGGCCTCTGGAGAGTAGGGTACGGTCGGTTCGGTGCCGGCGAAGGGTGAGTCGGGGCCATCGGGATGTTTGTCATTCAGCACCGCATCGTTTTGTGAATGATCGGGGGCAACACAGTCACCCCTGAGCGCTTGAGCAGCGGCCGACAATCTGCCCGACTCGATGAGGCGCGTCGCCTCCGCCATACCTTCCCTCCGAGCTCGCTCGGTTTCGTCCGGCTGCGGCCAGGCAACCACTGGATACCTCTTCAGTCATTTAGCCGCATCTTTATATCCTTTCCTCAAGCCCGGTACTAAGCCAACCTTCGGGAGCGCCAGGAAGTCGAGCAGTGTTGACTCGCAAGGGTTGGCGAGGAAGGACTGGGCAACGCGTTCGGCGCAACCGGTGAAGATCTGGGCAGAATGCGGCCCCAATGCTTGTAGACGGGCGGGAGATTGCATAGAAATTCAAAAGAGTGGAGCGAATGATCTGGCTGAGAGCCACTGGCCGGGTTTGCATGGCCCTCAGACGCCATGGCGGCTGCCAGGGTCGGAGGTCCATCATCACCGGTCTGGAGTTGAGAGGCATTGACCTTCGTGGAGCTCCCGCCGACTGAGGCAGTATTGCCCTCAAGCGCAGTGGACGGACTAGCTGCCCGGCTGGTACTCCTGGACCGTCTGCGACGTCTACTTGTAGAGCCGACATTCGCTGTGAGTGAAATGCGACCTGACGGTTCGGAAGGCCCCGCAGTGGATCTCTGGGCTCTGTAGCGCCTCGAGGAGGGCAATACCAGTTGGCTCTCGCGAAGGGAATGGAGGCGATGTTCGAGTCATGTAAGGATAGACCCGCTGGCTTCGCATTTTGCCGCCCTCCTATGCTGAGGAAGCCCGTGTTGGCGTACTACCTGTTTGCAATCGCAGACGTCGAGTTCGAAGCGGACGAGCTCTTCTGAAGTGAAAAGGTGGTCTTGGTGAAGGTAGTTGATATGATGGAGAAGGTTCTTGTAGTGGCGCTTGACGCATAGCGGGCAGTCGCCTGTGGTTCGGGATGAACGCTCCCTGGTGTCCGGCACCACTTGGGGAGGTATCCGGGAGGCAGGTTGGGCGGGCGATCGTCTGCGAAGAAGTTTCCGCCTGCGGGCGAGAGGTATCGGTTCGGAGCCGGGGAGACCGGCGTCTGGCATAAATCGTGGTATCGGCATTATATGAAACTCGGTTACCGGTAGCGGTGGAGCTGAGCTCCGTAGGCGAATGAGATGAACGAGAACGAGGCATACGCCCCTAGCGGAATGGATTCGAGAAAGTCTGCTTCAATCGCCTCGCCCAGGACAAGCTGGATAGGGTGTCTGCGGGGTTGGCTGATACTCTACTGCGAGGGTCAGTAGAGGTCGTGAGGGCGGTATGAGTCCAGGTAGGGGTGGTTGGCGGGTCTGCGAGCGAAGTACGTGTCCCAGACGCGATTTCGGTCACGATCCTCCCTGGGGTTTACCTTCTTCTTCTGCCTGCCGTCTCGGGCGCTCAAAGAACGCTCTCGGGCGCTAGCTGGAGGCTCACGGGTCGTTCTGAGTGTGTGAGACTCTCGGGCCTCCGTCGACTCTCGGGTCGTCGTGGACTCGCGGGTCCTCGCTTGAGCCGAAGATGAGTCGTTCGGGCGGGAAGACAGTCGATCGATAAGGGAAGTAGGGTTGGGTGATTTTCTACTGGAGGACAGTCGGTCTTGAAGGGGAATATTCTGGGGCGGCCCTTCTCTGTGGAGCGGTCCCCGCTGAGGGGGACCCGTAGAGGGCTGCGCTAGAATACGATGGGCGACCTCGTCCGCTAGCTTGTCGAGGAATGAGCGCTTCAATTCAGCCACCTTTGTGTAGGTGTTTGAAGACGTTCTAGAAGTATGATGCATAGGACGTATGTGTGAATGTCCGAGACGAAAGTTCAACAGAATCTTAGCTCCGGGTGCAATATAAAATCAGGCACGAGTGATTGCATCGATCACTCGTTAATCATTATTTGGACTGGCAGGCAGATGGATATTCATGCATTCATGTGTCGTTTCGTTTTCTGAACCTATGCTTTGGAGGAGTGATGTAGAAATGATCCGAGGGCAGAGCACTTTGTACCCGCCCTATCCCGCAGCGACCCCGAAGACCTGGCCAAGCTGCTTTGTAGCACGATTGAGATCTGCCCCTTTCCGACCCCTTTCGCCTTCCACATCCGTCTCGCTTCCCCGTCTGTACACGGTCTTCGGCGACGTCTGACCTCCGCCACCTGGACGACGTGTCTGAGGAGCAACTCCGCCTCCGGGCGCCTGCTGAGCTGAGTCAAGAGCGGACGGGTCGCCTATCCAGCTCGGCGCGATCGCCGTCGGCTCGACATTCGAGGCATTTGCGACAGCATCGCGAGCTCGATCTCGCTCATTTCGGCGCCTTTCCTCGGATCGTCGGCGCTCATCGCGGCGATGGCGTGACCGTGAAGGCGCTGCCTCACGCTCGCCTGGCTGATTCAGGATGCTCGCATTGCTTTCGATTAGAGGAGCATGACCCTGGCGGGAACGCGATCGTCCCCGATGGGGCGAGACGATGGACGGAGCCTGGGGTTCACTCGAAGGCGTCTCGCCAGGCTTAGACATCGGTGTAGGTGCGCCACCGGCGGGAAGCTTCGAGAGAACTGGCTTGGCGAAACTGTCGACCGCTGATGCGCGGCGATTGTGCGCATTATTTGATATCCCGTACGCGGTCATAGGCGCGATGCCACCTGGACGACCCTGAGGACTGGGCGGAATCGGATCTGATCGAGAGCGAGAGAGATGCGAGCCGCCTACGGTATCCGATTGTTTGCGTATGGTAGCATGGGGCTGATCGAGGCCAGATTTGCCCAGCGCGTTGTAAAAGCGTTCATTTGATGGAGGTATGAGAGAGTCGGACACTACGCGTATCGAGCGACCAGTGGTAGGCCCCGCGTGAGGCTCGGCGACGGCAGGACTGATGTTGAACTGAGCGATGGTGGGCTCTCGCAAAATGCGCTCGCGACCAGGTGATCGCCCCTGGTGGTTGGCCGGCTTCCCACAGGCGCAACGAGGCAGGAGTGCATTCGGTGACGTGATGCTGTTGGTCATCCCCGGTCTCCTGCTGAAGCGAAGAGTATCAACGGAAGCGGCCGTCGGGTGATCGGTAGATCCATGTGACGCAGGCGTCCCGCGACGCGGAGGGACCATGGTAGTACCGAGGGGAAGTAAAGCCGGAATCTTGACCGGGACGGAGCCAGAAAAGGCAAGACCTTGCTTCGATATGTATGCGGGAGGCGGAAGCGCGAAAGTCTCTTGATATGGCGAGTCGGACGCTGAAGGGTTGGTGCGAGGCGATTGAATTGGCGAAGAAGTGATGGAAGAGGAGCTCGAATAGTCACCTGGCAGACGAGAAGATAGGAGGTGGGCAGGCGTTTTCGGAGATGGGCCAATCGGTACTGTGGATCGGTCGCGAGGGCTGTGGGAAATGGGCATTTGGGCGGTCAGGCGTACAGGGCCTCGGTTTGGCAGGCTAGCGGGGGAAGGAGTGCCCTTATCCAGCATGCGGCATTCTGACGAGCAGTACAGCCTATTCGTGATTAGCCAAGCTGACTGCGAGGAAAGTTCCGGACCTACCCCTTGCAGGGCTGCTGGCAGATGAAGCACCTCTCGTAGTCTTCCTCGAACATAGCGGGCAGGGTCGGACGGTGAGGAGGAGGTGATATACCAGAAGTTCGCGGCTGCATAATGAAAACGAGTAATCAGTCTGATAGTCTTGTTTTGTGGAACGAAGGGGACAGTTGATCGTGTATATGATTCGCCAGATGGCTTTTTGAGTGTACAATGAAGATTTGAAATGGGAGGAAGGACTCACCAGGCGGCGCTTCTGGGCTTTATGACCTTCTTCCCGAGGGGACCGAAACTATCACAATGGCACTCCGCCTACGAGCCTTACAGAGCTCCGTTTCCAGCTCCACAAGGCAAGGCAGCCCTCCCGACTCGTCAATCCTCCGTTCACAGTCCTCCCTGCGGTGTCGGAGATCCAATGAAAGCTCCGACTTGTCTACAGAAGATGCTGTAACGTTGGGCGAGTCGAAAATGAACGGAAGGCTGCCGTCTAGACGCGGGGGAAGAACAGCTGAGTCTGAAGCGGTCGGGCTTTGTACGCGAAAAGTTGGTGAACAGAAATGGGTAAAGGAGGGGTAGGGAGGGGTCTCGAGGATGATCGGCCGTGCGGCCGGGGACGGTCTTCTGACGAAGAGCGGAAAAGGGATGCTCGCTTTCGAGGACTGAGTGCGGAAGACAGGCGAATGTCACAGAAGGATATGCGATGTTGTCGAGCTGATATGATATGATGATGTGAGAGCTGCGAAGGAATAATCTTCAGTCAACAGGGTTCGGAAGCATAAGGACCCGGCCGGTGACCGAGCGAGCGTGACACGAAGATCCCTGGAAGTCAGGTGATGAACCCCGTCTGCGTACGGCGTGCCAATGACGAAAGAGTATCATGATCGGTTTCAAAGGATCTCGTCCCCCGTTTCCAGTCCTCACGCTGGATAGACCGTGTTTCCGATGACCAAGTATGATACGGCCCGGGACGGACGCACGTTCCCGCCAGGATGGGATGCTGCTGACGTATGAAAAGCTGTGACTCACTGTTGAATCAATACCCTGTGTGTCGTTTGCTGAACAGTGTAATGAGACTGAGAGATGCGACAAGGATATCGAGGGGTATAGTATAAAACGGGGTGAAGACCGGGAGCTTCGAAACTTCGTGTCTCGTTGAGTCGACGGCAGGGCGGAATGTCAAAAACGGTCATTCAGGCACGAATTCTTTTCGCCTGACCTGCTTATTCACGCGTCTTGGCAGGGGTACTGCGGAGTGACATTGCTCCTTGGCAGTATGAAGAGCGCGGATTCGAGGGTATTTTGGAGCAGCATCGAGCGGAACTTGATAGGGGATGGGATCGATCGGCGAAACATTAGAGGGGTAACCAGAAAGATCGCCGGCCCTTGGTGAGATACTTTTCGGAAATCGGCCGATCAAACACGTGCCCAGCATGTCCATCCTTCACCCGCAGAACAGGCGTAAAGGAGAGAGACTCTTCCTCGGGATTTGGGCAGGAGACTGACATCTGCTTGCGGCCGATGTTTCCGAAATCTGCATCCCTACAAGCGGTCAAGAAAGACATTTCAAAAAGCTGTACAAAGCGAATTGCAGGCAACTCAGTTCTAGAGGAAAAATGCGGATAAGTAAATGTCTAAAATTACCCCATGGAGCAATCCAAATGTGTCTCTTTACTGGAACGTGAGGAAGACGACCGTTTCAGATTTTGCCTTTCGTATAAGCCTCATATCTAGCCGACCAGTACAGCTACGCCCTTCTGCTCCTAAAGTTGTAGAGCACTGGCTTACAGCTACGTTGTCGTGGTATGTACACCTAAATCCAATCAGCAGATCGCGATCCTTTGGCCCCTGTACGCAACCCTCTCTTGACGCGATCGGCGTTGACGCGTCATCCTCAGCTCCGCCGTCTACCTTCACTATCTATTCAACTCAAGCTAAAGACGCGTGTCCGAAGGTTGGAGACGGTCAACCAGACTGATACGCCTCCTGTCCAAGGCGGCGCGACGCCGTCAATGACGGGGGATTCGCACCATCGGCGGCTTTGGGTCGGCTGCCCATCTCCTGGTCTAGTACGTTCAATTTTAGACACTTCTGATGCTGTACTCTTGGCTGACCCTTTCTTGAGTCGACAGCCTCCTCCTCCGACCCCTTCTCCGGCTCTGGCTTCGGCTAATCCGTCTCCCTCTCGCGCGGGATCTTCGGTATGTCTCTGCCTTCGTCAAATTTCGGCCAATCTTGTATGACCTAGGCTGACCTCTGCTCATAGGTCTACCCAGGCTTGGATCCAAGCTTCACCCGTCTTTCCCTCGGCGACTACGCAGTCACGAGGAGAAATCCCACTCTCTGTCACGGACCGTGGAGCGCTTGCCCCTGCCGCCAGGCCCGCTTTCGCCGCGAGACAAGTACGCCTTCCTAGCGGATCTCCCCTACCAAGACCAGCCTTTTACCCTCGAGCGTGTGAGAGGCCTTCGTGAAAAAAGCAGGGCTTCTCGCCCAAGCCTACATCGATTAGCCTGACGAGACTACTTTGCTCAACTTCCTTGCGTTGGCCAAAGTTGGCTTGGCTCCGAATCTGGAGATGACCAATGCGGATCGCGCCCGAAGGCTCTCGTCATATCCCACAGTCAGCTGGCCCTCCCCGTCTGCCCCAGGCTGGGGTTCCGCTTCCGCCGAGGCCCGCGCTCAACGCCTTGTCGAGACCGGACGATTGGGAGCCGCCATGAGGTGCCTCGACAGGGATTCCAACGTTGCTCGAGCCGACCCAGCTATTGTTCGGAAGCTGCAAGACAAGCATCCATTTGCCCCTCAGCCCATCTTCCCGCCCGGCCGCACCCAGACTTGGAACTCGACGGATCAGGATGCAGTAGTCTTCACCATTAGGAAGCTGTCAAGAAAGGTGGCACCGGGCATCTCGGGGTGGACACCGGACCTCCTGAAATTAGCCAGCCGCGAGACAAAGGCGTCCAGTTCGTTCACATGATCACGACAGGAATCCAAAGAGGGACAGCCCGCGGACAGAACATGCTCTGTTCTGCTGGGCTTACCCCTCTCGCCAAGGGTGAAGATGACGTTCGGCCGATTGCTTTCGGGGAGCTATTATGTCGAGTGGCGGCCAAAACGATTCTCCGGCACTTATTCAAGACCGACTCCCTTCTTCCTTTTCAATTTGGAGTCCGGTCACAAGGCGGGGTCGAATCAATCCTTCCGTGCATCGAGCTGGCCTCTCAAATGCGGATGGACGCGGGGTTCACTTCAATCACTTCGTTGGATTTCTCCAACGCCTTTAACTCGGTCAGCCGGGACCATATAGCGAACGGGATCAATACGTTCGCTCCGGATTTCCTCAATGCGGCCAGATGGGCATACGGCTTTGAGAGCGATCATTTCATGAAAACGGGGGAGGGCGCGCCATTGGTCATCAAGTCCTCTTCAGACGTGAGACAGGGGGGACCCCTTCGGACCTCTATTCTTTTCCCTCGCTGTTCGCCCCTTTCTTCAAGGACTTTCTCTTCACCTCGGTCCGGATCACCTCGTCCTCGCCTACCTGGACGACATCTTCATCTTGGGCCCGGGAGGAGGCGCGTTGCAACAAGTCAACGCTTTCCTTTCTGACAGGCGTTCACCATTATCGTTGAACCCTGCCAAATGCTGGGAGCAGAGGTTGGACGATTTGCGGGATAATGGAGCCGAGATCTTGGGGTCCCTCATTGGCCCTCGGGACAGACGGGCCGCATTTCTCGCGTCTGCGGTGGACCAACAACGACAACTCATCGCCAGGCTCTCCTCTTTCCCCAACAGCATGCCCTGCTCCCTCTCCGAGTGTGTATTCAAGCCAACCTCCGCCATCTCATGCGGTCGCTGGTCACGTGGGATATCGACCATCTCTGGACAGAGCTCGATGGTGTCATCAGAGAGGAACTCTACCGCATAAGAGGAAGGTGCGGGCCGGATTTTAAGACAAGAAGGCAGATAGACGACATGGTCATTGCGCTGCCTATTCGTCTCAGAAGTCTAGGGTTGCATTCCCATCATATCTCCGCCCCGATGGCTAAGGCGGCTGCAGACGACCTCGCGGACTCGATGTTGGCGCCGATAGTCCCCGACGTCAACCCTCCAGAAAAGATCACCTCCCAAAAAGAACGCTGCCTCGAGGACCACCTCGCCGCCGACGGGATCTGTTTGATCGCTTACCTACTACTGAACGGACTCAATTCACCGAAAATCAATCCACTCTCTGCAGATCATGGCTAGTGACCAACCCAACCACGTCTCACCGAGTCACCGATTGGGAGGTCGCCACCGGCCTCTGCATTCGATCCCTGCTACCGGATGAGGGACGGGTGTGCAAGGCATGCGGCAAGCAACGGAGCTTCCTGCACGATGAGCATTGTAATGCGGCCGGGCCGAACGCGACCATTCGTCACAACCACGTCAAGATTTCGCTCATTCGGGGCTTGGAGACGCTTCCCGGAGCCCAGTTCTCCAAGGAACGCACAATCGGTGTTTCTTCCAGGCGCAACAATATCCGGTGGGAGAGCCAAAATTGCTTTCGCCTCACCGGCGGTGCAGACTACGGGGGAGCGGTGACCGACTTCGATGTTACTGTCGTGTTTCCGCATTCGGTAAAGGCCCGCCAGATATTCGCAACCGTGTCCCGAACCCATTCCGACTTGCCGCCCGAAGCTCGTTAAAAATCAGCTGTGCACCGTCATGGATCGAAAACATCAGGACAATGTGGCTCGGCTGCGTCCCCAAGGAGACACTCTGGCGACCTTCCACCCACTCGGCTTCACTACGGGCGGGTCAATCGAGACGCGACATGGTACACCATACAAGGGTGGAAGGCGAGTTTCTCTCCGGGCGCCTTCGACTTCATGATGAGGCGGATGACGGTGGCATTGTTGAGGGCCCATGGGAGAACGTTTACGCTGGTCGTAGACATGTAGGGAGTTTCGTAGTTTATTATCCTTCACAACGTTCGTGAAGTTATCGTTCGGATATTCCGGTGTTATCGTATGGTGGCGTAAATCGCGGTGATTCCGGGATGGGGTTATAAGATGCTCGGGTAGAGTTGGTCTATGCTCAATCTTACATAATCACTGCTCATAGTGCGTATAACCTTGTTTTCAAGATTCAAGTCAGATAGTAATCTCGAACTGATTTGCCTCAGTCCACGTCAGCCGTCGCTCTGGTATAATCGTGTACGTGAGAGGGACCGCGTCAGAGACGTGAGTTTCTTGAAAATTTCCTCGCTAATGTCCGGGGCAAGGGTTTTGTTTTCGGTGAAGGACGCGACGAAGTCATTAGCTTCACTCCCGCGACATGCTTCATCGTCAATAGCCAAGACCGATACCTGACCTTCCTTGAAGCACCTTCAAACGGGTACTGTACCCATACATCATACACCAGTACGCTCATAGTTGGCTGCATGAAACATCGTTGATCCCTGACCCTACAGTGTGTGGCATCCTCGGACTTCTCCTGCACGACCCCTTGGCGACCCAAACTTCCGCTGCTGGCACGGAGATGTGAGCGGGACTGTTCCATTGCTTATCTCCTGCTGATGAAGTCCGTGTAGCGCGGAGGGGCTGTCTCTGCTTCAGCATAGGTGCCTCTTGTTACCGCCTGCCTAGAATCTAGCTGACTAAGTTGTCAGAGGACAAGATGCAGCAGGCATAGTGACGTGCGGTTCCGGTGGTCGGTTTTACCAAGTCAAGGCGAACGGTATGGTCCGGGATGTCTTCGATGCCGCTAGTGTCGGGGGTTTGAAAGGCTGGATGGGGGTTGGTCACGGTTCGTCCGCTCGCGTGCAAATATTTTCGCTGTCTGAGGGGCGCTTCAGTGCGGTATCCGACTGCTGGCAGCTCGGCCCACGCAGAGGCCCAGCCGTTCTACGTCAACTCGCCATACGGGATAATCTTCGCTCATGTCAGTGTCTGGCTTGCTCTACGGCCGATATCGTAAAGCTAATGCGAAGCAGAATGGCAATCTCATCAACACCCCTGCTCTCCGTCAATTCCTTGACGCCGATGCTCACCGACATATCAATACCGATTCCGACTCCGAGCTTCTCCTCAACATCCTGGCGGACAATTTACAGAAGACTGGCAAATTTCGGTGAGTCTCCATCGTTCATCGAGGAGTGCGACACTGAAGGACCTACCAGTATCAACGAAGAGGACATCTTCACTGCTATTGGGGACCTCATGAAGACCTGCATCGGCGCCTATGCATCCATCGCCATGCTCGCGGGCTTCGGTCTTATCGTCTTCCGAGATCCCAATGGGATTCGGCCCGTTGGATTGGCGGCGAGGCCAGGAGGTCGCGGGGGAACCGATTATCTGGTGGCCAGTGAGAGCGTTGTAGCGCAAGGATTGGGGTTCCGCGCTTGGGAGGATGTCAAGGCTGGTGAGTACTGGTCGCTTTCACAGCTGGACGTACAGCTGCCAGTCGGATGCCTGTACTCACCGATGTGTCCTTCAATAGGCGAAGCTATCATCATCACTCGAAACAAGATCTCTCGCCGACAAGTTGCCACACCACGCGACTTCGCCCCCGACATCTTCGAATACGTCTACTTTGCTCGTCCCGACTCGACGCTCGACGGGATCAGCGTCTACCGGAGTCGTATGGCCATGGGGGACCTTCTGGCGGAGACGGCGAAAAAGGAGCTGAAGAAGGCTGGGATGAATGTGGATGTGGTGATCCCTGTGCCGGACACGTCGAGAGTGGCAGCGCTGCAACTGGCTCAACATTTGGGTATCCCTTATCGGGAAGGATTCGTTAAGAATCGATATGTGGGTAGGACATTCATCATGCCGGGCCAGAGTCAAAGGTGAGCTGAGTTGCCATCGGGGGAACCCAGAGCATTTTGGCTGAATACATTCAAGGCGGAGGAATGTACGGAAGAAGCTGAATGCGATGCCCATGGAGTTTGCCGGCAAGGTGGTCATGCTCGTGGATGGTGCGCTGAATCGGTCTGCTTATGCACTGTACTGACTTTCTGCCTAGATTCGATTGTTCGAGGGACAACATCTCGCGAAATCATCCAGATGGCAAAAGATGTCGGTGCGAAGAAAGTGATCTTCGGGTCCTGCGCTCCCCCCATCCGGTCCGTCCAAAACCTGCTCAACCTCGCCTCCGCTAACCCTCTCCAGGTATTCCAATGTCTACGGAATCGACATGCCCTCGCCCCTCGAGCTCGTCGCACATGAGCGCACAGACGAGGAGATCGCCGAACGCATCGGCGCCGATCTCGTCATCTATCAAAGCCTACCGGACCTTATCGAGTCATGCCGACAATTCAACCCATCCATCGAATCGTTCGATTGCTCAGTCTTCACCGGGGAGTATGTGACTGGAGGAGTGGACGAGCGATATCTTGAGCATCTGGCGAGACTGCGGAATGATAAAGCGCAGGCTAAGAAGAGGCAGAGCGTGGTTGACGATATGGAGATGCTGAACGACAGCTGTAACGGGCCGATGAGTGGGTCCTTTCATATATCGCTAATTCCTACGGATCTAATCCTTGTGTCAGATGGCTCGGACACCTTGATTGGGTTGCCAAATCATTCGCCAAAGATCGGTCCCGTAAACGGGATGCCTACACCGAACGACGGGATCGGTTTACATAATTCGTGGTACGGCTCGTGATAGGATTATTTAGACATTTCGCCCAGCGCCCCGGGGGGGGGGGGGGGGGGGGGGGGGGGGGGGGGGGGGGCTTCACACGCTTGGACACTACATGGCACTCACGCCACCGTTTCCACGTGTGTATCGTCAATTATCGCCTGAAAACACAGCGCAGTCAAATCTCCTAAGTAGCAAATGGTTCTGGCGTTTTCGTCTTGCGCTTTGCCATCTGCCTGTGCGCTTGAGGTACAGACATCCGGCTGCGTTGAAGAGCGAGAGCAACTCGGATCTCCAGGTCAGTGCCATTGCGACGACCCATGCCTGTCTGATAATGCATTGATTCTAACTAAGCAAACTCTGGTTGACAATGCTCTCCCGGCCCATATGGCTACACAACGAAAGGCATCAGCAGGGAGATAGACCCCTCGGGGGGATCTCACCTTGCTCGTAAGAGACGTAAGACCAGCAGCATTCTCCGACGTACGTCTTCCCGACTGCGGTCCCGGCTTCGGTTTCTCCCCTTTCGCCAGAGCGTCCAGGACTTTGATCGTTGTTTCAGGTGTCAGATCTTCGTAAAATTCGTCTCCGATTTGCATCACTGCAGTCCACCTTCGATCAGTGTGAATTCTCGCTGTTAAGCGGGGAAGCCGGACATACTTGGTGCATTGGCGCAAGCCCCAAGACATTCGACCTCGATCATGGTGAATTTGCCATCCTTGGTGGAAGAGCCGGTATGGAAATCCAAGTGTTTCTCGATCGTCTCGAGGATCTTGGTGGATCCGCATCCTCCAAGCTGGCAGGGTGTGGTGGTACATATTTGGATGAAGTTGGGGGCGACTGGTTCGCGATTGTACATCGTATAGAAGGTGGCGACCTGATAGAATCATCGTGTCAGCCGCGAGCAACATTCCATCTTGAAACATTCCAGCTTAAGCTAGCTGACAGAGCCCGCCTATGACTTACTTCATAGACACGCATCTTGGGCATCTCCAACAGCTTGGCGACAGCATTCATCACGCTGATACTCGTCCAACCCTTGTTCTGCCGTTGTCCAAGGTCGAGGATAGGCATCACCGCCGCCTTCTTGTATTGAGGTGGATATCGGGAGATGATGTCTTTCGCTCGCTTCATGTTGTCGGCGGTAAATTCGAAGGGGATCTAGAGCTCTATCAGCGTGACTTCCCGCGATAGGCCGAGAGGACGTGCGGATGGGTTGTTGTAGTCGGTATCCCGATGCTAAAGCGTATCAGCAATGAGTTACGAGTTGTTCTGGCGCGGTCTTACGTACCACGTAGATTGATTCAGACCGCTGTGAGCTGGAAGAAGTGAAGGCTCGAAGAGCTGCTTGACGATTTGCGCCCAGACGGGCGGACTTCCAGAGAACACGAGCCAGTGACATGGCGCGTTGGGATCACAGGTCAAGGAGGTTAGAGGGAAGAAGGTCACGGAGAGGAATGATGGATCAGGAGTTGAGATATCGTAGAGCCACCGGTTGGTTGAGAACAACAATATCTCTGTCCCATTTTCTGAATTCATCCAATCGTCCCCACCGAAGCACGTGGAAATGTAGCTGATAGACACCCGACTGAATTTGGATGGTTTCGTATAACTACCGAAGTCAAGTCCAGCTACTCCAGCTCATCGATACCCGCTTTTCAAGTCCATTGATTGAAGCCGCTTGCTTCCATCATGTCTTTCGGGTCCGGTTCCGCTTATCGCACGATCCGCAGCCGATCGATCCCTCTCGTCACAGCTTCAGCTCTCTCCATCTCCCTCTATGCCGTCCACTCTTACATGTCACCTCTCCTAAACGATGACTCCGAGATAGACAAGCTCTATACATCCGTCAAGAGGCAACGGACAGCTCTCGCTGCTGCTGCTGCTGCGAGCCCCTACACACCGCTCGGATGGGGGAGTAATCGATTTCTCACCCTCTTATCCGATCCCTCGGCCTCGGTGTTGAAACGGCCGACACCGTTGACTCAGCTCGGAGCGACACCTCTGAGAGACCTGGTGATCATGGAGAAGTATGGAGCTTGTGTGGATGCGAGAGGAGACTGCTGGATGTGGGGTGCGGGGTATGATCAGTCGGGACAGGTCGGACGGTCTTTGAAAGGGAAGGTGAGAACTGTCTTGCAGCTTATTCGAGTGCTGACAGGAAAATCTCGTAGCGGATAGCAGTGCTTGCGCTGGGACCTGGCAAGGTGGTAGGCTTGAGCAAAGATGGGAAGCTATACATCGTCTCCGCATCCAGAGCCTTCCAAGACGCTCGGCACTACCGCCAGGAGCAGGGATGGTGGTCCGGGCTCTTCAGCTCGGACGCAGGTGTCGATTACGTCGAGCTCAAAGCCGAAGGTGGAATGAGAAGAGGGGAAAAGTGGGCGGACGTTTCAGCAGGTCTTCATCATTTACTGGCGGTCACAACGAAAGGACGAACATTCTCTCTCCCCTTTTCACCTTCCGCGAACACCCATCGACAACTCGGGACTCGCCAGATCTTCGATACCCCTAATCTAGTACCAACATCCGCCGCGTCCACCATCCCCATGTCCCCTTCCCTCCCACCAGAATCCGATCCCCGCTTCGCCACAAAGCTCACCGAGATCCCCTCCCTCGCCGGCGTCGAGATCGCTCAAGTAGCTACGTCAACCCGCACATCCTTTGTTCGTACACCCAACGGTCGGGTACTTGGCTTTGGCGCGAACGAGTATGGGCAAATCGGTCTTGGATCCAATACCTCGGTGGAGACGGTCCAGGTGCCAGTGGAGGTGGTACTTGCGAGGAATTACCCAGGCGGGACCCAGGTCAAATGCTTGAATATACAGGCAGGCGGGCAGACAACATTTTTCTCGGTGGAGAGATCACAGCCGGGAAAGGGGACGTTTGTGGACTTACTGGCTTGTGGGAATGGGATGACTGGAGCACTGGGCAATGGGCTGTGGACCTCGGCGAGCGGTAGTCCTGTGCGTGTGAAAACGTCAGTGATCTTTCACTTCAAAGCAGTTCATAGCTCATCAGGATATCCATCAGTGTGAGCGGGCTGCAAGAATGTATGTGAATGTCTCCCCCGACGATGCGCGCTGATCACGATGCAGACTCCGAGAAAGTCAAGGCATTCCTCCCTCTCGGTATACATGCGGTGTCGATAGCACCTTCGCCCACAGCACATGTGTACACGACTCTCGATACCGTCAGCCAAGCGGATGACAAAGGCGTCTTGGACGGGATCTATGGAAAGGACGTCATGGTCTGGGGAGGTAATAGTGAGCTGAAATCCGATGCGTTCGTGACGAAACTGACGGAACACCAGCGGACTACCAGCTAGGTAACGGGAAGCGATCCAGTCTTGCGGTGCCACAGCACCTCCCGTCTCTTGTTCCAAAGGCAGTTGATGCCCTCACCACCGCTCCGCAACGGGGAGCTGGGATGAGCTCAGGAACGGTAAGTCCTGCGGTTCTCCCATCCTTGAGACCGAGCACTGAGCTTGATGTACAGTCCTCGCCAATGCCTCACTCCCGACTACAATTACATGAGACCAAGGCGAACGCATACGACCTCAACGGCAAGCTCATCAAGCGGAATGTCAGGTGCGAGGAGACCGTCGTGGCGTGCTGGAATGCTTCGGTGTTGTATAACAAGATCATTGATTAGGGTGATCAGGTATGTATTGATACTCGTGGCTGCTGACATGACGAGGCGCTTTGAGAGGATAAGTCATGTGTCGAGGAAATCATTCGTAGAGCCCTAAAGGACTTAGGCTAGTGTTGACGCATTTCGAGTCAGCGTGTGCTTGTGATAGCCAGTGAACACCAGAGCCGCGCCCAAAAAAAGAGGAAGGCATAGATTCTCGAAAGGGGAGAGTGAGAAAGGATCTCAAGCTGAAAAAGTGCAGGGCTGGGTGAGAGGCCAATGACCAGAAGCAAGGGTGAGAAGAACTTTTTCAAAGACTTCGCTTTTGCGTTTCCTTTGCAAGAAGGCTTGTATTGGGCTTTTTCTTCCATGCGCACCCTTTGACCTGTGGATCCGAGCCATACTGCCAGTCTTCCATCTCACTTTCTTCTCATGCCACTCCTTTCATGACAAGAAGCTTCCTGCCACACGATCAATTCACCTAGACATGACTTCAGATGCTACCGACCTTCCTACCCTCTCAGGCCTGGAGTACTGGAACGTGAGACACAGCGCCGAGTGGAGGATCAGGAAGTATCCTGAATATCCCATCGACAGGTTCGAGATCCAGAGCTGGTTTGGGTATCCGTTCACGGACGTTCAGATCAGCATGTCTTCGACCGTCACTCTGTATGATAAGCTCGGGAACGCGGTGCCGCATTTGCTCGAGGATCAATACCGGATTGGTCATATGGATGTTGCCCAATCGCGAAGGATCCAAACCGACCATCCTCTCTCTCATGAAACGCGGATGAAGTTGGACATTTGGAGCATTGGAGAACCGTCTGAAGAAGCTGGACGAGTGGGCGATTTCGAATCGCTACAAGGCACCGGATCGCACAACGGGTCTGGGCTAACCGAAGTGATGCCGTTTCGTTGAAGCATACACCAGCCCTCTCACAGGTGCTCCCGGGACTCTGAATGTGCAGATCAACTGGCCACAGGAATCACAGACCCGGAGCCGGACTCCGAGAATTTTGAGACCTCGCGGCTCATCGATATCAAGGAGGGAACCGCCGATCGCTCTTCCATGGACCTGCAAGGGGAATCGCATTCCTGCGGCGACCTTCGCTCCAGGGCTTGTACACGAAGAGGTCCCAGTCTGCTTCGGGACTGACGGGGCAGAGGGAGAGTAGTCGCGAGTCGATTCGGGTGACTGGAAATTAGTCAGCCTATGTCTAGCGAGATGTGACGACTGCATCTCCCGTTCGTCGTATTAGTAGTTTTAGCGAGTTCGTCAAGATCAGCAAACGATACGTATCAATCGAGAGCCACATGTATCAACTGCATTGAATGAATTGATCGAAGCGGTGAGACCTACATCTGGACTACCGATAGCCGAAAGCTCAAGCTTTGCTCGCCCGGACATGGATGAACGACTGCGCCGTATCCGTGACCATCTTGTCCAGCGAGCCGTCTGAACAGGCATGTATGAGAAACCATCGCCACAAGCTTATACGGGTTGCCCACATTGCAAGCCCAGTTTCCTCTCCGCCTTGCTGCCGTCGATCGTATATGTCTCCTCGGTACTCGGCTTCTCTTCCGGCTTTCCGAAAGGGATGACACCAGCTTTAGCCAGATCCGGGAATAGCTCTCGTGCGGTATTGGCGAGGATTTGATAGTCGACATTCCCGTTGCACAGGGCGTATCGTTCGTTCTTCTGACGGACGATGATCTCGTACAGCGCTTGAGCCACCGGGCGCACCTGTAACAAGATGGGTTCATATGTAATGCGGATGAAGACAAGAATATCACGCACATCGGCCCAGACTGGGAAGAGGGTAGGTGGAATTTCCGCATCCTTGCCTGCAACCATGGCACCGAAGAAGAAGGAAGTGGAGACATCGGCGTTGGACAGGTCCTCATTAGTGGCGGGACGCGTATTGAACCGTCGGGCCAAAAACCACTACAAGGGGGTCAGCTTGTCGATATCCGGGCCTCTCAGTGTAGGGGTGACGTACTGGGCGGACAGACGGTGCCGAGAGTGAACTTCGCACCGACCCGCTTCTGCGTCTCCTCAGAGGCGATCTCTCCTTACTTCTTTGAAGCACAGCACCATCTGCAGGGGCTGTTAGGACAGAGAGAAATGACCTAAGCATTGATTTTTCGAATCTGAATCTGACACCACTCACTCGCCCGTGCCGTCCAACTTCTCCTTTTCCTCCTCTGTATCAGGCTGCCAATCGTTCTCGGTGTAGACGCGCCCCTTCTGCTTCTCAGGCGGGATTGAGAAGTCTCCAATAGCCGCAAAGGTCGACATGAGAGCGACAGCTTTGACACCTGTTGTGTTCATCGGGGTCCTACCACGGTAGTTCGGGACGTACTGGGAACTTTCGCGGCTTGCTTTAGAAAGTTGATGGTCCCCTTTACCGCGGGATCTCGATACGTAGCCCAGGTCTCGCCGTTGAAGTGTCACGGCGAAGCGACATGTACGACCTATACACATGGCTCAGCTCAGATCGTCTGCTGAAATGACTAGCTTACCGCATCAACTCCTCGCAGGGCCTGCGAGAAATCTCCCTTGATCAGATCCTCAACAATGACGAGCTCGATTCTTCCGCCGGCAAAGTAGTCTTTCAATACAGGAAGACCCTTGACCTGTCGGCTTTGTCTTGTGATCGGACGGTTCCAAGGACGGAGCACTCGTTGGGAAGGAAGACGAGAGCGGTATGAACCGCGACGAAGCCGTTGAGGCCGGTGATCAGTACTGTGCGCATTTTGCTTTGTCATATCAGACGCGAAGGTTGCTCTCGCGGAAAGAATAAGAGGAGCTGAGGATATGTTCTAATGATCATCATGACAGCTTCTTTAACTCACGTTTTCTCACGTCAGTAGTGATGCACCTCCACCCAAAATCCAAGTCATTGCAGCCGGCTGCTTCCTTGAAAGCAAAAGTTTACGGAACCACGTTTTTTGGAGAGCTATCCAAATGCCTTGGGTCATACGGCCGTACTGCCCGACGGACTCTCTCTTTGCTGATATCCTGTCCCCAGTCGCCTATGTGGGAAGGCCGCCACCCAATGCCATGTAGTTGTTGAGGAAGGTAGGATCCCGTCCAACTGGAGGCGATCAGCAAGTGTCTTGATGATCGCCTGATTCTTTGCATTTGAGAGATCGGGTGACATAACACGATAGAATTCCCCCAAGTGGTAATCCCGACTCGGCAGCGTTCACCTCGGCCCCCGTGATCATATAGGATTTTGATCCCGCGGAGGTTGCGTCTGCCCTGTTTTTTTTTACGGCTTTGCGTACGCTCAAGCCGCTGTGTCACCCACCTTTGTCACTCTCCATTCTTTTCCTCACTATAGACGACGTTGATTCATCATCACTTATAATTCTCATCATACAGCACGTCGTGGAGAAGGGAATTCGTATCGCCCGAGCCTGATTAGTCACCCGATCCGAAACAGCAGCTAAGAGAGTCAACCGGTCGCGCTCAACATACGGACACCTCCGTCTCGTTCCGACTTTGCCTTGTTAGCACCACTTTACACCACTTTTTCCATCCTTTCGATTCCCGATCTCCATCATACACGTCAACATGGGACGATCAGCCGGCCGCACCAGCTCGTCTGGCCACTCCACTCCGCCATCAATCACACTGTCCTCCCGCCCCCTCTTCCCCTCGATCTCCCTTCGTGGTTCTTCACCATCCACCCACGCATCCGACCCCAACCAATCGGCTCGATCATCCCTTCTCAATGTTCTCACTCGTCCACGACTACCCACTTCAGCCGTCTCAAACACCACTGCATCTAGCGATACCGCTCTCTCAACTCTCGAGGATGATTTTTCCGATCAAAGCACCATCTCCAGCTATGCCAGCTCGGCCACCTCGATCAGCTCGGGAAGTCGTTCGGGCTCAAACGAGGAGCTTGCGAACATATACAAAAATTACCTGGAGAAGCCATTCGTGACAACAAAATCGCTGGTCAAGCACTCCGAGTTTGGGCATTGCAACAACCCCAATTGGAGGTGGACGAGTCAATGGAACCCGAATGAGCCGATCCATCCGGCAGAAGAGGCGAGACCGCCTTACTACATCCTCCTGAGCACGTACATCTCGTGAGTCATCCTCGATCTAGTGAAGGCGAAGCTGATGGTTCTAGCTACATTCTGCTTATTGTTATCGGTCATATGCGGGATTTCTTCGGCAAGAAGTTCTATCCAGCCGCATACGCCCATCTGCAGCCTCACAATGTGCGTCTATCCCGGAGATGCTGTGACTACCGCTGACTTGTGGAACAGGGGTACGCCGCGCTCAACTCCGATTTCGACTCATTCTACACCCGCCGCCTGAAGAAGCGTCTCGATGACTGCTTCTCCCGCCCAGTCACCGGTGTTGCGGGACGTACGATTGTGTGCTACGATCGTGACTCCCACGACGAGAATGACAGCTTCCAGTTGTCCGGGACCACTACTCGCGCATTGAATGTCTCATCTTACAACTATCTTGGGTTCGCTTCCTCGTCCGGTGCCGTCGCAGATGCCGTGGAGACGTGCATTCGTAGATACGGTGTCTCTGGTGCTGGCCCGCGACATGACGCCTCCACGCTTGACTTGCATCAACAGGCGGAGAAGCTTGTTGCACGGTTCACCGGAGCGGAATCTGCCATGGTCGTCTCGATGGGCTTTGCCACCAACTCAACAACCCTCCCTGCGCTCGTCGACAAAGGATGCATGGTCATCTCCGACGAGTTCAACCATGCGTCGATCCGATTCGGTGTCCGACTCAGCGGTGCCAGCGTTCGATCGTTCAAGCATAATGACATGCAGGCTCTTGAGGCGCTGCTCCGCGAGGTTGTCTCCCAGGGCCAGCCGCGGACTCATCGACCATGGAAGAAGATTTTGATTGTTGTCGAAGGCCTCTACTCTATGGAGGGGAGCTTGGTGAACTTGCCAGCCCTCATGGACCTCAAGCGACGGTACAAGGTGAGTATTGTGTCCAAGCTTTCGTGGGTCTGTACCGATGAGTTCAGTTCTATCTTTACATCGACGAGGCGCACTCAATCGGTGCTATTGGACCGAACGGCCGAGGGGTCTGCGACTATTTCGGCATTGATCCTCGCGAAATCGACATTCTCATGGGAACCTTCACCAAATCCTTTGGGGCCGCTGGCGGCTATGTCTCGGGATCGAAGGCGCTCCTCGACCGATTGCGCATCCGCTCTCACGCCATGTGCTACGCCGAGAGCATGTCCCCACCTGTACTGGCACAGATCGTCGCAGCAATGAGCTCGATCATGGGCATCGCACCACCTCTCGCGCCGCCCGCCGAAGACGAGACCGACTCGTTCAGCATCTCCACTCGACCGCCCGCATATGGACCTGCACCTGCTGCAACACTTCCGCCATGGCTCAGCCTCCCGTCTGCCCTGCTCAACGGGACCGAGGGCCGCGAGAGACTCCGCCGCCTTGCCTTCAACTCCCGCTACCTCTCTTCAGGACTGCGCAAACTTGGCTTTACTGTCTACGGCCATCGCGACTCTCCCATCGTCCCGCTTCTCATCTTCCAACCCGCCAAGATGCACCTCTTCTCACAAATGATGCTACGTCGCATCGGAGCTGACAAGACGCCTCTGGTCGTCGTCGTCGTTGCCTACCCGTGAGTAGTCTTCTACTCGCGCACTCCTTGATCCTCGCTGACGCTCGGTCACCCGCAGTGCCACTCCCCTAATCACATCTCGCGTGCGGTTCTGCCTCTCCGCCTCGCACACCAAACCTGACATAGATCTCCTTCTCCGTGCCTGCGACGAGGTAGGCGACGTCCTCGACATGAAACACCAAAAAGCCACGATGACGGTCGACGAGGTCATTGCATCTGCAGAGGAGCTGGTGGCGGCGAACTTCTAGAGCTTTACCCCATAATTGGAACTCCTTACTTCTTTTAATGACGTGGACGAAAAGCTCGGACCTTGGTTCTGGTTTGAAAAGTGCGGGATATGCTAGATCAACGAACTGCTAGTTCGATCTCTTCTCCGGATTCGAGATTCGGATCCCAGCATGTATCCAAATCCGTCCGCATCTCTCGCTTCACGCACAGCTTCGGCGTGTCGTCAGACATTACAGGGCTTGAAGATGTGACATACCTGCTCGGCGACGACCACCATGAGCAATGCTCCCAGTCCCTGGACTACCCAAAAGAAAAGGCTCGTAGGGAATGACTTGGCATAGTGTGTCGTAAGGATGAGGTGGTTGAATGTGAGCGTCAACGAGAAGTCGAGGATATACGTCGGTCTCCGAACAAGGTAATACAGCGGGGCGATACTACAACCCCACCCCTTCATCAGCACCGACTCATCCGATTCGAGAGAGTCTGGACCCACTCTATACCCGACGCGATCAACCAGGTGAACCCCACCACCCAACCCCGTTTATCATCCACCCCGAAATCCCAAACCTCCTCTTCCTCCTCCTCGACCCCCGTAACCCCCTTCTGACCACTCCCAATCCCATCCTCCTCACCTTCCAGCACACCCACCTGTTTCCCACCCGCCCATGCTCCGCGCAGGGTTCGCCAACCCTCCGAGAGGCCCGGGAATGCGGAGGAAGAGACGGTAGGTCGGGAAGCCATCTCGCGCCAGTCGAGGATGTGGGACACGGTCGAGGGGCCGCCGGAGTATGCAAGTAGGGCAGGATGAGTTAGATGAGAGAGGAGGGAGGGGAGGAGGAGGGAGAGTGTCAGGTAGTGGATCGATTGGAGGGAGATTATCTGGGTAAGACTTAGCGGGAGTTGAGAAGGCAGAAATGGGGATGCACTTGACATATGATACTGGTATTCGGGGATTAGCTGATGTGCGTGAGTACAGGGGAGACGAACAGCACCGGGTCCCATCCTTGGACTCGCATGCCTAGATTGTACCGCTTGCGCGAGGCATGGAGATGTCGAAAACAAGGATCGCTGAGTACGCGACGTCCTGTACGGAGTAAAGTCGATCTCCGTCTTTGCATCACTGTGTTTCAGCTTTCCCTTCATGCATCATGGCAAACAATCTGCAGTTCAGAAGCAGCTTTTGACGAGTGGTAGGCTCAGAGTGATCAAAAAAAAACAGAAACTCAACTCAAAAGTTTCACTTTACCAATGGACGTCCGATAGCATCAAGATGGCGACCAGCTCTTCGAAGCTGGGTACGCCAGTCAACACCTTTACTGCTCCTACACCTCCCGCGCCACCACCAACAGTCATCCCCACATCTTGTCTCGCACAACAGGAGCAGAGATGGTTCCTCGTCTCCCTTGTCGGTCTCCTGGAGGTGCGCCTGGTCGACTAGCTACTTTAGGTTTTGACTGATGTGCGTTTATAGGTGACGAAGGTCTGGGATATCCTCGCTCCTTACTTCATTTCCGATCTTGAGCCGACTTGGTCTTCGGCTGTCCGTGTACGAGGACCATGGTCAGCGACCGGCTGGACACTGTTCGAAATCACTGCCATCGTGGTTGTCTCGTTTTTGCGGATACCGATGTTGTCGCCTTCCAACAAGCAGCTGGCGCAACTGGCGGCGCTCGTGGTAGCTTGGAATATCGGCTGCTGGCTTGTGGCTGACGTGAGCGAGCTGTCCGAAATTGAATCGGCTGATGAGACCAGCCGGGAGCTTTCTTTATGAGCGTCAATCTCGTTGGTAGGCAGGTTGATTGAGCTCAAGGGAACATGCTGATGGGACTATAGGTCCCGTGGCACTAGGTGGCGAGTGGTACTGGAGCTGGTGGTACACGGTGAAGCGATGGCGAGAGCCGGCTCACCTCGAAGGAGTTCATAAGATTCGAAGGCTACCTTACAGGTGAGTTCCCTGTGGAGGACAGATCATTACCCCTGACATGTACAGCACCGCTACCCTCAATCCGCTCTCGCTGTCCTACTGCATCCCTCCTGACTCCCATCAACTACTCTATATCCCCGTGGTCTTCAATAATTCTATTCCTGACCAGGTCTCCTACTACATTCGCTCCCTCGATACTGGCCATGCCGAAGTGAAGACTGTTGCTGGTTCCTCGATGAAACGGTCGCGTTCGGGACGCCCTCGACAGCAAAGTGCGAATGAAGACGATCACGAGGAGGATGTCTCCGAGCCGGACGCCCATCCGCTCTCAGCGATGGTTCTCCGCAGTCAGACTGGGGAAGTCGACGTGGCCAAACTCCCTTCAGTCAAGCCTTCCGACTCGCTCGCGCTAGTCCCGCAAGACCTCACATCATCTCAGCAAGCGTTGTTTCTCACCATCGACAGGCCGAGTGTGGTCTCCCTCAAATCCGTTGTCGACAAGCGTGGTGACCGATTCCACATTACACCGCACAAAGAGGCCATCATCGTTGAATGCCCTACCGGAGGCCACTGGATGTACGAAGACAAGAAAGCGGGACAGCTGGTGAGGAAAGCCGATAAACAGAAGCCTGCCGAGGTCCGATGCGTCGGCGATGAGGAGATTGCACAGTTCCAAGCTCGAGGAGTGGGCGCTCTGAAAGCAGGGTGGCGGAAGAAGTCGAAAGACTCGTCTGAGACCGGCATGATTGAGGGCATAGAGGATGAGGTCGAATCAGTCGACCAGCTCGCCCTCTTCCGTCGAGATCGAATCTCCAAGACGCACACCGTGCCTCTGCGTGTCGTGCACGATCGACCTGGTGTCCATACCGTCTCCCTCACAAGCGTGACCGACTCGATGCACAACTCGTGTACCCCCTCGGGACATTGGGCGGAGAAGTTATATAACGTCATCTCCCGACCTTCCGCTCGACTCGACTGCTCGGGTCCACGCGAGATCCTCGTAGGAAAGACGACGACGTTACCGGTCATCATGGACGAGGCCGGGTCCTCGGTCGAAGTCTCATACTCATTTACGTCAGCGGAAGGACAAGTCTCGCGGAAGTCCCTGAAGGCGTCGAAGCGTACCGAGTCCATCACCGTCTCCGAGCCGGGCACCTATACGCTTCGCGACATCCAAGGACCCTGTGGTGGTAATATCATGGAGCCCTCGAGCTGTCTGGTTCAGCTGGTCCCGCTTCCGACAGTCGAGATGCAGGTCACGACACTACACGAATGGTACTTTTCTTGAGGAAGTCTGAGCTGACCTACAGCGCAATGGACGTTGGTGTCACAGCGGCCTTTGACTTTACGGGATCGGCACCGTTTGTCGTTGAATATACCGAAAAGCGAGAAGGCGGTCGCGTTTCGACAAAGTCGAAGGAGTTCAAGGGGTACCACGGCGATATCGTTCTACAGCCCGATCGCGAAGGACAATACACCTACGTGAGTACCCCCGAAGGATCACAGAGCTGACAATCAGACTTTTACATCATTGAGTGATAGCAAATATTCACGCGTCAAGCTGGATAAGCCGCCGATCCAACAAACTGTACACCCTTTGGCTAACGTCGACGTGGCAACAAGGGGCATCAATCCGCCCCCTCCTCGTAAGCTGTTCGCGTGTTCCGGCGATGAGGTCGACATCGAGGTCGAGGCGAAGGTAAGAATGACATCGCGGCGCAGCTGACAAGGAAGGGCGCCGGGCCACTGAGACTCACCTATCTGAAATCGTGGAATGGCCAAGGGGACAACGTTACCGTTGACATCCCGTCCGGACCATCGACAGTCTCCATACCTGTACCACGGGAACTGTCAGCCGATAGCGGTGCATTTGCAAAGCTATCGATCGCACTGTCATCGATCGAGGATGGAAACGGTTGCGTTCGGAAGCTGTCAGCGAGGATGGTAGACTTCGACATACAACGACAACGAGTGAGTGTATAAAGCGAGCTTTGCTTACGGGAAAGCCTACTGCAAGATTCGCAAAGAGTGAGAAGGTGATCATCACGGAGGGAGAGGTAGCGAAGGCCGCCTTGAGATTGACGGGAGAACCAGGGGGTTCTCTACTCCGTTAAATGCGTGTCGACCTGACGAAATCCATAGCAATGGGAAGTGACCTACACTCTCGATGGAGGACCCGACAAGACGGTCATGCTGCGTGACCCGAATAATCACTTGACCTTGGATCACAAAGGCGTATATCGATTGTCATCGGTGAGAACTCCGCCCGATGCAGATCGCAAGCTGAGCATATATTAGGTGAAGGACTCTCACTGTCCCGGTATTATTTCCGAGGAGGAAGCAACATTCGAGGTGGACTTCAAGCCACGACCAGCTGTGCAGCTGCTGGAGACGTCTTCTGCAGTCCGTGAAGGGGATGCTTACCGGCACAAGGGGCTCTGTGCTGGAGAAGAGGATCAAGTGGCCTTGCGATTCAACGGTTTGTTGGTCTCTCCTTTGGATTCCGCTGATTCCCCTAGGTCAATCGCCGTTCGAGCTCGGATACCGCTATACTGCGGATGGGCATACGAGCAAGCACACTCTGAAGAGTGCCCAAGAGACTGGAATCCTCCACCTCGCCATTGATCCTGGACATCATCGTTATGATTTCCTCGACCTCAAGGACAGCAACTATGATAGCACGAGTGTCAACATAGTTCTCGAGCATGACGTCTATTCTCGTCCTTCCGCTAGCTTCAGCAAGCTCGATACCGACTCTATCTGCCTGGACGAGCCGCTCCGAGGAGATGCTAAGGTTCAGCTACGCGGAAAAGCCCCATTCGTCTTGACCATGACGGTACGAAAACCTGCTTCGATCAAAGTCGAGGAACACCACATGAAGGTGGACGGATACGACTGGACCTTGGAACTACCGCACGTCATGGGTGAGGTCGGTCGGCATGAGGTCACTATCACCTCAGTTGCGGACAGCTCTGGATGCGATCAGGTCGTCAACGAATTCGACAGGCTGACCACGACGGTCGAGGTGGTCGAATCTGCGAGGATCGTTCCGGCGACTCAGCAAGCGGATCTGTGTGTCGGAGATACGCTTGACTTCTTGCTGCAGGGAAAGGCACCTTGGACGATCGAGTGCGTAAAATGTGTCTGATTTAGTGTTTAGCTGATCAGTACAGGTACGAATGGCTAGGCAAACGGCATAAAGTCACCTCGCCGGCTTCGCGATTCTCGCGCTATGCCGAGGAGAAGGGTGTGTTCGCGGTGAGATCTGTTGCACTGAAGGACGATCAAGTAGGCTCTCGATCCCGACACAGGACGGCGCTGATGAGGAGCAGTGCAAGCGGGATATCGTGGATCTGGAAAGACGAGTACATCCCTTGCCTTCGGTAAAGATTCAGGACGGACTGGACAGCTTGCGAGAAGGTGTGTCGCTTCGAGATGAGAAGACGAAGCTGATAGACAGGTGACGAGCCCGCTGTGTTTAGCGTAACCTTCTCCGGGACGCCACCATTCAGCTTCACCTACACCCGCAGTGAGCAGATCGGCTCGAGGTCCAAGGTCTTCGAGACGCAGGTTGATCCAGAGTCTCATATGCCTCAGTTCGTAGCTTACAATCCCACAGACCGTGACGGACATCTGGACGAACTCCTACTCCATCTCATCCACTTCCGAAGGCGATTACGCCGTGACGGCCGTTGCGGACAAGTATTGTAGATATCCACCATTATCCCGGGCTCGAAAGGATACATGATCAGATGCATTGCATGGGTATGGATGTGCCGGTTTACAGGATGCCGTCGGTTTACTGGTTGACTTGGTTGGGGATGAGTTTGCGAAAGGCAGGATGATCGAGCTTGAGCAACGTATTGTACTCGTTCTTTACACATTTACTTATCAGCTCGAACCAGCTGAAGGAGAACGTGCTTACCTCGGAGACGGAGGGATATTGGTGCTGAAGCTCGGTGAAGATGTCCAAAACGAGACTTTGCACCTGCCATGTCAAATCTGATGTCATCAGTCAACTTGCTAGGAGCCTGATCATCAGGACGCACCCGCAGAATCCTTGCTTTCATCCTCGGATCCACGCTCTTGCAGCTGCAGCCAGAGCCTGCTCAGAACATCCAGTATCTGGCCCCTCCACCGCGTTATTCGGGCCGTCTGGCGAAGTGTCCGCATCAGGCAGAGCAAGGCGGATAGGTTTGCCCGGTAGTGAGGAAGTACTACGGGGCTCGGGGAGTATTGCAGGGGATCAAGAAGATTTGGGACAATCGTCTGGCCCACCGATCAACTTTGACGCGCTATAGAATCAAGGGGTCTCACCTTTAGCCACCTTGCGATCCCGGTTCCCTGGACCGAGCAGAGCAGCTCGAGCTCCCTCGCGATGTCTATAAGGACCACCCTCCCCTCCTTGCCCGACGGGGCGTATGTCCACCCTTGTATGATCGCTTTATCCATGATCTCCGCGTACCGCTCGGCCCTCCCCGCCCCGACCGTCGACCTCTCCACCAACCTCAGAGTCAGCGGCAGAACATGCGGCAGCGGCGGGTTGGCATGTAGGGATAAAGTGTGGACCAGAGAATTGAGCAGAAGCTTATCGATCCCCATCCTTCTCATCGTCTCGCTCGGGACTTTCTCCATCCACGCCTCCAGTACTCTCACACCCCGACCCCTCCATGGCGGCTCCCAATCATCCATCATAACCAGCGTCGGCGGAAGCACCACACCGACGTGTTTCTCGAGCTCGGTAGAGTAGAGGTGTGAGCAACACCACAAGAGGACGTTGTAGCACCCCCAACCGGAGGGGGACTTGTATCGCTGCGTCGAGGAGTCTTGGAAGTCGGTGTGTGCGTCGGGTCCGCCTGCGGGTCGGGAGAGGGCGCGGGAGGTGGTAGTGCTTAATAACGGGCTTGGGGTTGGAGAGAAGAGGGTGCGTAAGGGGTGGGTGAGGAGGTGGAATGCGAGGGAAGAGGGGGAGGGAAGGGTTGAAGTGATCTCTGATTTGGACGTCAGCTTGACATGGGTGAGATTTGGGGCGAGACTGACCATCGATGATATCACGGATGGTGGGAGAGGTCCATGGGTCGTGACCGTATAGCCGAAGCACGTCGAGCATGACATCCGCTTGATCCTCTGTTGACAGCTCAGTCCAGCTCGAGGTCCTGGCCTTGGGCAGGATTTGGCGGAGTAGGTTGATTGCGTGATCTCGGTAGAAGTCAACAGCTTCGACAGCTAGATGGTCAGTCAGGCGAGGGAAGTCTTCCAGCGTGAGAAAGGAGACGTACGCTTCTCCTCATTCATGAAGCTCGGTAAGAGCTCTTCGGGCAGAGCTAGACGCTTCGATAGCTGCCAAAGTGTGGCGAGGAGCTCGGCTTTCGTGCTCGCATTGTGATCGTCCCCAGATGCGTTGTCGTCACCCGTGACATCTTCCACGACTGCCATGGCGCCCGCACCTGATGACAAACTGTGATGGAAATTCGCTCGATGAAAATCTGAACCTCCGGTTCATCACATAGGCCGACACCGCTTTCCCACGGTGATCGAAGCGACTGCTTGCTGTGTTTCGCCGACTTTCTGTCTCTCAAATCATTCGCGTCAATCTCACAAGCGGCAGCAAAGCTTGCGGCTGCAGGTTGGACTTGTGTGTAGCCATGTCTATCCGCTCGACACCCGTCACTTCCTATACCAACGGGACCTTCTCTCACTCTCTTACATCGACGAACAACACCTCCTTCGGAGCTTCCTCATCCCGCCGAGTCAGACGCGCCGACTCGCTATCACTTTCCTCCGTCACCGAGCTCCCACGTCGACCTTCAATCCTGAGCCCGCGAAACATTCCAAAGACTGCCGCGTCTGATACATCCACCCCGAATAGTCGACGTATCAAGCAGCCGCAACAGCAGCAACAGCGACACGTAGGCGAAATGGATTGGGCGGGGATGGAGCCTGATGAGGTGATTCGACGGTTACCGGTGAATGAGGTCAGGAAGGTCGAGTCGAAAATGAGAGAGGACGCTTTGAATAAGCAGTCCGAGCTGCGGTCCATGGTCGGGTATGCCTCCTTGGTCTTCATGAAGGTAAGATTTACTGATGACATTCCTAGCACGCGATATCGCGACCTCCTGACCTCGGCGACTCAGATCACGACCCTCCACTCATCTTCACTCCACCTGTCCTCATCTCTACGGACAGTCGCGCAGGCCTGCAGCAATCCTTCGGATATACCTAGCACTTCTGAGGGAGACTCGCTAGACCAGAGCGAGGAGGAGGATGTGATGAGTATGCTGCCGGTCGCTGCGCATATGAAGCTGCTCCTCGATGCGCCCGAGGGTGAGCTGCATATCTTTCCCTCTTGAAAGACCTGACAGACGAGCAGCACTCTATTCGTACCTGTCACACCGTGCCTACTACCTGAGTGCCGCATTTCTATGGCTCGTCACACGGGTGGTCAAGGAGGGTCTGACGAGCATGCGCGGGGACGTCAGCGCTGTGCGTGATTTTCAAGATAGCGCTAAGCGAGCTCACCCGATCTTAGCCGTATCTTCCACTCCTGAATAAGCAATGGGAGACCCTGGTCCCATTTCGAGGTCAGATCGTCCAGCGGGCGACTGCAGCTCTGCGATCACGGGACAAGATGGATGCAAAGGTATGCCTGCGTGTCCAGTCCTTGCTGACTTGAAGGTGCTCTCCGAGACCCTCCTCGCGATAATCCTGCTCGACAATCTGCCTCTCCCAGACGCGCTTGCACTTCTCCTATCGCAGCGCACGAAGACCGTGCGAGACATCCTCGCCAATTCCCCGGAATCATCAATTCCAACCCTTCGTCTCTCACCGGTCATCAACAGGCGGCGGAGTAACTCGCGAGCTTCGGCCACCCCGATGTCGCATGAAGCTATCGGTGCTGTGCTCACCGAAGCGATCCAATGCTTGCTCGACACAGTCACAGCGGCTACAGCGGTGTTTGACCGCCGGAAACGCACGCTGCATGGCGAGAGTCTGATCGAGGAGATGGTGCGGCTCATACAGGTTGGCGATCCAGCTTCTACGCCAGCTCCGCCACAACAGAGCCCGATGAGGACGAGTCATCAGCGGAGAACGTCCAGACTGGCGTCGATGTCGCTTCCCTTTCCGAAGGTCAGCTTGTCAGCGCATGGCCCGCCAGTATCGACCAGGCAGATCTTGCAATCTCTTCCCTCGTCCCAGATCCTTCTTCGGTACCTGCCATCCTCCATCACCGCCTTTACACCTTTCATTACACCTTCTCCCCCGCCACCTGTGCCGGACAAGATCCTAGCATGGCGGAACTCGTCGACCCAGCTTGTGCGCGATTCCGTCCCATCCTGGCTCGCCGGTCTGAATTCGGTCACCGACATCTGGCATCTTCGCGTGTCTCTGGAAAGTTTACTATCAGATGGCGACTTTGAAATTGACCTTCGTGCGGCGCTTGAGGCTGGGTGGGGAGCGCGAGTTAAGGATGTGTGGAGCAACAAGCTTGAGGAGCTAGTGCGATCGGCGGAAATCCGGGTGCGCGAAGCAGGGGAACAGATCCGAGTCAACGGCGAGGAATCAGGTGGGCTTCTACATCTCGTTATGTTTGATATTTGCTGAATACGAGCAGATACAAACGCAACCTCCTTCATGTTTTCGGAAATCAACTTTCCTTCGTCCCCCACAACCACCCTCAACTCCTCACACAACCACAGCGCGGCGCTCAATACCTTCATCATTGCCCTCAAGAAACGCTCGTCGTATCGCACACCTCTGCTTGACTCGGTTCTCACCTCCTTGGAAGACTTCGCGACCAGCCTTAAGGCGGACATGCCAGGTCTCCCAAAAAGACTGATAGATGATTTCCGGGAACGAGTAGGTACATCGCTAGAGATGCTGGTTCAGGTTCTCGGGAAGGTCCTGGAGTCGATGGGTCCTGGTAGAGGAGGCGGGAAGCATGGGATCGAGGCGGAGTTATTTGTGGGCAGGGTTGCGTTATATCTGGCGAAATCGTCGAGCTTTCTGCGAGACGTCGCTGGAGACGCTGAGGTCAATACCGGTAAGTGCAGTAGGAATCAGGCAGAATACTTGTTCATGACTGCCAGTCTCCCTAATCGAGGCGCTATTGCGAGTACATGCAGCATCTACAGCACGATGGCAACAACGCGCCACCCGAGAAGCCATAAGCCAGCTGGCACCGCTCTTTGACCCTCATTTTGGCCCGACTGAGGTCCAGGCTTCATGGCAAGGTAAGCTAGCCGATAGCTCAGGACTGCAATCCATCCGACCATACCACAGGGCCATACCCAATACAGCTTTCCTCTCCGATCATGATCTCCCTGCAGTCTCTCGTCGTCTCGGTCCGCCAACTGGGCATACCTCCCGGTGTTAAACTGCCCATTGTCACAGACCTCGTAAAGGGATTCGTGAGCGATGCACGGGAAATGCCCGGGTGGTTGATGCGGAAGGACGAAGCTGCTGCTCAAGCTGCATTCGACTTGGCTTTCTTGGGAATGCTCGAAGGGATGGGAGCAGGAAAGAATATGGTGGTGCAAAAGCTGCTCTCGAAGGTCTGTGGTATCTCATGGTCCTGCATAAGCGTTGACGAGGAGACAGATTCCGCCAAGCATCCCTGCAGATTTCGCGGAAAATCTCCCTTGCCTGATTGCCGACGCCCTGCGACGAACCCAACTCCTCCTTCATCCCCTTCTCACCCACCTCGATCCGTCAAACCTCCCCACAGCCGCTACCACCGCCGAGACTCGCGGTGGCCTACTCCGCTTCGGTGCACCCTCGGCGAGTAAGATCGGAGGGATAGGCAGCACCGAATTCAGGAGCCCTGTGGCCGTCGCGAGGCCTGGGAAGAGGTTTCCGCTGCTCAGTATCGCTGCGTGATAAATGCGACGCTGCTTCGAACCCCATATCATGCATACATCATTGGGTACAGGGGGTATCATTGTGCTGGGTATGCGCACGAAGGCCAGAGCTGGTGTGTCAGGTGACGGATTTGATGGCGACGGTGTTGATGACTGCTGCGACCTTTCTCTCGAGAATCTCGTGTGGTGTGAGCGGGAGGTGGTTCATCTCCGACAGCTTGTAGATCTAGCACCCAGCAACAACCCTGGTCGACATTCGCCCCGAACTTGAAATGACCCCTCACGCACCTTATCCGCCCTGCCCCAATCCACCCCATCCTCCATTTCCCCCAACCCCATCAACTCCCCCCGCACAACCCCCTTGATCCCCCTCCAAACCTGCTCCTGACTCTCCCCTTCCCCAATCCGAACAACTACCACCTCATCCGACGTATCACCAATTCCGTGTCTCCGCACCGAGTCTGAGATATTTTTATTGGGTGATAAGGCCAGGAGGAGCTCGGAGTGGAGGTTTTGTGTCCTAGTCACTGGGTCCGGCGAGGAGGGGGTGAAGGAGGAGAGGAGGGTAGCTTGGATCGCTGTGAGGAGATGTTCCCGATTGACGACCTGGATGCAAGTATCAGCAGAAGGAGTGAGAGAAGGAGGAAGGCGCACCAGGCGGGCGTCGAGGAAAGCGTAATCCACCGCTGAGCGGAGAGCATCCCCTTCAGGACCTGTAGCGGTGGACGCAGCGATGAGCTGTCTTCGGATGGATGGGGAGTTGGTGACGGTGTGAAAGAGGGCGATGTGGATCGTCGAGTAGGGAAGGGGGAAATGGGGGAGGGTGTAGGTTTCCATCGTGGAAAGGTCTCGACGCAGTGGACCGGAAAAGTGTACGAATGGGCTGACTTTGAATTTGATCATTTTTGGAAGGTTTGGCGGCGGTCGCCGATTCTTGATTGTGGCGGACTTCCTTGACGTGGTATCAGAAGGGTGAACGCAGGTTGATCGTCTGGTACTGGTGAACTCGCAGGACTACCGGAAGTTCTAGGGGAAGTCTCATGACCTCTTCCAGCCTGAACCTTTCTTTTCGACCCCACATGATCAAACAATCCCCCCGACTCGCTTATGAATACAGCTGCCACAACGCGATGCGGGGCCTGTGCGTCACTCGTAGGGTCCTTTGGGTCTCAAAAACACGATTCCAGGTCCTGAAGACCTTACATTCCTCCTCCATCTCGTATTCCATCTTCATCTGTAAAAAAGCCCGAGTCGCCAGTCATTTCAACGAGGTCTAGCCCAATATGGAAACCGCAAAGCATTCCCTCGGATGCGCAGCGATCAAGTTCACTTTCACCGTCCTTGAGTACGTCTGAGACTGGTGATTTCTAGGTGGTCTGACCTGCTTCAGCTACATATGGCCGGGAATTCTCTTCTTCACAGCTGTAGCTACCAGTGAGCCATCCCCCAAGCCCATAGAGCCAAAGTTGATCGATCGTTCACAGTGGTGACATGCGTCGGTGTGTTCACGAGCGTCGACCTCGGGGTCAATTCGACACTTCTCACCGTCCTCGGGATGGTAGTGTGAGGTTTCTGGCGTGGATGTGGGACGTGCTGATTACGTATAGGTCCCTCGTCGTATCGTTCAAGACCAACAACTCGTATCAACGCTGGTGGGATGGACGGAACATCTTATCCAACATCACTTCGAACAGCAGGCAGCTTGCCACGATGATCTGACAGGCATGTCAGTCTACCATGTCCCGCCTGCTTGCCTTTAAATGATCGTGGTCAGGTGCCGAACCAGTTGCCAGCGAGCGGTGCCAAAGACAAAGCGAATTCGGTCGCTCCAACGCTGACCCCGGGCCCTCAGTCGATACCTAGCGGTCAAGTCGTTCCGACGACATACCTGAACCCTCAGTCGATACCTAATGATCAACACAGTATACCTACATTCCACGAATTCAGTTCCCACATTTTGCCTCGCAGACACCCGACGCAAGTCGGCGACCGATTCTCCATCCAAGAAAGGCTTGAACAGGATCAGGATCAGCCTGCGCAGCTAAATGCCCAGATCCGTCGAACGTCCTATATTCCATCCGACATTGCCGGATTCACATACGCCGAAAAGCAGAGACAAGCCGTCCACGGGCTCGTCGAGAGAAAGAGCCACATTAATTTGGCGAGTTTGACTACCAATTTCCAGGCCAATCGCTCACGAGTGGTGAACGCAGGTCCAACCGTCCTCGGTCACGCTGAAGCATAGCCTGCGAGGCGAGCGAGGTCCCTTCTACTCAGACTTATACAGTCTTATTGCGTTCCTACCGAAGTAGTGCCGCGTTTGCCGAGCGGCGTTGCGTCTGACGATTGTTCAAGGTACAACCCTGCCGCCTTCCCTCCCGTCACTCGAGATCAGCTCCTTGTACTGTGGCAGGACGGTATGCCAGCTCAGCAGGCGAAAGGAGCGGAAGGGATAGCCGCGATACCTCTGAACCCGCCGATCCAGAATACTGGTGAGGCATCCAAACACAGCTAGCGCCAACTTATAGAGCACCGGACAGAAGAAGCTCGGATTCAGTCCGATTTCCCCACTTCCACCGAAGCGTTCAAGAGTTACGCCCTTGAGTCCGCCATGAAGTACCTCGATCCGGACGAGCCAGCTTCTTTCACCTTCACCGCACGAGCGCCGGACGGAGATTCAACGAACCCCCAAGACAAGGAGGAGAAACCTGCTCTCACCACCGTGGAGCTGATGACACCGAGGTATCCGCCGCATCCAGGGGTCTGGGATTTCTTCCCGCCACTCTGAAAGGTGGGAAGCGAAAGCGCTCGGGATCCCTGCGGTCTGAGATCCCTCAGGAGATTTTGCGGGTGCTTCTCGCTAAAGTATCGCTGATACCGTAGGACATACCTTTCCGCATTCATCGCCGACCTCGCCCAGCGACGGGTTCTCAACAGCTCAATCACTGTACCTTTTGATGAACATCATCACGGAGCTCCAAAAGGGCATTTCCGACCTCGACAAGATAGCCACGACCCCGCTGCCCAGAGCCTAGGCCTCCCACCTTTGGCTAACGGTCTGGGCATACCTCTTCTTCCTGTTGGAAGGCTCGGATAAGCTCGCGCGCGACGCGTTCGTTCATAGTGGGAAAGTTTTCACTTCGCTCGTGGTTTTTAATGCATCCATCATAAGTCACAACAGTGGTGCTCCCACTGACATCACAGT